>Ga0302271_10000629_pt1 | contig 34956 bp, 32 predicted proteins | sample III_Bog_N1_1_FD_198767 | JGI IMG/M metagenome (GOLD analysis project Ga0302271, IMG submission 198767) | Peat permafrost microbial communities from Stordalen Mire near Abisko, Sweden - III_Bog_N1_1 | ecosystem: Environmental > Terrestrial > Soil > Wetlands > Peat | place: Sweden: Abisko... | reverse complement strand
GACAGAAATTCAATAGAAAGTATGTACGCCGCAAAAGGTCTTGATATATCACAAAGAGCTCGCCAATTAGAAGGTGGGTTATTCTTCAATATTAGCCCTGGCTTAGTTTATGATACAAGAGATTCTATAACAAACCCTAGAAATGGTGTTTTAGCGAACGTTAGATATGATGAAAACTTATGTATGGATGAATTTACTAAAACTAACGGTAAATTAACCGGTATGATTAGAAAATTTATTCCTATAGCAAGCAAGTCTTCATTATCTTTTACTGCTAGAGCAGGTGGGAAAATCCACGGAGACAATATGCCTGAAGTTATGGCTTATCGTTTAGGTGGTCCTTACTCAATCAGAGGTTACAAAATTAATGGAGTTGGGACTGGAGACGCTTTCGTTATGGGTTCTGTAGAATTAGCAACTCCTGTATTATTCTTAGACCGATTGAAAGCAAACTTTTTCAAGAACCTTCGTTTAACATTCTTTGTTGATGCAGGTAAAGTATTCCAACCATACGTTACAGATATGTTATACGACAGACCTATGCAAGCAGCGACAACTGGTATAGGATTAAAGCTATATATTCCTGGAGTTGGACCATTATCAGTTGATTATGGTATCCCAATCACAAATCCTGGGCAGTACGGCTCTAAGGGTGGTTATTTCACTTTCGGTGTTGGTGATATGATGTACTAGATATATTATAAGTAATAAAGGAGATCATTATGAAAAAATTTAAACTCTTAATCATTAGTTTAGTATTAACTATGTTTATTTCGAACGGAGCTTTTGCCGAAGGAATCGGATACATTGACTATCAAAGAGTTGTTGAAACTGCACCATTTGCAAAAAATACATTAAAATCATTAGATGCTAAAGCATTAGAACTTCAACAGTATTTGGTTGACAAAGAAAAGGAATACAAAGCTATTGATACCCCTATTCAAAAGAAAAATTTTCAAGACAAGGTTGCAGCTGATTTTAAAACAAAAGAAGCTGACTATCTAAATCTAAAAACTAAAAGCGAAACAGAAATCTATACAAAAATCAAAGATACAGCTAATCAAATAATGGTAGAAACTAAATTAAGTGCTGTTATTAGTGATAGAGCTGTTTTCGTTGGAGGTATGGATATTACGGATTTGGTTATTGAAAAATTAAAAGGCGTTAAATAATTTGAAAATTATTGATTTAATATCAAATAAAAAACTTGGGAAATCTCATTCCAAGGATGAAATTGATTTTATAATTAACTCTATGATAGATGGAACAATTCCTGATTATCAGATTAGTGCTTGGTTAATGGCCGTCTGTTTTAACGGAATGACAGCCGAGGAGACAGCATTTTTAACTGATGCAATCGTTCAATCAGGAAATATTGTTGATTTTGGGGAATTAAAATCACAAATGATTGATAAAAATTCAACAGGAGGAGTTGGCGATAAGGTTTCAATAATCTTAGTTCCACTTCTAGCTGCGATGGGTATCCCAATGGTTAAACTGTCAGACCAATCTATAGGTTACACTGGAGGTACTGCAGACAAATTAGAATCAATACCAGGGTTACGGACAGAATTAACAATAGATGAAATGATATCTCAGGCAAAAAAAATAAATGCAGTAATTGCCTCTCAAACAAATTCTCTAACACCTGCATGTGTAAAGCTTCACAAATTAAGAAATGCAACTGGAACAATAGATTGCATTCCGTTGTTGGCGTCTTCCGTTATTGCAAAAAAAATAGCGGCAGGAGCAGATAATATCATACTTGATGTAAAATATGGTTCTGGCGCATATATGAAAACAAAAGAAGATGCGGAAAAAATTGCAAATATTATTGTTGAAGTCGGGAAAAAATTAAATAAACCAATCACAACAATCATAACTTCTATGGAGGAACCATTAGGCAGAACTATTGGAAACTCACTTGAAGTTATTGAAGCAATAGAATTTCTTAAAGGGAAAATACCTGAAGGAGATCTTGCAGATTTAACATATGCATTCGGAGCGTATGCTTTGGTTCAAATAGGTGAATTTTCATCAATAGAGGATGCCAAGGCACACTTAAAAACAATATTAGAATCAGGTAAAGCTATAGACAAATTTAGAGAACTTATTATTCAACAAAAAGGAAATGATGCAGTAATCGACAATTATGACACATTTGCTCTTCCTCAATACAAAATATCATTCTCAGCATTAAGATCCGGATTTGTTAATAAAATAGATGCTTATAAGATAGCATGTGCCTGTAAGGTCCTTGGAGCAATAAGGGAACACCAACCCGATAATGAAATTGACCGCAGTGTTGGAATATATTTAAATAAAAAAACAGGCGAATACCTTGACGCGGGTGATATAATGTTTACAATATACTCAAATGATGAACAACAAACTGAGATAGCAAAAAATTATTGTTATGAAGCATTTGAAATTTCAGACAACAAACCTGAAAAAACGGATTTAGTATATAAAGTTATAAGGAATACGGATAATGTTCAATAGAAAAATGGAATATGTTATAAAATCAGTTCCTACTGATGATAAGCAACTTTTGGAAGAATTACTTAATGAAATGTCTGAAGAGGGCTGGGATTTATATACAATGCACGAAGTTGAAGTCGAAGATGAAGATTTTCAATACAACTGTATCTTTATGCGCGAAAAAGAAACAAACAATGATGATGAACCATTTGATAAAATTGTACAAGTAAATAATTTTAAATCCCAAATGGAAAAAATGTTAACTTCAACATCCTCTCCTTATGAGACTTGTAAAGAAATTACCGAAAAAATAAGAGATCAAAAACAAAGAATAGCCAAAATAAAATCAGATTTGGAAAACCAAGAACACTATGGAAGAGACGAATCAAACCAACAAATGTCAAGAGCACTTGAAAGTTTGGACAGACTAAAACAAGACTTGGTTAGTGAATTGTCTCCAGGAGTTATGTATTCAAGAATAGGTGCAGAAAAATTCACAGTAAACCTTAGCGAAGAACTAATTGATTTTGTTAGCCCAGATAGTCCTGAAGATTTACTTTCAGAAACAGTAAAATTAAGACAAAAATTGACAGATGAAATGGGATATGTACTCCCAAGATTAGTTTTTCAAGACGATGATACCTTAGAACCATATGAATTTGCTGTTAATGTTCATTCTTTGAAAGTTTATAAATCAACAGCAATCCCTGAACATAAAGCGTTCTTTAAGGAAGAATTAAATGTTGAAAGAAAACCTAAAGGAACTATTACCATTAAAGATTTAATAACTGATAGAGAAATCTGGTGGATTCCAAATGAACAATGTGAAGATTTTTGGTCAGAAGGATTGTCACCTGTTGAATATATTACAAGAGCAATAGAATTCATATCAATAAAATATGTTTCAGAATTATTGGATTATGGCGATATCAATAGATATGTTACTCTTGTTGAAAAAAGAAATTCATTCGTCGTTAATAACATCATTCCTGATTTTATTACTTTATCAGAACTTAAATACATCATAATTAATTTAATCCGGGAAAAAATCTCTATCAAAGATATAGATTACATTTTTGAAAAAATTAATGATTTCTCTGATGAACCATCAAAAGATGGTTTGCTTGATAAAATAAGATTATCCTTAGCGAAACATATCTCAAAAGATATTTGTAAAAGAGGACCAGAAATAAAATCAATAGAATTTTCTGGAGCAACCCTTGATGAAATCTTTAAACTTACAGAATCAGATGACGAGACCATTATCAAAGTAGATGGAAAAGTTGCAAACAAAATTGCAAAGAAAATAAAAAAAGTTGCAAAAGAAAATGGAGTAGATGACATATTGTTAGTAGTTCCTATGGAAATCAGACATATGACATATTCAATATTCACTGAATTTATTAATAATTTAACAGTAGTAGCACACGAAGAACTTTCTACTAACTGTCCTTTAAATACAATTGCAGAAGTTTAGATATCAAACATAATAAAAAACAACAATGCATCCTGAATTTGTTATTTTTTATTGCATAAATTATGGTTTGGAGAAATATCTACAACTTCATAATATTTAGAAAATGCCTCTTCTACTTGCTCTTTTGATAATTGATTATTTTTAAGAGTTAAGGCTAAATCTTCATTAGATTCAGAGGTGATAAAAATATTATTTTTATCCTTTAATAATGCATCACGTGATCCATCAAATTTTTTGCCACAAATCACACTAATATCAGCACCCTCTTTATCTAAAACATTTCCGATATCATTAAACAGCTCAAAACTATCTTTATTTTGATTATGAGCTTCACCACCAAAAATAAAAGAAGTTAAGATACCAGTTGTATCTTTAACTTTCTTAGCTAACTCACTTATATTTTTTAATAAACTCGACTCTCTTAATTCTGGGGCAAGATGAATACCTTCATCATTAATTAAAACAATTGAACATGTTTTTGCAAATTGAGAAAATCCAGACTCCGTAAGAGTTTTTTTATCTTTAAATTTATAATGCGGATAAACTCCAAACTCCTTGGCATCTGAGGACTTAACCAAGCCTAAAAACTCCTGTGGGTTTTTATAAATAATATTAATAGATGTACTATTTAATTTCATATACCTATTCCCTAATATCTATAAAACATCTGATTTAAAAATTTGCCTCGATAAAATCTTGACTAAGAGGATGTAAAAAGCAAAAATAGTCTTGGCAATTATTAATTTCCCCTCACGCTATAACACACAAAAGGCTTCTAACAAATTGTTAGAAGCCTTTAAATATTTTTATAATAATCTTATTTATTTTCTTAACAAGTTCTGAATTACACCTGCCACTTTTCTTAAAACAGGTCTTTCTACACCAGCTTTATTATTTCCAATTATATGAGCGATTCTTTCAATCTTTCCCTTAAAACCTGTAAGCAAAGTTCTATCTGGAGAAACTACTTTTAATTCTTTTATAACTCTGTTATTAACTTGATGTTTAAAATTATAAGATCCATCTTTAGCTAAAAACTGATATATAAAATTCTCTGAGTTTTTTTTACCCTTAGTAGTAATCATAAAGCTACCCGCAGCATTTTTTAATTGTGTTCTTTGAATCCGTTTAAGCGGAATTAGATGAGAAGACCTTTCTTCTAATGGTGTTATCTCCCGTGTAAATGTTTCATCCGTCAAAGCAGGGGTTCCATTATAAAAGCCTCTATCTGTATATAATTCTCCATATGTGCGACCTGAACTACTAAAAGATTTATAATCAGTAATTAACTTGAATTTAGGTGGAACCTTTATTGTATAATCTGGCATAATATTTCCTTTTTATTCTCTGTATATTTCACTCGCATATTTAAATAAAACTCGTGATAGAAAAATTTGCTGAGCAATTAATGATTTGTTACACAAATTAAAAGAGCGGGTGTTATTTCTAACACTCGCTCTTTATATAATAATCTAATAGATTATTTATTATAATTCGCTTTTTCCGCCTTGAATTCTCATTGCATAGAATGATCTTATTACAAAGAACAAAGCTATAAATAAGAATACAACACCTGCGACCCTTGCATAAGTTCTAAATGCAGGACTGATAGCAATTTCCATCGCTAGCAACCCAAACAAAGTTGTGAACTTAATGATTGGGTTCATTGCTACAGAAGAAGTATCTTTGAATGGATCACCAACAGTATCACCAATAACTGTTGCTTCATGAAGAGGTGTACCCTTTTCACCCATATCAACTTCTACAATCTTCTTAGCATTGTCCCAACATCCGCCCGCATTAGCCATAAATACTGCTTGGAATAAACCAAATATTGCAATTGCAATCAGATAACTAATGAAGAATGACACTGGTTGATTGTTATTCCCAACAGGAGCAGATAAACAAGCAAACGCTAGAGCAAAAGTAAATAATGCAATAAAGATATTTACCATACCCTTTTGGGCATATTGTGTACAAATTTTAACTACTTCTTTGGAATTTGAAAGGTTAGCAGATTTATCATCAGCATCACCAAGTTTTATGTGCTTTTTAATAAATTCAACTGCAGAATATGCCCCAGTTGTAACAGCTTGCATAGAAGCACCGCTGAACCAGAAAATAACCGCACCACCGGAAATAAATCCTAACAAAGTATATGGATTTAAGACATTCAATACCATTTCAGGAGTTATACCAAGTGTTTGTTTTATCATCAAAATCAGAGAGAAAATCATAGTTGTAGCACCAACAACAGCAGTACCGATTAATACCGGTTTTGAAGTTGCTTTGAATGTGTTACCAGCACCATCATTTTCTTCCAAGTATCTCTTTGCATTTTCAAAGTCAGGTTTAAAACCATATTCTTTTTCAACATCAGCAGAAACATCTGGGATTTCTTCAATTAATGACAATTCATAAACTGATTGAGCATTATCTGTAACAGGACCATAACTATCAACTGCGATAGTAACAGGACCCATTCCTAAGAAACCAAATGCAACTAAACCAAAAGCAAATACAGATGGATAAATCATAAATGTTGCAGGAATATAAGTACTAGCATAGTAACCTAGTCCCATTAACAATACAATGATCATACCAATCCAAAAAGCTGAAAAGTTACCAGAAACAAGACCTGACAGGATTGTTAATGAAGCACCGCCCTCACGGGATGCAATAACAACTTCTTTTGTATGTTTTGCTTTTGTACTTGTAAATACTTTTGTAACTTCTGGAATTAAAGCTGCACCTAAAGTACCACAAGATATTATGCTAGATAAAACTAGCCATAAGTATGAATTTTCTAATCCACCTAACATTATTTTACTTACAACAAAAGTCATAACGATTGAGAATAATGAAGTAAACCAAACAAGGTTTGATAATGGTATTTCAAAATCGAATTTTTTAGTATTTGCTGCATAGATTTTTGTAACAAAACCATTAACCCAGTATGCAAGAACTGAGGTAATAATCATTAAGAATCTCATTGTGAAAATCCAAGTTAATAAAGTAACTTGGTATTCAGGTTTAAATACACCCAATAGAATGAAACTGATTAATGCAACACCAGTTACACCATAAGTTTCAAAGCCATCAGCAGTAGGTCCTACAGAATCACCTGCGTTATCACCAGTACAATCAGCAATTACACCAGGGTTTCTAGGATCATCTTCTTTAATTCCAAATTGAATTTTCATCAAGTCAGAACCAATATCAGCAATCTTTGTAAAAATACCACCTGCAACACGAAGAGCAGATGCTCCTAAAGATTCACCAATTGCAAAACCAATTAAACAAGCACCTGCTATATTTCCTGGGACAAATAACAAGATGATTAACATCATAATAAGTTCTACAGAAACTAGTAAAACACCAATACTCATACCTGCATTTAAAGGTATGTTAAGAATGTTTAATGGTTTTCCTTTTAAAGCTGCAAATGCAGTTCTAGCATTTGCCAAAGTGTTCATTCTGATACCAAACCAAGCAACAGAATATGAACCCAAAATACCTACAATTGACCATCCCAAAATAGTTAGAACGTTTATTGCGCTCATCTTTTCAAGATAACCAAAATAGAAGGCAATACATAAGCCGATTAATGTTTCCAAAACTAATAAAAATTTACCTTGTTGAATAAGATAAGTTTTACAAGTTTCAAAAATAATGTTTCCAACGCTTGCCATAGAAGTGTGTACATCTAAATTTTTAACTTTTAAAAATTCTATGAACCCAAAAATAACACCAATAACAGAAACAGCCATACCTACAAGAAGTAAATGAAAGCTACTTAAACTGTGTGCTTTAATATTAGGAACAACTAGAGATGCTTCACTTGCAAAAGATGGCAACGATACCATTAACAATGCAGCCATAGAAAGCATCATCTTTGGTAAAGTACAAGTCTTTTTCATACAGTCTCTCCTTTACTATAAACAGAACACCATGTTCTTACAGAACAATTATAGACAAATAAACAAAATAAAGCAATAAGAAAATTCAAATAAAAAAGGTTTCCATGCCCCTATTAATGCGGATAAAAATCACAATTTAGTTAAAATCATTCTAAAAGGAACGGATTACTTTTTATAAGTAATCCGTTCCTTTTAATTATCTATGCCTTTTTTATTTGAATACATTTCTAACCTTAACTAATTTCAATACCAAACATTGGTTCTTTGTTTGAAATGCAAGTCGCACAACAAGGAGTTTCAAGTCGAACATTTTTAGAAAAATCTTTCATGTCCGTCCCCATTCTACCTCGATAATCGTTTGTTAAAAATGAACATGCAAAAACGCCATTTTGAGTTAATAAACGACCACGCTTACAATCAAAATTACCTATTACATTCTCAGTATGATCTAAATTTTCTTTGTCGTACCATTTTGTGGTTTGAAGAATCACTGATGATAAATCCATTGTTTCAATAATCTTCTTAAACTCTGATATAACCACATTCTCATCTTCTTTATAGTAATTATTAACACAAATAACGTTTGTAAAATTATACTTATCCAAACATTTCAATGCGTACATATTTTGACGGAAAGACCCTCTAAACCGAACGTCATCATTTTTGACTTCATCATAATGAGCGAAAGATAATTTAAAAATTATCTGATATTCAGATTCTTCTTCTACTTTCTTTAAAAATCTTGCTTTCTTCTCATTAATAAACGTTGCGTTTGTCAAAACACAAACATTACCCCTTTTTAGACATAACCTTAATATACTATTAAAGTCAGGGTGAGTCATTGGCTCAGCTCCTGTTAAATATATACATTTAATCGGTTCAGACTTTGTGTCAACTAGTGCCTGTTTTATTTTATCGATTTGTATAAAGTCTTTAACATTACGGCTGAACGGAAAATCTATAAAACATTTTTTACATCTTTGATTACAATTTTTACTTGTTAATTCAATAAACAAATGATTCAATTCTTCCAGACAACAAACAGGTGGTGTATAAATACTCTGCATATAACCTATCCTCCTTTTGTTTTTAATATTACTATTTAAAAACAAAAAAGATATTAGCTACCTGTCTGAATAAATCATACAGATAAATACAACTAGTCGGTATATTCAATCTCTTTTTCGGATAGCTCTTCGAGCAACTCTTGAGGTATATTGTTAGTCGTTGTTATGCCATAATCCTTTAAGGCTTCTACCTGAGAGAATAGACTAGGCTTGTTTTTGTTCCCTCTTTGGAATCTATTTATTGTTTTATTTAATTGAGAATTGAGCGTCTCAAATTTCTTTTTAACATCAACCAAATCATCACAAAACTGAACAAATGTCTCATAAAGGTTCATGCCTGCTTTAACAATCTTATTTACACTCTCTTGTTGTTTTTGTTGAGCCATCAATTGATTAACCAATCTGATAGTTGTTAAAAGAGATGAAGTACCCACAATAATTATATTTGCTTTATAAGCTTTGTTTATAAGTTCAGTATCTTCATATAATAAACCAAGCGATGTTTCGATAGGAATATACATCAAAACAAAATCAGGTTGATATAAATCATTTGCATTCTGATAATTCTTATCTGCTAAGTCTTTAATTCTCTTAGCTACCTCAGACTTAAATTTAGGGATTTTATTTTCATCCTCAGTACATTCCAAATAACTAGTAAGCGTCATCTTAGAATCAACAATCAGATGCCTCTCCTGAGGTAAATTGATAACAACGTCGGGTCTTATAGTGTGTGTTGTATCATTTTCACTTACAGACTGCGTAACAAACTGTTTTGTATAATGAATTCCTTCTTGCATACCACAGGTTTGAAGTATAGTTTCTAATAATCCTTCACCATATGAACCTTTTACATTCTGATTGGTTGTGAGAGCTGTTACAAGATTGTTTGCTTCTTTGGTAATGGCTTGATTACTTTTTTCTAAAGTCGCAAGTTTTTCAGATAAAACTGCAGTGTTCTTCACGCCTGTTGTATTAAAATCTTCTACTTTGGTTTTAAATTCGCCTAACTCCTTAGTTAATGGAGCAAGTTTCAATTCTAGAGTTTCTTGATGCTGCTTTCTTAAATCTTCTTGTTCAGATTTAATAGTTTCACGAGCAATTTCAGAGAAATCAGTTTTAATAATTTTTTGAAGATTTTCAAATGTTTCAAGTTGTGTTTTTACTTTGACCAACTCAATCTGAACATTTCTAGTTTCTTTTTCTAAAGTTTTATCAGAATATAATTTAACAATAATTCCTGATAAAATCGCACCCACTGAAAAGCATAAAATATTTAAAACCATCTTCCCTATTCTTTCTGAGTAAAAGGGACTGAAAACAGTCCCTCAAATATAAAACTATCTATTTCTTAATTTAGCTAATAGATTAAGAATTTCTATATACAGCCAAACAAGAGTGACCATAAGACCGAAGGCACCAAACCATTCAAAATCTTTTGGCAACATATTTTGAGAAGCTCTTTCTATAAAATCAAAATCTATAATTAAATTTAAAGATGCAATCGCAACAACAACCAAACTAAAACCGATACCGACCATGCCTGAAGCAAAAATACCAGGAATAGAATAATGGAAGAATGACGCTATCCATTGCATTACATATATTACAACAATTGAAAGAGTAGCAGTAAATAAAATACTTCTAAATCTCTCTGTACATTTAATTATATTGAATTTATAAAGAGCAAGCATTGAAAATAATGCTGCAAACGTTCCAGCAACAGCTTGAACGGCAATACCCGGGTACTGTTTTTCAAACATTGCAGAAATACCACCAAGAAATAACCCTTCGCATGCCGCATAAATAGGAATAAAAAATTTGTTTCTGGTAAAAGATATTATCATAGCTAAAATAAACCCAACAATTGCGCCAACTGTTGTAAGCATCATAGCTTTATCCATAAATCCTGACAAGAATTGTTGCCAAGTATAAAAAGCTGGAATTATCGCACAAACAAACAAAATAAACGTTTTATTTATTGTGCCATTAATTGTCATTGGTTCTCCTGACAAAACTGTTGTATTATTACCTCCCCTAGGGTCTGAAAAATTATCATTTAAGATAGGATTTGCCATAAATATATCCTCCATTCACTCTCTTTTATTTGCAATACTATTATAGCGTATCATTATTTTTTTGCACGTATATTAATAATTTATTAATATATTAAAAATAGATATTAGAAATCAGGATAATAACATTGTTAATAATCAAATAAGAGCGTACTAAAAAATAAGAATTTTCCCACATCCTCATCCATGTAAATTTATTTTTACATAGAAATAAATACTTTTTTCAGGATGTTATTATTAAAACAAGGAAACTTAAGGGATGGATGTTAGAACAAAAAACGAGATACATTTTGGATTATTGTGCCCGACTCACAAAAAAGTCGCAAATACAGTAATAGCAGATTACCCAAAATTAAAACCATATAAACAAATTTTTGAAAAATTTGTCCAACAACCTGATTATGATGAAGCAGGCTTTCTTGGGATGCAACATAACTACCAGGGTCATGAAAAAGTTAATGCTCTTACTTTGTATACCGAACATGTTGAAGAAATGAAAAAAGCATTTAAAGAACACGAACTCCAAAAAGCAATGGAACACGCAGCAAGAGCTTTACATTTCTTACATGACTCGGCTATAGATAAACATCTTGAAAAAAAATCTATTTTTAAAGAATTAATAGATTTACCCGGTCACGTTGCATATGAAGGATTTGTGCACAAAAATTTTGACAAATTAACAGCAAGTTACAAGAAAAAACAGTATAAAATGCAAGGATTAAAACAAATTTTCCTTAATAACGTAGCTGTTGGCAAAACAGAAATTAAAGCAAATAAAGGGACTCAAGGTCCATGGAAATTTAAAGGAAGAAGATTGTTACATCGAGTTCTTGATTCTACACATGAATTTATGGCTAATATGACCGAACAAATGGAGATATATAAACTCTAAAACACTTAATATAACTTCTTTTACACTTCCAAATATCCAAAAATACTTTTAATTTTAGGATAGAGCACATCAATTGACTCTTCTTCATCCATTTCTAAAGTGATAATAGGGATATTAAGTTCTACTCCAGCATAAGTTCCAAAACTCCCGGGAGTTGGATATCCGATACTCGCTTCAACAGGATAATTAATTATTTTTGAAATATCTTCAGCAAGTTCTTTTGCAGGCCCATCATAATTAACAATTTTATATGGCGTATGCAAAGTAATAATCGCAGACGGTTTAAATTCATCAATAATCTCAACTAAAAATTTTGTCTCAATTTCACTTGCAGGAGATTCCCCTCCATAATAATTATCTTTTTCAGTCAATTCCCAATTTTTAGTCGGGAAATTTCTATTTATATCAACACCATTAGCATTTGTTCTTGTATTCAAAACCTTACCATCTGGGTTTAGTGATGAAATAAATAACAAATTAGAATCACTCTTATCATTAATATACCTATTTATTAATTCTTCTCCTTGAGGTTCGTCTCCATGGACAACACCAATAATCAAAATATTATTTAAACGAAAATCAGGTCCTTTTAAAAGGATCTGATTTTCGTTTTTAGTAATTTTTTTTTTAAGAATATTTAGCATACAAGATACTCTTTACCCCTTTACCCCTATCCCTTATTTGAAAATTTTTCAGGATGTATACTTTGATCAGCCTGCTGTTTTTGTTTTCCAAGTTCTTTCAATTTTTGTTGAATCTTTGCAGGATCATAGCTTTGATCTATATATTCAATCTTAGCACTAGCTTTAAGCGTTGTTATAAGTTTTTCCATAATAGTCATTTGTTTTTGGGTTTGAAGATACAATTTTATTTGTTCTTTAACTTTTGCATATGGTTCTTGACCTGCAGCCATTCTATCAGTAACCTTAATAATATGGTAACCAAATTGAGTTTGAACAACAGGGCTTATTGTATTAGGACGTTGTGAAAATGCTTGTTTTGAAAACTGTTCAACCATTTCATTTTTGGCAAAGAAACCTAAATCTCCACCATTTTTTGCTGTTGCAGTATCTTCTGAATTAGTCCGAGCAAGTTTTTCAAAATTATCTGGAAGATTTTTAAGCTCAGCTTGCAATGATTGAGCTTTTTGATATTGTTTGTTCATTTCAGTATCAACCTTAGCCTTCAATTCAGCATTAGAAATACCTTTATTTTCAGGTTTAGATTGCAATTGTTGAGTTATAGCAACAGGATTTGCCATAATCAAAATATGAGAAGCTCTAACTTTATCAGGATACGTAAATTTTGAAATATTCTTTTTATAGAATGTTTGAGCCTCACCGTCAGAAACTTTAACTTTTTGTATCATATCAACAAGTTTTCTCATTTTAACTTCATCTTTTAAGTCAGACATAAATTGTTTATTTGAAATTCCATTTCTTTTAAGAATTGCTTCAAACTTTTCTTTTGAACCAACTTTATCAATCATTAATTTTAATTCGCTATTAATATCATCATTTGTTACTTTGATATGATGTTTTTTAATTTCTTGATCAACAAGAGATTTTACAATTAATTCATTAACGACTTTATCTTTCAACATTAAATACATATAATTGTTATCGTCTTTAGGAATTGATATCCCCATAGATGCCAACGTCTCATCGTTAGCAATAGTTTTATATACTTTATTAAACTGAGATTGAGTTATCGTCTGGTCATTAACCTTGATAATAGCTTTTCTCGGAGCAGTACAGCCCGTAAATAGAAACAATGCCGCTAAAGACATTAATAAAACTTTCTTCATCTAATTTATCCTCTTATCATATTCATAACTTATTTTGTCTATATCATAGAACAAATCATACAACATGTTAAATAATTCATTAAAATTCATAACAGAATTATTAACTAATAAAATGGAAGCTGCCTCTTCGCAAGACTTTGGAGCCTGTGTCCATTTTATATTTTTCGTAATATTTCTTGGAAGTCTGATTTGCAAAATTCTCCACTCCTCTTTGGTAAATGGAGTATAAACTCTCATATTATCCATAGATTCACGAATAGAAGATATACCCACCTTGCTGGCCATTAGTCTAATCTGTATAAGTTTGATTAAATTATCAACTTCATCAGGAATTTTAGAGAACCTATCTTTCCACTCAGAAACAATATAATTCAACTCTGCCTCATCATGAACATCTGCCAAACGTTTATACTCAATCATTTTTTGTTCTTCAGAACCGACCCAATCACAAGGAATAAAGGCTGTAACATTTATATCTACAATAGTTGGTTGCTTATGTTTAACTCTTTCACCCCTGAGTTCATTGACCGTTTCTTCTAAAAGTTGACAATACGTATCAAAACCAACATTTACCATGTGACCATGTTGTTTTGTTCCGAGAATATTTCCGACACCACGTATTTCAACGTCTCTCATTGCAATTTGATAACCACTACCGAGAGTTGTAAATTCTTTTATTGCCATAAGCCTTTGCATAGCTTCTTTGGTAATATTTTTACCTGCCTTATACAAACAATAACAATAGGCCTGTCTTTCTGAACGTCCTACTCTACCTCTCAATTGATACAATTGAGCCAATCCAAATCTATCTGCATCATGGATAATCATTGTATTTGAATTTGGAATATCCAATCCATTTTCAATAATTGTTGTACACAAAAGAACATCATACTCATGGTTAGAAAAACCTACTATGACTTCTTCAAGTTCTTTTTCACTTAATTGTCCATGTCCAATTGCTATTCTGGCATTGGGAACAAGTGCTTGCAGTTTTAGTCTGAATTCATCAATAGTTTCCACTCTATTATATAAATAGTAAACCTGACCATCTCTATCAAGTTCGTGAATAATAGCATTTTTTACAACTTTGTCATTATAAGTTCCAACAAAAGTTCTTATAGGCAAACGATTTATAGGTGGCGTAGAGATAACAGACATATCTTTTATGCCTGATAAGGACATATACAAAGTTCTAGGAATTGGCGTTGCAGACATTGAAATGATATCGATATTTTCTCTAAATTTTTTCAATTTTTCTTTATGACGAACTCCAAATCTATGTTCTTCATCAATAACAAGAAGTCCTAAATCTTTGAATATGACTCCCTCTTGTAAAAGTCTGTGTGTTCCAACAACAACTTCGCATTCTCCAAGAGCCAATCTTTTTAAAGTTTCTTTTTGTTCTTTTACAGAACGAAAACGACATAATAAATCAACATTTATACCGTATGGCTTAAATCTCTCAGTTATCGTTTGATAATGTTGAAGCGCAAGAATTGTTGTAGGGACAATGATTGCAACCTGTTTTCCACTTGCAACTGCTTTAAAAATACCACGCATAGCAACTTCTGTTTTCCCAAACCCGACATCTCCACAAATAAGCCTATCCATAGGATTTGGACTTTCCATATCCATTTTAACTTCATTTATTGAACGCATTTGATCTGGAGTTTCTGTGTATTCAAAAGCTTCCTCCATCTCAACCTGCCATGCGGTATCAGGTTCAAATTGGATTCCTTCTTCCAATTTTCTTCTTGCATAAAGCCTCAAAAGATCATAGGCAACTCTTTCTACTTCTTCTTTAACTTTTGTTTTTGTTTTTGCCCAATCAGAACCACCCATTCTCGAAAGTTTCGGTTTTAATGCACCTGACCCTCTATATCTGCACAAAAGGTTTATTTGTTCTGCGGGGATATGGAGTCTATCTTTGCAAGCATATTCAATTGTTAAATAATCTTTTAATTGCCCATCAATCTCTTGTTGAGTCAAACCTAAATAGATTCCAACACCGTGAACAGAATGGACAACATACTCGCCTTCTCTTATATCATTTATATTTTCTATATATTCAGCTTTTTCTTTATATGAACGTCTTTTAGAAGATGTTACTTCTTTATTTCTTTTATTAAAAAGTTCTCTATCAGTTAATATAAGAAATTTTAAATCCTCGATAATTGTCCCAGCTGAAGAAATATTATTTGCGAATTCAACATCAAATATTTCATAACTATCAAGGATTTCTTTGACTCTATCAGGATAATCCGTTGCAATTGTTATGTCATAGTCTTTATGCGCATATAAAAAATCAGCAATATCGTCAATATTCGCATTAAAATTCTTTACAGTCTGAGCGTTTAAATCAATTATTTCATCAAATTCACTATCAATAAAATTGTTCAAATCAACTCTAGGAGACTTTGTAACAACACTTTGGAAATCATTAAATGGAATATGATTTTTCCCTTTTATAGGATACATCCATTCAGTTTTTGTATTTTCTTCAATCTGTTTATCATAATTTTCTTCTATAAATTCATACTTTGAATTAACTTCCGATTTTTCATCAAAGACAAGTACATAATCTCCAAAATAATCTAAAAGAGAAGTAAGTTTATCATTAAAATAACCTTGATAAACTTCAATACCCTCAAAATATCTTTCTTCTGTAAATTTATCAATCAACTCTTTAGGAAAATTTTTTGGAGGATTTTTTGGTAATACAAACTTATAAACAGGTAATATATCTATCGAATCTATTTTCTCAATTGATTTTTGAGTATCTCTGTTGAAATACCTTATATCAACAATTTCATCTCCCCAAAATTCAAGCCTGACTGGGTTTTCCCATAAAGAAAATATATCTGCAATATCACCCCTTATACTAAATTCAGAGACATCACTTACCATAGTTGCTCTTTTGTATCCTAGGGTTGTTAACTTTGCTAGCAAATCTTTTTGAGTTATTGAATCCCCTATTTTTAGAGTGAATTTGTTATCAGAAAAAAATGATTTCTCAGGGAATTTTTCTAAAAGAGCCTTGACAGGTAATATAACTAAATCAGAAGGGTTTAAAAGAATATTAATTTGACTTGAATAATCATATATATCTTGAGAAACACCCTCATATATTGAAACGTTTTGATATGGGAAAATTTCTGATTTCACTTTAAAAAATGAAGAAAAATCATTTTTGTACTTAAGAGCTGTTTGTTCTGTAGAAGTCACAAACAAAACTTTTTTACCGAGGCCTAAAATTTTATCAACAAGAAATAATCTCAAAAATGTTGTTAAACCTGAAACAACAAATGATTTTGAGAATCTTATATTACTTTCAAATTCTCTAAATACATTACTTGATAAAATATCCATTAATCTTGATTTTGACTTTCGTAGTCGATACCCATTTCTTTAAGAGCAGCAATAAACCTTTCAGCACAAGCTTTTTGCACTTCAGGAGGAACAACTCTTAAAATTTCGACTGTTCTTGAAATTGTAGGATTTTTGTCGTACCAACGACATCCATTAATAGGTTTTACCAATTCATAAAATCTATCAATTGCTTCCTTGGAAACCTGACTCTCTAATTTTGCCAAAAACAACTCAGCCTGTTCCATCAATTCGTCTTGATAGTTTTTTAAAAGCTCAATAACTTCCAATAATTTTGGGTCATGGTCATACCATCTTTTATACACGGGACTCATTTCTAAATCCTTTCTTCTCATCGACTTCATCGTAACGAATAATATTTGCACCTAAAGCTGAAAGCTTAGCCTCAAAGTTTTCGTAACCTCTATCTATATGATGAAGATTTTCGATTACAGAAGTTCCATCTGCCATGATAGACGCAACGACTAAAGAAGCACCTGCTCTCAAATCGCTTGCAGAAACAGTTGCGCCTGTAAGTTTTTTTACACCTTTGATAATTGCGTGATTTCTATCTTGATGGATATCAGCACCCATTCTCATAAGATGAGGAACCTGCATGAACCTATTTTCATATAAACTTTCTGTAATTATCCCCACACCATTAGCAGTTGATAATAAAGCCATAGCCATAGACTGTAAATCAGTCGGGAAACCAGGATACGGTTGTGTAACAAAATTAACAGAGTTTAATCTATTCTTACACGAAACTTCAATCGCAGTTGGCTCAATAAGTTTTATATTTGCGCCCATTTTTATTAACTTATCAGTAAAGAAAGTTAAATGAGCAGGAAAAACATTACTAATTATAGCTTTTCCTTTGGAAGCAACAATTGCTGACATAAAAGTTCCTGCTTCAATTCTATCAGGAATCGTTGTGTATTCTATCGGGTGCAAATCAGACTGCTTAACTCCATTAATAACTATTTCTGAAGTTCCTGCGCCTGTAACATCTGCCCCCATTGTATTTAAGAAATTTGCTAAATCAATAATTTCAGGTTCTTGAGCGGCATTTTGAATTCTTGTAGAGCCTTCAGCAAGTACAGCTGCAAGCATCAAATTTTCTGTTGCGCCCACAGATGGAATATCCAAATATATATCAGAACCTACAAGTTTTGAAGCTTTGGCGTGAACATATCCGTTTTCTATTTTAATCTTTGCTCCAAGTGCTTCTAAACCTCTTATGTGAAAATCAACTCTTCTTTCACCGATTGCACAACCACCAGGAAGAGCAACAATAGCCTCTTTGCATCTTGAAACTAATGCTCCTAAAATAATAAAAGATGCACGCATTTTACTTACATATTCATACTTAGCAGTAACAGAAGTAATATTTGAAGCATCAATACTAACAGCTTTTGCTTCTTTATCATACGAGGTTCTAATACCCAAGCCATTTATAACTTCGAGCATTATTCCAACATCAGTCAAATCAGGAACATTATAAATTGTAGTTTCACCTTCAGCCAAAATTGCAGATGCCATGAGCTTAAGAACTGCGTTCTTTGCACCGCCGATACTAACTTCCCCTCTTAGTTGGGTCCCACCTTGTATTCTATACTTCTCTGCCAAAACTGCTCCTATCTATAATATAGTTAACATTATCATACAATCATCAATAAAAGATGTAAAGAGTTTTGGTAAAATATCCGAAATTTTACTCCAAAAGCATGATATACATGGAAATTTTTAGGCAAAATTTATTGTAACAATTTTATTACAAAATAACAAAATATGATAAATTTTGTTTTATTATAAATGTGAAGGTAGTGAATAAAGATCAATAAAATTTTAGATTGGAAACTATGATGCAACATACAACGCAAAATCTAAATACTATGGCTAATTGTAGCACCCATTTAATATTTTTATGTCAACAATATTATAACTATCCCAATGCAAGTATGCAGCCGTCGCCCTACATGTGCAAAGGATTAAATTAAATGATTAATAAATTGCCGAGTTCTATTATCAACCACGCAGCATCAAATGCTACGTTAAAGGCTGGTAATACTTTGACTACTCGATTTATGAAAAGTAAAGCCGTTGGAAAAGTTTGTGAAATGGCTGCCAAAAATCCTGTTGCAGTACAATCATTATTCTCGTTAGGCATATGTTGTATCGCCAGACCAGCAACCAATATGATAACAACATCAGATAAAAAAGATGCAAGTTTCGCATCATGTCACTCAATATCATCAGGGTTAATCGGTTGGGTTTGGCCAATGTTCTTTTCAACACCAATTGCTATGGCTGTAGGTATTATGTTAAAGAAACCTCAAAAATTCTTTAATGCCAATCTTATGAAGAAGCTTTATCCATCAGTCGGAATCGAAACAATAACAAAAAATGGTAAGAAAATAGAACGAGCAATGGTTAATGCCAAGAACCAACTACTTAAACAGGATGGTTCACTGCTCTCAAGAAACTTAGAGCCTTTAAAAGTTACAAAAAATAAGATCGAAGAGTTCTTAAAATTAAACCCTAAATTAACAGTTGATAAGCACGGAATAGCAAGATCTACAGAAGCATTTCAAACTAAGGATGGGAAATATGTACTTGATAAGGAAGGGAATAAAATAGGATGTGCCCTTCAAAAAGCTGATAAAACCCCAATTACTGAAGAAGTGGAATTAGGCATTAAAAAAGAACAGAATATGGCAAGTTTTGTAAGTTGGGTTCCTGACATACTTCTTGCTCCGCCTAGAGCGATGCTCACTATCGCTTTAATACCATATTTATTAAACAATGTATTTGGGATTCAAAAAGGAGCAAAGGGTGGCAAACCAGCAGAACCAACTCCTGCTGGAGCAAATACTAAAGTAGCAACGCCTCAAACAGCAAATGCACAAGTTGCGGCAACCAAAACCGCTCAGGCACCAAATAATTATAAACAAAATAACCAATCACCTGCGTTCAAAGGAAATAAAAAACCATCAACATTTGTTAGCCTTGCAGGAAGAAGTATTGTTGCCGCTAAGCAAATTGATAAAGCACATAATTGGTTAATAGAAGACCTTCTTGCAAAAAAAATACTTGCACCTATACTTAATTCTAAATTTGCAGGTAAACTAATTGATAAATCCGTAAAAGTTGATGATATGACATCTCATATGACAACAGCAGGGTCTATTGTTACAACTGGAGTTTATGCAACCAGTACACTACATAACAAAGGACTTAACAAAACTAAAGAAGATAAAAAAGCGTCTAAGACATTGGCTCTTAATCAATGGCTCGTAACTATTCTTTCAACAATTGGAGCTTATACTATTAATAAATCAGTTGACAATTATACAAAGAAAATGAGTTACAAATTCAGAGATGCAAACCAGTCACACCCTATGTTAGAAAAACGTGTTCAAGGATTCAAAATCGCACAAAAATTGTTAACGTTCTCTCTAATGTACAGATACATCGCTCCTGTTCTTGTAACACCAATCGCAAGTAAAATAGGTAAATCAATTAACAATAACTCACCTGTTGCTGCTAAAGCCAAAACACCGGCAACTGTTGCAACAACAAAAGCTCCTATACAAGTAGCAAAGGCTTCTGCACCAGCAGTAAAAACTCCAGTTGCAACAACAGTAAAAGCATAATTCAAAAATTTGAAATAAAGAGATAAAAAAGAACCGATTAATATCGGTTCTTTTTTTGTTATTAAGAGTATTTAATTAAAACTACTTAATTGCTGCCTTTATTCTCTTTTCAACTTTATCTTTGCCAAGAATAGCAAGAATAGCAGTCATATCTGCGCCTCTTGTTCTTCCGGTAACAGCAGCTCTGATTGCCCACATAGTAACTTTAGGTTTGATGCCTTTTGCTTTAAAATCGCCTCTGAATACTTCAAGTTTTTCGTGTAAGTTTTCTTCAACGTATTCCCAATCCTTAGATTGTTCAAGATACGCTTTCAAAACATCTTGAGAAATATCTGTATCTAAAACTTCTGTTTGGACCTGAGGTTCAATCTCAACAGAATCGCCGAAGAAATAAGTAACCGCATCTGTGATATCCGATAATAATGTTAATGGCTCACGAGTTACTTCAATCATTCTTGTAAACTGCTCATCTGTTAATTGAGACAAGTCATATTTTTCAAGATAAGGTGCTAAATGTTTTTTTAATTCATCCATTGGTAACATTTTTATATAGTGACTGTTCATCCATTTCAATTTATCATATTCAAAAATTGAATTTGAAGAAGAAATTTCATGGATTCTAAAATCTTCCGCAATTTTTTCAACTGACTTAACTTCTTCGCTATCAGATGGAGCCCAGCCTAAAAGAGCAACAAAGTTGATTAATGCTTCTGTCAAATAACCATCTTTAACAAAATCACTTACTGCAGTTGCGCCATGTCTTTTAGATAATTTACTTCTATCAGGAGCCAAAATCATACCTAAGTGACCGAATTTTGGAACCTCAGCACCCAAAGCTTCATAAATAAGTATTTGCTTGAATGTATTAGAAATATGATCTTCACCTCTTATAACATGAGTGATTTTCATTAACATATCATCAATTACAACAGCAAAATTATATGTTGGAGCACCGTTTGATTTTTCTATTACAAAATCACCAAACAAGTCTGTATTTTGTTTTAGTTCACCCTTTACCTCATCAACGAATGAAAGTTCTGAAGTTTCGTGGAAAGCTTTTTGAGCTTTTGCAATATTAAAACGAATAGCAGGGTTTTTTCCTTCTGCTCTTAGTTTATTTTTTTCTTCTTCTGTTAAATTTTCGCATTTTCTAGAATAAACATAAGGTTTTTTATTACTTGTTGCAACTTCTTTTTCTTTTTCAAGCTCTTCTGGAGTACAAAAACATTCATACGCAAAACCTGATTCTAATAATTGACGGACATATTTTGGATAAATGTCAAACCTTTGTGATTGTGTATATGGGCCATAAGGACCACCTACATCAGGACCTTCATCCCAGTTTAAACCTAGTGCTTTTAAACTGTCAAAAATATTCTCGATATATTCCTGGCTTGTTCTATCTGCATCGGTATCTTCTATTCTTAAAATAAATTTACCATTATTTTTCTTTGCAAATAAATAATTAAATAATGCAGTTCTAGCAGTTCCAACGTGTAAATTTCCACTTGGAGATGGTGCTATTCTGACTCTAACTTCTGCCATTTTTATATTCCTTCCTTTTATAAAACTGCTGGACAAGCGGTCGAAATAAGATTTTACCACTTTTACATCAGTCTCTTAATTTTAAGTAAAGTATCCCACAAAGGGCTACAAAATTAAAGAGGGAAAAACGAAATATGGATAAATAAACTCTTCCCCTATTTACCCCTATCCTAATTTTTCAATAAGTTCAAGAGAAATTTCTTTTTGCAGGTCAAAAGACATAATTTTCAAATATTCAAAAGAATCAGATATAACTTTGTCTTCATCATACCAACGTTTAAGAATATAGTTGAATGAATCTTCAAGTCTATTTTCGGGTATATAAATATTAAAATCATGCGCTTTTTGTATAATTATTTCAGCACATTCAGTTTGAATTGACTTATCTGCCTTTTCAAGCAAACCGACTGCGAAACTCAAAGTTGGATCTTCATCATACCAACGTCTTTTTGTAAACTCATTCATAAACACAAGGATATGTAATTATTGTAAAAATGTCAATAAGAAATATAAAAAAAAACATAGACATAATCCTCCGCCTAAAACATGAATATAAACAATGAGCGTGCGGAAAAATTAAGAATTTTTCTCGCAGCTCTATAGTCCAGTTAAAAGCAGGGGTAAATATAAGTTAGCCTTTTACCTCGGCTATTCTTGTTTTTTACATCCTATACATCGGATACAAAAACTCTCAAAATTGTAGATTTTGGAGTTTTTCCGTATCCTCAATATTAATTTTAGCAAACTTTTATTAATATTTATAACAAAAACTGTTGTAAAAAATAAGACATAGTTTAATATGAATATATAGTATAGATATTAATGAGGTATAAATATATGAGCGACATCTCTTCAATTGGCTTATCACAGTCTGGTAATGCGGCTTTAGGTTCTTGCACAGATGTAAAGACAGCAATTAATGTAAAAATGATGAAGGCATCACAAGAATCAGCTAAAGTAGCAGGCTCGATAATAGAGGACACTGTCTCTGTTTCAAAGGAAGCTATGAATGCTTTGAATGCTGAAAAAGCTGGGAAATAAGGAATTTTCTAACCCATATTTCCTTTAAACAAATTCTTGATTGTATCAAGGAATGACGAACCGTTTACGATTTTATCTTGGATTCTGTCGTAGTTTTCTTTTACGTATGGATTTCTTGGTTCAATCGACTTTAATTTGTCCATTAAGCGGAGCATTTCAGGATAATCGCCTATGCGTTCTCTGAACTCTGCAAGTTTTTGCAATGCTCTTCTGCTTTTTGGATTTAATTCATATAATCGTTCATAAAATTCTACCGAATGATTTTTATCTGTTTGATCAAGAGTATCGGCTATTGTTGTAACTAAATCAATATTTTTATCATCAATTTGATATGCAATTAAGTACTCATTCATTGCGATATCTTTTTCCCCCTTTAGAGAATTATATTTTGCCCAATTCATATGTTCTAAAAATTCATTACCTTGTTTTTCATATATCATGGCTCTCATTTGATAGATTAAAGGAGAATTTGCTTCAAACTTTGAATAAATTTCAACTGCCTCTAATGCTTTTTCAAATTCTGATATTTGATAATAATACTGAGCTTCAAGCGCATGGAATTTTGCAGATTTAGAATATTTATCTTCGTTTTCTTTCATAAGAGAAAGAGCTTCATCATTTTTCCCTAAATCCATTAAACAACGAATTTTTACGAGTTCATCCTTTGTTAATTCCATAGCTTTTTTAGGATCATCAGCCATTATATAATATTGAGCTAGTTCCTCAGAGACTTCTTCATAACCTTTTTGTCTAGCTTTTTCTAAAGTATCGATTGCACTTGATAAAAAATCTGTTTTTCTATAAATATTTGCAAGGTTAATATAAACTGCGGCGTCATTATAATCAGAATCCATAAGTTTTAAATATTCATCAACTGCCTGATTTTCTTTGTTTTCTTCTTCGTATAAATTAGCAAGTATAAATCGAGCAGTATTTGCTTCGTTTTCATCATTTGCTTTTTCAACTGCTTTTTTAAAATCCCCTATTGCATAACTTCTTTGCTGTTCCAATAAATGCATTTGACCTTTGCAAATATAATACTTATACCTATTTGTATCAGAACAAATATCCATCAATTGCTGGTAAGCTACAATATTATTAGAATCAAGCTCTGTAATTTTTGAATAATAATTTTCAGCTTCTTTTACTTTGCCTAAAATCAATGCAATATGCCCTAATCTTTCTAAGATATGCGCATTTTTAGGATTATTAGAATACATCTTTTGATATTCTTTATAAGCTAAATCATATTGGCCATTATCTTCAAGTTGTTCTACACTTACCATAAATTATTACCCCTTATATTTATTTCTTTACTTATTTAGCCCTAACGCTTTGCCCCTATCTTTACCCCTAATTGTATTTATTTTGAGTATTTTCTATACCATTATCAAAACAGTATAGAATTGCCTCGGCCGATATTTTTATAACAGATTTCAAATCATCTAATTGATCTTTTGGGAAATTCTGGAGCACATATGCCTCAGATGGTATTGGTGGTTGTGGTCCTATTCCTAGCTTAAGACGCACAAATTTGTCTGTTCCTAAATGTTGTATAACAGATTTTATTCCATTATGACCACCATCTGAACCTGATGCTCTAAATCTAATTTTACCCAAATCAAGAGATATGTCATCATACACCACTATAATATCTTCAACAGAAATTTTATAATAATCAATTACCGCTTTTAATGCTTCTCCAGATAAGTTCATGTAAGTAGTTGGCTTGACTAATAGTATATCGTGACCATTGATTATACACTTTGAGAAAATAGACTTTAACTTAGTATTTTCTCTAAAATCTGCCGAATTATTTAGTGCAATATTATCAACAACCATGAAACCTACGTTATGTCGAGTGTATAAATATTTATCTCCGATATTACCTAAACCTAATATTAGTCTCAATTTTAGCCTCTTCTTATTATTGTTCAAACAAAATGTCTGTATATATATAAAATTTTAAACCAAATAAATATTACCGTATTGATTATCTAGGTTGTGCTTAACAAAAAGATAAAAATACCAAAGACTAGTTTTATACAAAGAAAGGATACAACTATGAAAGAAACTATAAAAACAAAAAGCTCGGAAAAGCTATCAAAATTCCTCGAGAAGAACGATTTGCACAAAAAAGATTTTGCAGAAATGATAGGTGTAACCCTGTCTTACGTTTACAATTTAATAGACAACACGATTCCATTTTCCACCAGAAGTACAACTCTGGAGAGAATCTCTACAGTTATGGAAGTAGAACCGGAAGAATTTAGTGAATACCGTATTCCACAAGAACCAATTTTAGTTGACGAATCAGTCGATTACTTAAAAAGTTCATTAAAACACAAAAAAATGAGTGTAGTGAATTTCTTAAAAGCATTCCCTAGAAAAAAACGTATTGATATTGTGGATATTTTAAGAGGGGCGCTTCCAATGCCTTTAGATTATAAAGAGTTGAGTTCAATCGGACTTATTGCAGGGTTAGATCACGAAAAAACAAATGCAATTTGGGAAAGCAGATTGAGACAAGTTCTCGAATCAAATGGAATGAATATTTATGCAAATTCAGGACTAGTAACATCAATGATAGATTGTGCCAAAAAACATATTAATCTTGAAAAGTAGTTTTAAACCTTTGAGAGGTATATTGGATAGTTAAAGCAAAAAAGACCGCCAGTTAAGCGGTCTTTTTTTTGTAAATATTTTATCTTTCTTTAGAGGATACGGAAAAATTAAAAATTTGGGAATTTTTCCGTATCCTCTTACTACATTTGTGACCTAAAAAGTCAATAAACTTTTAACATCTTTTTTTGTTTGGTTTAAAGTATCTTGTCTAGCTTTTTTTGCAGCTTCAAAATCTTTTTGGTTTTGTTCCTGAGATTTTTTGTATGCTGAAGCTTTCAATTCTTGTTCTCTCTTTAGAGCATCAAATTTATTCTGTTGTGCTTTTCTCATTGATTCTAATCTATCTTGCTGAGCCTGTTGAGATTTAACAGCCGCTGCTTGTTGTGCTCTGAAATCTTTTTCTTTTTGTACAACAGGTGAAGTCCACTTATTAACAAATTGTTCTGTATATGTTGTTTCGGCATAAACAGAGGTCGCAATTGATAAAACTATCAAAGTCATTAACATTTTTTTCATAATTTTCTCCTTATATAAATCAGTTTATTCTTCTTTTCTCTATTTTTCTAGTATAATAATTGCTATGAATAGAGTCAAGCTATTAGGTTATGAAATTGATACATTTGATTTTAATCAAGCAATTGATTATGCAACAGAATTGTTATCAAATGATAAAGTAAATCAGGTTGTAACAATTAATCCTGAAATGTTCACAACTGCAGAAAACGATGAAGAATTTTCTCAAATTCTAAATAGTGCAGAAATGGTTATTCCTGATGGTGTGGGCGTGAAAATCGGATTAAAAATAATGGGTGAAAATGTAGCCCGTATTGCAGGAATTGATTTTGCACGCAAAATGATTGAAGTTGCAGCCCAAAATAACATGCTGGTAGCTCTCATTGGAGCTAAACCTGAAATCATTAACAAAGCATCAAAAAATCTTAAAACAGAAGTTGAAAACCTAAATATTGTATACACTCACGATGGTTATTTTGATAATTGGGATGAAATTCTTGAAGGGCTTAAAAATACAGCTCCAAAATTGATTTTGGTCGCATTAGGTTCACCAAAACAAGAAAAATTTATATCAAAGGCAAAAGGAATTCTAAACCCTGCTCTTATGATAGGTGTAGGTGGAAGTTTTGATGTATGGTCAGGAACAGTAGAAAGAGCCCCTGAAATATATCAAAAACTTGGATTAGAATGGTTATATAGAACTGTTAAACAACCGGAAAGATTTAAAAGAATCTTTCCTAATTTACCGATATTTGCCCTAAAAGTGTTAAAAAATCGTGTTTGTCATAAAGGGTAAATACGAGAAATTAAAGTTAGGAGATAAAAAGAATGCTAACTCAAAATGAAATTGAAGAATTGAATAATTTGTGTATCGAATCAAGAATCAATATCTTGAAAATGGTTCATAATGCTCAGTCTGGGCACATTGGCGGAGCATTTTCTGCTGTAGAAATTTTAACTGTTCTATATCAAAAATGTATGAATATTCCATCAGATTGGGATAAATCAGCAGATTTTGAAACTAGAGACAGATTTATACTCTCTAAAGGACACGCATCCGCAATCCTTTATTCAGTATTATCTCAAAAAGGTTTGATTCCGAAAGAAGAATTAATGACATTCAGATTATTTGGTTCAAAACTTCAAGGACACCCTTGCAGAAAACTTCTAAAAGGGGTTGAAGTTTCAACTGGATCTCTTGGGCAAGGTTTGTCTATCGGATGTGGTATGGCAATAGGACTTAAACTAGATAAAAACCCAGCGCACGTATTTGTTTATATGGGTGACGGAGAACTTCAAGAAGGTTCTTGTTGGGAAGCTTTTATGCAAGGTCCTCACAGAAGACTTAATAATCTTATCCCAATTATTGACAAAAACGGTTTGCAAATTGATGGCTGTACAGACGATGTTATGTCAGTAGGTCCAATTGAAGACAAATTAAAAGCCTTTAATTGGGAAGTCATAACAATAGAAAACGGCCATGATGTAGCACAAGTTTATGAAGCAATAGAACAAGCTAAATTAGCTACTAAGCCAACTGCAATAGTTGCAAATACCATAAAAGGCAAAGGCGTTTCATTTATGGAAAACACAGCTGGCTGGCACGGTAAAGCTCCAAATGATGAACAATTAGAACTTGCTCTAAAAGAACTAATCTAAGATATATTACGAAATATTAACCTTATTGAATTCTCTGAAATTATAACAAGTCCAGAATCTTTATATAGATGTGAAAGAAAAGTTTGTATATAAGTGAGAGAAAAGTTTTTACACCTATGAAATAGGTTTTAAAAGAATATTTAAACAAACAATGTTACGTAATTAAAGGAGTACAACAATGGGACACGGAAATGACATTCAAAAACAAATTAAAACTAACAACGCAAACATGGACAAAATATTAAAGGGTTTTGAACCCCCAGTACAACCTAAACCACAACAAATTATTGTTCCATTAAACGGTCAAGCAAGTAAAGAAGTAATTGCAGGATTAAAGCCAACTGCCGATCCATATGGATCATGGATGTACGACCCAAAAACAAAAACACACTATAAAGTTGTACTTGATGACAAAGGTAACAAAGTCGGGTATACACCTGAACCTGGTGTTGACAACATAGATGTCAATGGGAAACCTCATTATAAAAATAAAAAACTTAATGTAGAAAATTAAAAATATTTTAAACAAGGGCTGTGAATTTCACAGCCCTTGTTTTTATGATTAATTATTTTAGGTTTTCGTCCCTATTTAACATAAAACGCAGCATCTACTGAAACATTAATTTTAACAGTTCCTGATTCAATTGGAACAGATGTACTTTGTGTTGTCATATTACATTTAGCTAAAGACCTATAAGCATTTATACCATTTGAGGATTGAGAGTATACATTTACTTTCATAGATTTTACACCACAAACCTCTTCATTGATTGATTTTGCAGCCTCATTTGCCATACATTTCAATTTAATAAATGCTGTTTGGGTTAATTCTGTTTTGCAACATTCTAAATCTTCACAACTAAATGAGACATCATCAACGTTTGTGGCATTATTCTTTACTGCTGTGTCAATAATAGATGAAAGATTTTCAATATTCTTAGTCTTTACTTTAATAATATTTTTTACAGTATAGTTATCAAAAACTGACTGACCATCTTTATCCGTTTTGTAATTTGGTCTTAATTCAAAATTGATCGTTTGGATTGTATCGGATTTATCTAAAGCTAAAAGTGGCTTAAGGGAATTAATTAAGTTTGTTGATATTTGATTGTTATTTTCGACAGCACATTTTGGACTTGTATCAGTGGTCAAAACCGACAGGACCAAAGAGGCAGTATCTGGTTTTACCTCCCTTGTTTCTGTTGTAGAAACTTCAATATACCCTTTGTCCTTATGCACAATGGTCATCGCATAAGATGGCATATTTAAAGTTCCAAATACTACAAGACATAAAATAATAAGAAATTTTTTCATAATCCTCTCCTCAATATACAATTATTTTTTATAATGTTTACTTGTTCCTTGGGTCTCTGAAATGCCTCTTCCAATTCCTCTAATTTTTCCTCTGATACAATTAGAACATTTATCAGGAGAGTCATTTATACAAATCTTATTCGGATAAATTTCATATTTTGGACGGTAAAAAACAGGCATAACATTTGGCATCGCAACATTTGCCCCACTCTTTAAAGCTATTATTCTACCATTTGGGTTTAGAGTTTCCATAGCTGTTGTGGCAGGTAAATTGATATCAGGTAATAAGAGCCTTATCATTGACATAACTTTTATAGTTAAATAAAAATCACCATTGGCCTCATCTTTTAGTGGCGTTTTTGGATGAGATATAAATGGGCCAATGCCTATCATATCTGCATCCATATTCTTAAAAAATAAAATATCTTTTGCTATCATCTCTAAGGTTTGTCCTGGAAGTCCCACCATAATACCAGTTCCCATTTCATATCCTAGTTCTTTAATAATTTTTAGGCAGTTAACTCTATTTTGAAAATCCATATTCGGATGAAGTTTTTTATACAATTCTTCGTTTGTAGTCTCTATTCTTAACAAATACCTATCAGCACCAAAAGAACGATATGCTTCATATTCTTCTCGTGTTTTTTCACCAAAAGATAGAGTTATTGCTAAACCTAATTTTTTAATATTAGTTATTATCTCTTCCATATCATCTATAGAATAAATATCACTCTCACCAGACTGTAAAACAACAGTTTTATAACCAAAAGAGGAGGCATTTTTAGCCGTATCAATTATTTCCTTGTTAGACAAATAATAACGCTCAATATCCTTATTTTGCACTCTTAAACCACAATATTCACAAGGATTTTTACATATATTAGAAAACTCTACAAGCCCTCTCAGGTGAACTTCATCTCCAACATATTTATGACGAACTTCGTCCGCTGCAGCATAAAGCAACTCATCTGCATTAGACAATACCTCTACGATTTCGTCTACAGATAAATTATGTTCGGTTTTAGCTTTTTCAATTAAAGAATTATACACAGGTTTTATTTTTTAATAGTTCCTTATCTTCTTCTAATGTTGCACCTGTTGTTGTCAGGTAGTTCCCTACTAGTATAGCATTAATACCAGCTTTTATACCCAATTTTTGATATTCTTTTGAAAATCTAGTAGTCCTCCCACCAGCATATCTTAGCAAAGCTTTTGGCAAAATCAATCTATAAATACATATAGTCTTTAAAATCTCTTCTTCATCAATTTTTTCTCTATAATTTTCAAGAGGAGTACCCTTAATAGGATCTAGAAAATTTAAAGGAACAGACGTTGGATTTAATTCTAGTAATTCAAGAGCCATTTCAATTCTTTGTTCTCGAGACTCTCCCATTCCGATAATCCCACCTGAGCAAGCTTCTATTCCATATTTTTGAATAAGTTTTATCGTTTCTACTCTATCTTCGAAATTATGAGTCGTACAAATACTTCCGTGGTAAGACTCAGCCGTATTTAGATTATGGTTAAATCTCTCAACGCCAGCTTCTTTTATTTGTGCAACTTGTTTTTCATCAAGAATTCCCAATGAACAACAAGTATGTAAACCCTCAATTTCTGAGACTGCTTTTATCATATCTAATATTTTTGGGAAATCCTCTTCATTTGGTTTTCTACCAGAAGTTACTATACAAAATCTTGTTGCACCATTTTCTTTTGCAGATAAAGCGGCTTTTCTCACCTCATCAATTGATAATAATTCATGACATTCTACTTCTGCATGATTATGTTTACTTTGAGAACAATACTTACAATTCTCTTTGCAAGCACCCGTTTTCGCACTCACAATTGAACATAGTTCTACTTCGTTATTAAAATTTTCTTCTGTCACTTTTTCTGACATCTTTACCAATTCTTCAACTGGCAAGTCATATAATTCTATATATTTTTTTATCTCATCTTTACTAACTGAATTTGTCATATAATAGCCTCCCACACAGTACAGTTTTGATAACCAAAATCCTTTTGGCACACCATAACATGTTTTAATTATTAATATACAAATAACCCTTAAAGTCAATATGATATTAGAGCGTGCGGGAAATTAAGAATTTGGAGTTTTCCGCATCCTCTTATTATTAATCTTTATTTGTATTATTATTTACGCGATTCGCCAAAACTTCTAATTCTGTTGTGCCCCCTAAATAAAAAATTCTATGAGGGAATGGAATTTCAATACCAAGTTCATCGAAGCGTTTTTTAAGTTTTAAGTTAAATGCTCTACCAACAACCCATTGTTTAATTGGTTTAGTTTTTATTCTTGCTTTAATAATGATAGAAGACTCATCAAATTTGTCTAAACCTAAAACTTCTATAGGTTCAAGTATATCTTTTGCAAAATTTTCATCTTGCCTAAATTCTTCATCTATTTGTTTAATTACCTCTATAACAGATTCTATATTTTCCTTATAAGCAACACCAATATCCATTAAATAATATGAATAATCTTTTGTCATATTAGTAACTGTGTCAATTTTGCCATTTCTAATAAAGTGTACGCTACCATCTATATCTCTAAGAATAACCATTCTTAAATCTACTTTTTCTACAAGTCCTGATTTATCAGCAATTTTAACTACATCACCAACTCTTATTTGATTTGTTGAAATAATTGTTATACCGCTAATGATATCTTCTACTAATCTTTGGGACCCAAAACCTACTGCAATCCCGACAACGCCAGCGGCTGCTAATATTGGACCAATATCTATACCAAGTTTTTGAATAATCATTATAGAACAAATAGTAATGATAATTATATCTAATATAGATTTTAATGTATGTCTTAATGTCTTAAGGTTTTTTTCATACTCAGGATCATTTATATTTTTCAGCACTATTTTTAAAATATTAATAGTCGTAGTATTTACAAGCTTTAGGGCAATCACTCCTAAAATGGAAATAATAAGAATTTGAGTACTATTCACTAATAATCTATCTAAAATCTGTTTTAAGTATATTTCCCAATGCATAATAACTCCAAAATTTAATAACTTATAATTGTGTCTTTATTATAACATGATACAGCAACTTATATTATATATTTGAATACTTCTATAAGAATAGTCAATAGTTTTGCGGAACTTTTGCACAAGATCTTCGGCGTCGCCATCGTTTAATTACGCAAAAAAAGCGATAACTTATGTGTTATCGCTAAAACTTAATCTTACTATCTTTCCCATTATTCCCACCGGGTAGACATCATACGAATTTTCATATATGTCTATGATTCTTTTTTGTGTATAAATTAATTATTTTTAATTTTATACCAGTTGTTTGTGGATATGAGAAACCTCTAATTATTTCCTGATTCTATATTTACTCCTTTAGTTTACCCCTTTCTATTCTTTTATTTTCCTTTACTATTTCTTAGTTTGCGAATGTCTAACTCTATAGAATCTATACTTTTGCCCCAGCTGCGTAGAATGCATCAGGATTGATTCCACTTTCAAATAATTCATTTGTTGCTTCCATTCCAGCTCCGATTCTTTTTGCTGAACCATCTGCGAATGCTTTATCATTATAGAATCCTACGCCAGGATTCCCAGTCATTGCTGTCATTTGTTTTAAGTCTTCAGGCATACTTGCATTTGTTAAGTTTGACAATGTTCCCAATGTAGCAACTGGTTTTTCTTTTGTATATCTGTTTAATTTACTCTTATCAATGCTTGTGTCATCAACCAGAGCGATCAAATCTTCTACTGTTACATTATCATTAGATGACTTTTGGAAGGTATCTCCAATTGGGTCTGACACATTATTATTAGCAAACGTTTGTTGCAATTTATCTGTTTTATTAACTTTATTTTCTTTTGATGGTGTTACTTTCGCAATAAACTTATTAACAACGCGTCCTAAATCGAATTTACCCATTTTGTATTCTCCTGTATATCCTAATTATTTATATCCTATGTATATAAAGTATTTACTTGTAAGAAAATTGCTTTTTTAGTTTTGTTTTGTTAACTTTTGTTTAAATTTGTATAAATTCCTCAAGCTATATATTCTGTAAAGGTGCTGAAACAAACTGTTTCAGCACCTTTACAGAAATTAGGGTAATATACTCAACACTCTTTTGGCAAATCAAATGAAGCATAATATGTACATTTTCAAATAAAAATATCCAGAAAATGGTTGACCTATTTTTTTATTATTATTGTACAATTAAAAATATGAAAAATATTTTATGCTATGGGGATAGCAATACATATGGCTATGACCCCAAAACAGGAGAGCGATACGATGAAAACACAAGATGGACAGCTCTTCTAAAGAAATTTTTAATAAACGAATGGAATGTCATTGAAGAAGGATGTAATAACCGCACCGCAATTTTTGATAATGAATGTGGAGTTGAACAAACAGGGGCAAAATATTTACCGACATGCCTTTCAAAGTATGAGGACCTTGATACTGTACTAATTTCTCTTGGAGCAAATGATTTACAAAAATTCTTTGATCACTCTGATATTAATATACAAAAAGGATTGTCAGACCTTATAAAAATCATCAGAGCCCATGATAGAAGAATGAGAATAATTATAGTTGCGCCTCCAAAATTAAGCCCAGCAGTACTAACAGGAAATTTTTCAAACCAGTTTGATGAACATTCAATAAGACAATCATTAAAAATGAAACAACTTTATACAAAAATTTCTCTAGAAGAATTTTGTGAAACAATAAGCCTTGATGATGTCATTAAAGTCTCTGAAGTTGATGGTTTGCACTATGATGTGGATGCGCACAAAAAAGTGGCAGTATATCTTACAGAATACTTAATGAGATAATTATGTTTTTAAATGTGCAATTAGAATATTTATTGTTTTTACAAAGTTTAAGAGGGATTACCGGACATGTTTTTGATGGATTCTTTTCTTTTATAACAATATTTGGAGAAGTGCTTGTTCCTGTAATAGTTATGGCCGGAATTTATTGGTGCATTAATAACAAAATTGGTATGTATTTGTTTTGGAATAGTGCTATGGCATACCTTTCAAATATACTCATAAAAATAACCGCTTGTGTATATAGACCTTGGATGCTAGATTCTAGAATTCATCCAGTGCCTAAAGTTCTAAAAACAGCAGATGGATATTCATTCCCTAGTGGGCATACAGCAGGTTCAACTGCCGTCTGGGGTGGTATTGCAATAGGTTTTTGGCAAAACAAAATACTAAGATATTCAATGATATTATTAGTATTACTCGTAGCATTCTCAAGGAACTATTTGGGAGTTCATACTCCACAAGATGTTTTAGTTTCTCTTGGTATTGGCATATTTTTCTTGTGGTTCACCAGAAAAATGTTTATTTGGGTTGAAGGTGGCAAAAACAGAGATATTATATTAACAGTTATTATAACAATATTAGGAGTATCCACTATTTTATATGGCTGTCTTAAAAGTTACCCTATGAAGTACGTAAATGGACACCTGTTTATAAACCCAGAGGAAATTAAATTAAAC
>Ga0302271_10000628_pt1 | contig 34958 bp, 24 predicted proteins | sample III_Bog_N1_1_FD_198767 | JGI IMG/M metagenome (GOLD analysis project Ga0302271, IMG submission 198767) | Peat permafrost microbial communities from Stordalen Mire near Abisko, Sweden - III_Bog_N1_1 | ecosystem: Environmental > Terrestrial > Soil > Wetlands > Peat | place: Sweden: Abisko... | reverse complement strand
AAAGTTAAGATCATTGAATCTTAACCATTGTACTTATTAAAAGTGTTCCGCTTACAAACAAAAATCAAAAATACATATTATCTCTCTTTATCTTTTCTAATTTTCCTCCCACCAGTGGGTTCACAGACGAGAATATCTTTTTTTTAATTTGTTGGTATTTTTTGAGATAACTGCTTGGGGAGTGAGAAAGAAATTAATCTTTTTATTGTAGGAAACTTAAATAATTATTATTCCAAAACTATTCTTTTTTGAATAAATTTGATAGGATTTATATTGATGATAATGCTAACAGAATCGTACTTATGAATCTAAATAATTCATCTCTTTTTTTGTGAATGGACAACTTTCACAAGAGGCTTGTTGTTTACTTTTGTCTGCACTGTCTTAAAAACACACTTGATAATCAATGCAATGTTAAGTTTCTTCTGAAGCTTGTAATTTATTTGATGATTCAGATAATCAAATTACTTTTATTCATCCCTCTGATAATTAATTCTGTGGTTATTATTGAGTTTAGATGATACTAGCTATTCAAAGATCAAAAATGCAAATGATTATTTGTGGGAATATTTACACATTTTGACTATGAATTTATGGTAATATCAATATAAAGAAGATGGATTTTCTTGCATAATTGAAATAATAATTCTCCCACAGAAACTAGTATACTTTCTTGCAAGCAAAAGTAGTTTTTTCCACTAAAAAAATAGGGAAAACGAAATCAAAGAAATGCAGGCACCAGAGACAAAATAAAGCATTCCTCCTTTGTCAACATCAAAGGGAACATTTCGTACATCAAAGCGATCTAATACCACAGTTATTCCTCTTCTTAGGTTTAACTCACAGGTCGATAATAAATGCTCTGATAAAGAAATTCCAGCTGATACTCGCAATGGATAGATCAATTTGAAGTAAAAAAAAACAAACACTTATGGATTTAATTTTTGATTCTTATTTGCTTGAGAATATCATCTATCTAAATTGATTTTATTGCAAAAATATATAGACAAAATAATCTCAGCGAAGATGAAGATGACGATAACAGCGACGAAAACAGTTTTGAATGCAGCCATGACATTTGGGAATCTACAAATAATGATTTAGCACTAAGAGGAATCGATTTAGAAAGATAAATCGATAAAAACGAATAACCTTTCAATATTTTTCGACTCTTCAAAGCACGTAGTGGTTAGTTTCGAACTCTCAGAGAGAATTTAAGTTTAGAGTAAGCAGCGACTTAATTGCGTGTGCTGTACAACATCGCAATGGAAGGTCGGGTAAAAAAGAAAAAGTAATACCCAACATTCGAAGATTTTATCAAAAACAATCAGTGCAGCGACAACACAGACTACACTAAAAGTGGAATAAGCACAGTGCTTTTTGAAAGATTTCGAGATTATTATGCTAAATATTAGAAAATCATCGCGAAAAAGAAGATACTTTCGAATTTGTTTTAGAATAACAGAACAGGGGGGGTTAGTAGATCGCCAAGGAAAAAAATGACTATTGAAATGTTTATGAACCCTGAGTAGAATGTAACAGAAGTCTAGGAAAGTGTTGCTTAGATTAATAATTAAGATAACAGCCCGCAACAACAGGGATTTATGAGGAAAAATGAAGGCAATCAGTAAGAAGATGAGGATGTTTATTAATTGTCCCCTCAGTTATTAGGAAAGAACAGTGAATCACCAGTTTTAAGGAAAAAATAAATTATTTTATCAAAACTTCCCAATTAGGCTGATCAGCAGCAGCAGCAGCAGCAGGAGAAATAATAACAACAACAACAATAAAATCTGCACAAAAAACAACCAAGTTTACTTGTTTTAGAGCAAATTCTACAAGATGAAGAAGTTAATGATTAAGCACTTTAGAATAACTAGAGTTCTTTAGAACACATTCCTCTTGAAACTGGTGTAACATCGTCTGTTAGTCCGTAAAGACCTACGACGAGATCGAAACATTAGAGGATAATTACTTGCAAAGAGATTAAATCTTTGTCCTATACTAACTTAGACGATAGTAAATATCTTTCTTCTCCTCGGATTGAATAAAAACCTAGTTTAATTAATTCTAAGCTTCCTCCTCCTGTTAATTTCCAAATCATTACATAAAGAAATCAAAATTATAAACATTAATAACCGCTTCCACTTCCCCTTCAATTTCAGAAACAAAAATCTCTGCATTCAGCTCAAGAGGCCGTTAATGGAAATGCATCACTTTAGCCAATGGAAAACAATACATTAAACTTCGTAGCCTTTCAAAAGAAAAATCTCAAGGACATATAAGAAACAAATATCAAAAGATTTCTTCCAAAAGAAAGGAATAGTGACATTATTAAATCAAGTTTCATGGAGAAAAACACATCAGAAAATGAAAAACAATAGTAGAAACTCTTCACCTAAGAAGTAGAAGAATTTAAAAGGAACTAAGATAAATTAGAATTACAAGAATTCGAAGAAAGACAAAAATAACCTGAAAGCCTCTCTCCTTTAAGATATTTACAAAAGTAAAATAGCACCCATAACACCAATAGATCGTTAATTTAAAAAATGGATTAATAAATTGTTCGATTAAATTAAAATAAAACAAGATAAAATGAGAATTTCACTGATTCTTGTAGTTTTCAATCCTTGATAGAGTAATAGAATAATCAGAGCGGTATATAAAATAGACTTTCAATATGGGAATAGGATAACAACAGTAGCTCTCCAATTAAGAAAAAATAACGAATTCAATTATCTAATTAGCTTACTTAGCTCAATAAGAACAGTATTCCAACAGAATCTGCTATGCTAAAAATACCCTCTTAATTTTCTTTTAATAGGGGTAATAATATCAGTAACAATAACAACAATATGAGTAGCAATCATATTGTAGAACCATCATCTTTATCTGGTGCAGCTGCTCGAAATAGACGACTATATTAAGCTATTTTTCCATAAAACAATCAACCATTTTCTATGACAAATATTACGAATCAAAAAATAGAAAAAACATCCAATGACTATGAATTCTCCAATCAAAAGAGGAATCTTTGTTCGCTGTCGTTTATCCCTGATGAAAAAATAGAAAAATCCATCATTCCAACTGCAGCTGCAGCAGTCGGAGTAGGATCTCAAAATAATTTTCCTTCACCATTAAAAAACCGACTTAAACTCCTTGAAACTTAATCTAAAATGCCTAATTTCTTTAATTAAACTCACTCTAAAGGTTTCCAAGGTGAGAACTGATAGAGAAATGTGTTTCAGGGACATGATAGGAGTCATTTTTTTTTATAAAAGCATCAAAGACAACCTAACACCTTCAAAGAAAAATTTCACCATGATCTTTCATTTGATTTTACAGTACTTAATTTACATTACATCAAATATATTGGATAAAACCATTTTGCTGAGCTTTAATAAATCCATAATTTTGTATGCAAAAAATAACTAAACTACTCATACACAAATTATTCATTTTGAGTTTGAATTAACTACAGCTAGCTAGTCAGGTTTAAAAGCAGGAGCAGATTTTTTCATTTGCTAATTTCCTTTGCTCTGAGAATCATTCTTCTATTGTCTATTACGGTAAATGTTATTTTCCTTAGATATATTAGCTTTGCTTGTTTAAACTGGTTCATTTCGGAACATTAATTTCTACAAAGAAAAACACAAAATATTTATTATAAAAAATACTGAAAATTTTTGATTCTTTATTTCAAAGTTAAAGACTTACTTTTCGCTGTTAAATAGGTCCTGATGATGCTGAAGGTTATGATTTTATTTAAGGTAATGAAACATGGGCTGGATTTTAAGATGCTTTCATAGGAAGGTTTGTTTTTTTAGAAAAAGAAATGGAATTTCCATTAACTTCAACGGGATTTGGTCTGTTAGATATTATTGGTTAGTTATATGATCGCTTTTTGGCGATATTTTGAACTGAACTAGCTGAAGATGTTGTACTCTACATGTTCTTTACTTTAATAAGGGAAGGATTTGTAAGCTATCTCAATTAAACAGATGTTCTAGCTTTATCATAAATAGTTTGTCTGTTCTAAAGTATGATAATCAGCAAAAACAGCATCTTTTATCACAAAAAATAACACATTTAAATAAGATATCTTACAGATGAAGGATGGTTTCTGTATAAGCTGTAATCTACTAGTTTAGAAAGACTTTATAGGCCTTATATTTGAACTGGTTGTTGTGCGTTTTTGCTTCGATCTTGAGAGAAACTTTGATTTATCATTCTAACTTATTGATGCGCTGAAGTCTTACGAGTTTAACTTTGAGATCTGCTGCCAGTTGTGTTACTACGAACTCCAGTTTGTTTTTAAAAGCTTTATCGCAATGAGGAAGTAGAAGAGTTAAGTTTCCTTATAGATCTATTCAATAAATCTTCTTGACTAGGAGTATAAACTTAGAGAAAAAACGACAAAACAATGATAAAAACACTCAAGTAAAGCATAATTGGGCTAAATAATGAAATAATGGTTGCTTCTATTTTTATCTATTGTATCATGTTTATTGCGCTTAACAACAACGAATCCCTTCTTTTATGAATAAAAACGAATTACCATCACGGATAAGTTTATTGCGGATTCCTGAAGTAAATGAATCATTTGCGGAGGGCAGTTTGGGTTAAGAACTCATTCTAAGTATTTTAGGAAAGTTCTGATTCTCATCTTTCTAAAGTAGGACAATGTCTGGATATTATTGATATTGTCCAGGCATCTTGACAATCTTACCTTCCAGTTATTGACTTCGAAACTTTCTCTTGATCATGATTTTTAGAAAGGACTTTTGTTGACTGATTTTAGAGGAAGTTTTAGTTTTTTTATCCAAACGCAACTAAAGAAAGAGAGGATTATTAATTAATGCCTTCTGTTTTCTTATTTTTTTATAAGTTATATCCTCTCTAAATTACTGGAGAGTGAGAGCAACTAATTTTTGTTAGAAAACTAATAATTTTTTCATTCCTAAAGTTAATCCATAAAATTAATAAAACTAATAAGAGGATCTGAGAATGACTAATTAAACCTAATTGACTTAAAAAATTCAAACATCTCATAAAATAGAGAGAAAGAGAGAGATGATTATTTACTACTATGTGGAGTTCACTTTTGAAAACTACTTTCTTATTTTTTATTGGTTTTCATTGTCTTTTTAAGAATTCAAAGACAAAACTTTTTAAATATCTAATAATCTTATTTTTTGGCTTAAACAGTCTTGATTTCAATCTATTAGAAATATTTACTTCGAATGTGTTTGCATATATTTTTTCATTAATTAAGCATGTCCTTGAAATATTGGCTAAAGAAAAGTCAAAGAGAAAAATTACTGGGGAGCAGGATGAATAAATTTGGCGGAGTAATTGTATCAATTTTTGAATAAATTGTACTTTCTTTTTTTTTGATTAATTAATATGAAAAATGAATGAGCTCCTTCGTGAGTAATATTTAATAATGTCATTATTATGTGCCTTTGTAAGCTATCCTAATAATAAGAAATAAAGATTCTAATAATTGTCCTCAAAAAACTAATACAATTATTAAATTCCTTATTCAAAATAGCACTTGTAGCACAGTACATTTAAATTTAAATAACTTTCTTGGGATATTTAATCCTTTATTTAATAATAATCTCGGTGCATACTTTATTTATTATCGGAAAGAAAAAAGAAGAAAAACTATGAAATCATCTTCATCTACAGCTGCTACTGGTTCAACTGCAAATCGCTTGAGATCATTGAAAAAGATTTCAGAAAAACAAACTTCTTCTTCTTAAGTATCATAATAGGTATTATTAGAGCTTGAAGATGAAGACTAGCCATATGATCTTACAACTCAAAACGAAGAAAGTTTAGAATTGGCTGCGCAGAAAATAAAATTACGCCACGATCCAACAGAAGATATTGAACTTGCTACAAACAAAGAAATTGCAAAGGAAATACCTGAAGACAACGAGGAAGATTCCGATGATGAGGATATAATCATGGACGATGAAGACAAAAATAAAATTACTAACCTTAAATAGAGTGCTGCTGAGAGTAAACTCAAGTATAACTTAGACGATCTGAATGGGCTCTCCTAAAGCAACTCGAAGTTTTGTAAAGTTCTAGTTCATCTTCTACTCAAAAATGTAATCTTTGAAAGCTCACAAATATAAATGGGGGGGGGGGGGAGGAGAGGGGGATTGCAATAAATATCATAAGAATGGATTTTTACCAATTTGTTTTGATTTTTTAGAAAATATCTTCGAAGAACGCATTTGACATCAAAATTCCCATTCTAGATTAGTTAGCAGGAATCGATTTCTCATAGCATTCTGCATGGAAACTTCTTTCATCAGGGCTTGGTGCAGGAGCTAAAATATGGGGGTTAGTTATTAGATTTACTTAGTTGATTAACAATCAATTAATTATGTCTTTTTTTTATTGTTTTATTAGGTATAAAGTTGATAATACGTATGGTGATACAATGAAAGTGTTACAGAAGCTATTTAGAATTGACGCATTTGATCAAGATGAGATGAAGCTACTTAACAATAAAGGATCTGCAGGAATTAAATAAAAGAAATAATAAATGGCTTTCAATATTGAAGAAGCATCCAAAAATGCAGATAATGCAGGATCAAAGACACTAGAATAACGTAAAAAATATCAATAAATATCACAAAAAAAGGAATAATTGTGTTGCTAAGATAGATTTTAAAATTATTGCCGTTTATTGTAGTTGACAATGTTTTTTTGTTTTGTTATGATTTTTCTTCAGACACTGACTGCTTGAATGCCGATCTGTATGATCTGGAATTTGACAAAGATCCAACATTTTGGCGTACAAGTTTGAGTTTTGATATTAAATCAGCCGAGACTATGCTTCTCAATAAATTACCTGTAAGTTTGTTTAAAATATTGCTAATTTCTTGGAGTTTTATGTGCTTTTTTTATTTTGTTTTCATAGATGGATTCGAATTTTGGTTATGTCGTTGACAGCGAAGAAAAAATAACACTGAGGGTAGACAAGAGACTAGAAGAGATAGAAGAACGAGTGGATTGTGGTGCGAGTTCAGCTAATCCGTAGATTGATAAATCCATGAAATAATTTGTAATTCGCAGAAAAGGCTAGGAACGAAGTAGCAAAGTTACTCTCTATGAAGTGATTGTCGGATAAGTAGAAGAGATCAATGAGGCAGATCGAGAAAGATAAATTGCTGAGATTATCCGCTCTACTCATACTTTATTGCCGCTAGATAAGAACAACGGAAAACTTGTATCAACTTTAGAGGATGGATTATGTGAAGAACTCACGTAATTTGCTTCATTTGTGTAGTCTGAGGGTATATTTTCTGAAAGCACTCAGCGATGGTCGTATAAAGATAAAAGAAGAGATCAAAAACTAGCATAATATGATCTCGATAAGTTCTAAGTCGAGCACTAATCCTTAGAATCAAGAAGAGAAGAAGGCAAAAGAGAATAAGAAAGGTTAGATAGGGAAAATAAAGTTGGTTTTCTTGATATTTCTGAAAAAAACAATGAGAATTCTGCTATCTTAGAAGAGGAATAAGCACAAGATAACCAAGGAAAAATCTCAAAGGGACGTTCTGGGAAATAAATTGTGCAAATGATTCAAGGGGAGGAAGTGGAGATAGATATTGAGCCAATAAATGTTATGGAAACGGGCGTTGATGGAAATAATAATATTGGAACTGTGGACAACCTTAATGAAACAGCTAATAACAACAACATTGATACGCAAGATGGCATGGATGAAGAGCCCAACAATCTTGAAGCAAATTACATCAAACTACTGAGAGATTAATAGGAAGCGCTTATCTCAGAGGATGTTCAAACATAAAAAACTGAATGGAATGAACATGTAGCCATAAAGTTAGAAGAAAGGAAAGTTATCTTTAACGAATAGCTAACTTAGCCTTCAATAAGTTAGTAAGGCAAGAGTTAGGAGTAGCAAGAGTTTTAATAGGCTTTAGGAGATGATTATGCTTTATAGAACTTTTAAACATTTGGTTTCAGTGAAAACTTGTAAAACTTCGCTGAAACGAAGGTCGAATAGGCAAAAAATAATCCAAAAGACATAAATTATAATTCTACAGTAATAAATTCATTCTTTGGAGGTGAAGAAGAAGAAATGCAGCAGGAGATTGCAGATAAAGCTGCTGAAAAAGGAGAGAAGTAGTAGATTTAAAGAGAAGATATTGATAACAAATATGTTGAAGAAAAGAAGCTGGAGGGAAAAGAAATCTAGCGATATGAAGAAGCTGAGTAAGTATTTTTAGAAGGTGATGAAATGGAGATAGATATTGATATTCCATAAGGAGATCAGCAGATAATTGAAGAAGATGAAGGCGTACATGTGTTATCTTAAGTGTAAAATAAAAATCTACGAAGAAAAAAGGATTTTGATAATGTAATCGAAGAAATATTAAAACGTACCGAGAAGCCTAGGGATAATTCTGATGTTGATTTAGAGCTTAGAGTGCTCAACAGAGGAGATATTAGAATTGGAAGGAGATTGAAAAAATAGATTTTATGGCTGTAAAATCAAGGTTAAATTGAAGTTATGGAAGAAGAAAATGGGTAATTGTGCTTGAGATAGATAGAAGATGGAAATATCAGTGAAAGTAGCAGCTAGGAGAGTGATAAATAAGATAACAATGATGAATATTACAATCCTTTTGCACTTAACATGATGGGCAACGAAAAACACAGGAACGATGACTGGAGCAATGAAAGTTCAGCAGATATCTGTGAATAATTCTTAGGGAATAAATTCCAAGAAAGATTAGAAGAAAAGAAGAAAGAAAGGTATTTAAATGCATAGAAAAAACAATTCTAGAAAAAAATGGCTAGAATGCAAGCAGAACGGGAAGAATTAGGAGGAGAAATAGATGGTCAAGGGTTGGAGGTGTATTCTGGGAAATCTAATAAATTGCGTGCAAGTAAACGAATGGAGGAAGAAGTTGAAGAAGAATTTCGAAGAATGCTGGAAGGCGAGGAAATTAACGGTGCAGCTGATGCACTTGAAATGATAGTTCGATGCAAATCCAAGAGAGGTAGTTCGAAATCATTGTGGATTGATTTTTAAGAAGAAGATGAGGAAGAAGAAGAAAGTTCTAGTTTGATTGTGTTCATCGATCCGTATGAGAGAATAAGGCGAGCTTTAGGATAGCAGTATAATCAGTCAGATAACGATTTGTTGACTGGAAACGAGTTGAAAAATAAAAAATATGTATGGGGATATAAATCAGTGTGTATGGATATTGGGCAATCTGAATAGGAAGGCGTAGCGATGTTTGAGAGTAAACTGTTTAATGTCGGAAAAGGAACGCATAGAATTGACATGAGATACTCTTCGCTACAGTAATAAAAGCTGAAATTGCATGTTGATGAAGGGAATCAACTTTAGGAATTTTAACTTATTCAAACTTCTAAACTGAAGCTAGGGAGAACTAGAGAAGATTGGTAGAGAAGGAAAGATAGGTTTAATACGAAAAATCTACTGTATTTTAATAGAATTCTAGAAGGAAAAGAGGAGAACTATTTATGTGTAGTTTAACCGAGACTTCGAACAGTGCAGAATATGATTGATTAAGAAAGACGTTCTCGCCAACGTTATCGCGGTTGGGCTTAATAGAATCGTAAAATGTATTTCTAGAGTCTATATCCACGAAGGGAGATTTTATATATCTTGTCAACTTGCATTAGTCTTGATTCGGAAACACTGAGATTCGTGGATAACATATGTGACGATTATTTGCATTACTTAAGCTTGCCGACATTGACTCATTTTGAGGTGATGAAGAGTATCCAAAAATAATTTGAAGATACAGAAGCACTCACGATGGAAATTAGCTTCGATGAGATTGTGGATGATAGAGAAAAAGATAGCGAAGATTTAGAAAATAATGAGGAAATTGATTTTAATTTACTGGATATTGGACTCTATGATGCATTAGAAATCGATAGAGGAGGGAGCTTCATTTAGCCATCATACTCGTCAACAAGAAACGATTTATAGAAAGGTCTTGGAGGGTTTAATGTGCCTGGAAATGGAAGAGAATCTTCGTCTAAATAATGGGATTAAATCACTCGATAATTACAATAGGCTGCAGAGAGAGCTAACACCTTTTAAGGAACTGCTGATGCTGATGTGGAAGTTAAAATTTTAGATGAAGTTGATGTTAAAATGTTAGATGAAGCTGATGTTAAGATATTAGATGAACTAGAAGGGGAAGTCTAAAATAGAAATAATTTAATGAACTTTGCTCCTATTGGAGAAGTAAAAGAAGAGGAAGAAAATGCGAATGGATACTCATAATTAACTTCAAATATTAAGAAAAAGACTATCAGCAAGAATCGAAATGCACGAAGTGTGAAAGAAAGAAGAAGAAAGAAAAATAAAGTAGTTCGGATTGATCTTGAAAAGTATTCAAGAGATCCATCGTCTTTAGGTGGTTCTTCAGATTCTCTGAACAACTCCTCTGCAAGTTCTTAAGAAGATGGCGGAGAAGCAACTTAAACCAAGGATTTTAGTTATCCAATCGACGCTAGTAATCTAGCGCCAACAGGTGTTGTGACACGTAAACAAAAGCGAAAAATCGATGTATTTTGTGGTGTTTCAGATGAAAATATTCCCAGAAGTGACTCAGATTCTCTAGAAATCGAACTTGGTGAATATGACACAGCTGAATAGGCATCATAGCAATTGCTGCAATCCTTAAATAAAAAAGACTAAGAAATTATTTTCGAAGAAGGACAGCAACACGATCCAGCTAGAGTTGAATAAGAAATTGATATTCAATTAAGTTTTTCGTCTTTGGATGAGAATGAAGATAACAACAATGAAGATATCCTGAAATTTATCCCAAATGGAAAAATAGCGAAATATTTTAAAAATTAGGAAAATAATCGCCTACCTATCGTCGAATGCAGCGACAACATCAATAACGATATTACCGATCACCCCTCTGATTTATCAATTGACTCAGTTGGGAGTATTTAAGAGCAATATTTTCACAAAGAATTTGCTGAATATTTACCATACAATCTTGACAATCATGAGCTTTCTTCCTTCGAACCGATGGTGAAATGGGAAGTTAAACTTGAAGAAGCTTATGATGACTTTCGATCGAAGTATCCATACAGTGATTATACACACTTAGCTCCAAATGTTATTTTACTGGACTCAATCAAGGAAAGTGAGGAATTAGCAGGATAGAAATATTTTCTGGAGGAGTTAAATAACATGCGGTTATTCAGCAATTACAAGGTGTTTATTCCACCACTTGTGACAGATTATATGGGAATGGCTAACAAAATTCACATGAAGGAGCTTATCATCAAAATTTGGTTGAGGATCAAAAAATAAATCAAAGTAAGCTACTCTTTAAACGAAAAAATGATACAAAAAGATTATTATGTAATTATTTTCTATTACTAATTCTTTATAATTCATTTTATTCAGACAGCAAAGCAGATACAAGTAGGAGAAAAACCGTTCTCATTCTTTGACTTGCTTCTTCAGATGCCTGAACTAGTTGGAGCTCAAAATGCTAAAGCAATTTCTCAGTAAACAGTTTTCTAAGTTATCCTCCATCTTGCTAATCTCAAACATCTCAGATTAGCTTAAGATGATAGCAATCTTAATTTCTACATCCTTCAAGAGTGAAATGAATCACAGAAAGAGAGATGAAAGCATGGCTCAAATAATTGTTACCTCCTTAATTCTCTAAAACATTAACTTTTTGTACTTTTAAGAAGATACTCAATATAAATATGTACATTTTACAATAAATATAACAAGAAATACATTTGAAAATAAACTACTCCACAAGATTATTCTTGCTCGAATTAGGCACAATTCATGCATTCTTGAGAATTACATTTGAAACTTTCTAATGAATCTTACTGATTTCGGGGTTATTTTATATGATTTGATCCAGTGCAAGTGCAGCATTACTTGTCTTTGGTCGTGGATTCGAAGCAGCTGTGATATCTCTTGAATTCTAAGCTGAGACTGCTTTTCCTTGCTGTGCTGGGAGGGTTTATGAATTTAACTAAGAATTAATGTTATTATTATTATTATTGTTATTATTATTTTTTTATCTGCCTGTAAGATCAAAATCAAGCACATCTGTGCTGGGAAATAAGTTTTTCTGTTATGGCTAGTTCTCATTGAATTAGTCTATCGGTCGAATGCTGATATCGTCCAGTGCTTGGATTATGTTATTCCAGTGTTGCATGTCGTCTTCTGCTTATCCTGGGTTGTTATTGGATTTCTACTATTTCATGATTTTTCCATTTGAACCCATGGAGATCTTCTTTGGAGAACTCAATCTGTGTTCAGTGTGAGCAGAACTTTTACGAGAAGGATGTTTGTTTTTCGGTTAAGCGAACAGCATTTATTATTGCTATGCTTGTTACGGAGTAATTTGATTTTACTGCTGTTATGGTTAATAATGTTGTTACTAAGGAATTTATTGCTGTTATTGTTATGCTATTCCAACCTGCTACTGTTATTACTATTACTATTGATATATTAGTTATGGCTATTAATTTTAAATATGCTGAGACGATGATACTCCTTAGGACTACTATGAAGATTCCCTTTGTAGTTGCATTTAATTTGGTAATTAATTTGGAGATATCGAAATTGGTGGACTTTATATTGCTTGTTTACTGTTTAATATGATATCTTCAGTGTATAAAATATTGCCATTATTATTGTTATTATTGTTATTGTTAGGCATCTGTGCTTGCATAATAGTAGAAGGTGATTTACTTTAACCTTCTTTGTTATTATTGTTGCTGTTGTTATTGAGACGAAATCCATCTGGGTTGAATTTTTCTAAATTTTTCTCAAGTTAATCGAATCTGGAGTTAATTTTCTATTTGTAGTCATCGATTCCACCTTTTTGATTTAGCTACATTTATTTCTACCCTTATTGAATCATTTATTCATGCTAGCGGATCAATTCATCGATAGCATGCTCTTTCTCTTTGATTCTAGATAATGCCTATTCGATTTCTTTTTCTTGTGACTGCTTTGAAGAAAAACAGCCCATTTTTAATAATATTGGATATTTTATTATTGCTTTTTTGTTTTTTTCACTTCCGCAAAGATAAAAATGCTTCTCCCCTCCCCCTGTGGTTGATTGCTGCCTTCGAATTAATAAATTTCCTAAAATTTCAGCAGCAATATCGAAATACAACTTTTAATAAAAAACTAATTGCTTTCTCTTGTTTTGTCAAGTTATTTTAGCATCTATGGTTAGTTACTCCCAATGAGTACTTCTGTTCATTAAAAAAAAACAAGCAACTTTGGATTTTTAATGATAATATTATTTCTAAAAAAATAATAAAAATAAATTAAATAAAATGGAACTATTCTTGTAAGAAAACTAATATTTGTTGGCATTGATTTTTTTTTCAAGACAAAAAAGAAAGGATTCGCTCTTTTTTTTGTGATTTAGAGCAGTTAATATTGATGTTTAGAATTCATATTAATAATTATCTTTTCTAATTGTTTTTTTGTTTCTTGCTATTTTGAGATCCTTAAAGTAGTCAAAATAGAAAAAAAATTATGTATTAATTAGATCAGATACGTCAAAAGAGGGAACCAACCTAGAGTTGAAAGATTTAGAAAAAAATATTTATAAAATATTAAATAACAAAATATCCTTTATTTTCTCTTGTATTTTTAAAATGAATATCGACTAAGATTCTTGCCCTCTTTTTTATTTTTCTTATTGTTTTTGTGAGCGCTGGTTTGAGTGAAAGCAGCTACAGTTAATATGTCTGATTCTCCATTTTATGATGTATTTTGCACGGAGTTTTTAGAATTGCTTGCTAGATTTTAATTTTTATTTGGTTGTTTATTCCCAATGCGTTGAAAGTGTTTTTGAAAGAGGAAACTGCTATAATAACTACTCTTTTATCTCGATAACTTCTTTTTCGGCTTTTCTGACCATTTTTACTATTTTCTGTGTCACAAAGTCTTTGATATATCCTTGACAAAAATAAAGAAAAGAAAGCGTTAATTTCTAAATGCGTCTAGTTAATTCAAATAATTGAATTACTTGAGTCATCTATTTGGAATTACTTCCTCTTTATGAAAATAATGAAATTAGCTTTAATTTGAAACCCTTTCAATGGATTTGAAGAAAACTTAAATAAATAAAATTTCACCTCCAAAAATGCCAGGGTTCACATCCCCAAAGATTTGATCCTTGTGAATTCAGAGATTTTCAGAGAGTGAGAGAGAGAGCCACAATCAAATTTATTTAAAGAGATTAAATATCGATATATAAATCTAAGGAACGCATACTTTTTCATTTTTCTTATCTTCCTCCCAACGTACTTAGGAAATCAGCACAGCTGAGGAATTCTGCTTCAAATGCATTAAAATGAGCCTATTAATCTATGAAAGAGGAGCTCAAAATAAAAATAAATTCTTTTTTGAATTATTAATAAAGGGAAATAAAAAAGTAAATTTTGTTTTGATAAATTGTAAAAAGGCTGAATGTGAGGGAGATAAGGGCAAATTAAGGGGCTTTGAAAAGGAAGAGAGAAAGGAAATATCATTTATAAGATAAAATAACAAAACATATATTATACCGAAAGGAAAAGAAAAAACACAGTCGAAAAAGATATATTTCTAATAGCTCAAATGTCCTCTAAGAACGCTCAGGGTAAGGTCGAGAAAAAGATTAAGTCAGAAGACGACAAAAAGAGAGTCGATGACAATATTTCTGATTCTGAAGACTCTAATGAAGAAGATGTCAAGAAGGACACCAAGAAGCAACAAAAAATCAACGATAAATAGTAGGCTAAGTCTAAGAAATAGGACTCTTCTGATGAAGGCAATTCTTCAGATGAGGAATAAACTAAAAAAACTTCTGACGCTGACAAGAAAGACTCCAAGTCTGATGCTAAGAAACCCTCTGGTGATTAACAACCTAACGAAGTGATCATTAAGGGACTCAGTTTCTAGGCTGACGAAAATGACATCGGAAACTTCCTCGAAGAAAACTTCGGATCTGTCAGCAGAGTCAACCTCCTCAAGAATGAAGACAGACGCTCTAAGGGTATTGCCTTCATCACCTTCGATACTGAAGAAGGTGTCAACAAGGCTATCGCTGGCTCTAACATTGAGTTCATGGGCAGATACCTCGTTATCGAAAGAACCAAGCCTAAGGGTGACAGACCAGGCTTCTAACCTCAAGCTGTCAGTGAAGACTCCAAGACTATCTTCGTTGGAAATCTCTCCTTCAAGTGTGATTCTGATGACTTGAAGAAATTCTTCGCCAGCTGCGGTTCAGTCGTCGATGCTCGTATCGCTCAAGCAGACGGAAAGAGCAGAGGCTTTGGACATGTTGAATTCACTGATAAGAGTGGTGTTGAGAATGCCCTCAAGTTAGCTGGTGAAGAACTCGATGGAAGAGTCATTAAAGTTGACGTCGCTGCTCAGAGATAAAAACGTGAAGGTGGTGACCGTGGTGGCTATCAAAATAACAGCAGAGGTGGTGACCGTGGTGGTTACAACAGAGGTGGTAATGACCGTGGTGGCGACCGTGGTGGCAGCCGTGGTGGTGACCGTGGTGGCTACAGCAGAGGTGGCAATGATCGTGGTGGTGACCGTGGTGGCAGCCGTGGTGGTCGTAAGTCTTTTTGACATTTTCATTTAGATTCTTTTTATTGAAAATTCTTCATTTTTCCCATACTAACCATATTCTTTTTTTCAAACTTCCAGACAGATATTGAATGATGTGAGATACGATTAAAAGGCCAGTTTTGTTAGTGTGATTCCCTATTTGTTAAGTCCCTTCCGTAAAATAATATCATATGGATATCTAACTACCTTATTCAAGCATAAATTATTTCCCCTTATCAGTTTAAAGTGATTCATCAAACTCTTATGTTAAATCCCTAGAGTCCCATTTTCTCCGTTCCCATTACATACAAAATCAAAAACAAAACAAAAGAAACAACGTGTGAAATATTAGAATAGCAAGGGTTAAAAGAAATGTGGGAGGATCCGTCTAAATTTAAGATGAGTACAAATTATTCAGCAAGGAATTAGCATCAAGAGAAATGAAAAATGAGTCCAAATATTTATATGTTTCTGTCTGCTTGTTTTATCAAAACAGCTTTATGCATTTTTGGAGAAGCACAGATTTATGAATTAATCATTTTTTTCTCAATAATCAAAAAAAAAAGCCGGGCGAATTATTAAATTGGGTTGCTTTTAGTTTTATTCTTTTCTAATGCCATCCATAAAAATTATGAAAATAATCAAATCGAATCATCATCAACCAACAGGAGCAATTTTCTAAGAGCTATTCGAGATTATTTTTTGGGGTTCATAATAAGCTAAAACTCCTATTTATGGTGTTGTGTATGCTATTTTAGAAATGGAATTCACTAATAGATTTTACAGCAATAAATGGGAATTTTAAAACCCAAAAAGATAGATTTGCTTAGAGACTCAAAATATCCCCAATTTTTGAGCATTTTTGATTCTTCAATTCAAAAGATAAAATAAACTTACGTTAAAACTATTAAACAACAATTATATCATCCCCAATAAACAAAATGGATAGCGCTCCTATCAAAAATACTCCTTAAACTAATGTCGAGTCGACTGAAGGAGAGAAACCTAAGGCCACTGAGGAACACGTTGCTTTTGAGGTAATCGTCAAGGGTCTCAACTACGCTGCAGATCAAAACAGCATTGGAATTTTCATGGAAGAACATTTCGGTGAAGTTATCAAAGTCAATCTCTTGAGAACTGCTGACAGACGCTCAAAGGGACTCGCTTTTGTTACCTTTGAATCTGAGGAATCTGTGACTAAGGCTGTTGCAGGAACGAACATCGAATTCATGGGCAGATATCTTGTCATCGAGAGAACTAAACCCAAGAGTGAGAGACCTGCATAAAAGAAAGAACATGAAGGAACTGAAGATTCTAAGACAATCTTTGTCGGAAATCTTTCTTACAAGACCATTTCTGATGACCTCAAGAATTTCTTCAATTCTTGTGGAAAAGTTGTCGAAGCTAGAGTTGCTACTTTTGACGGTAAGAGCAAAGGCTTTGGACATGTCGAATTCGAAGACAGAAGTGGAGTTGAAAAAGCACTTAAGCTTGCAGGAGAACAACTCGATGGAAGAGTCATCAGAGTTGATGTTGCAGGTCAATTCAAAAAGAAAGAAAATTTCAAATTCAGAAATTGAAACAGAGCTACACAGTGACTTAAAGGAGGCCCAAATGAGAGATATGACAGCACGAATATTAGCGAATTTAAACATTTTTATTTGTATTCATATATTTTTTCGGAAGAATATTGTTGATCTTTTTAAATAAATATTGATCAAACTAAAGCAATTGAAAAAATTACTCCTCTAAAAGAAAAGCAGCTCAGTTTTTGTCGAAAGAAATAAAAATATCTCCTTTTAATTATATTTTATATAAGTTTTTATGCAAGTTTATGAATAAAAATAGCTTTTGAATATCCTCGTCGCTTCTCCTATTAGTTCTTTTCTGAATTATTTATTTTAGAATACAAATTTTTCAAAAATATAATAACTAAAAAAAATTATCGAAATACAAGCTTCTTTACTCATTTCAAAGTGAAAATCGAGGTAATTTTTGAGTTGCTTGAGATCCAACAGTAATGTGCGGCCTCTAAAATCAGAGAAAAGCTGTTGAAAACAAAGGTTTTTGGGAGAGAAAAATTCTAACTAGCAAAATTATTAAATTCTCTATACGGCAGATAAGCAACAACAGTGAGTATCCTTAAGTTTAATAAATTAAGCAAGTATACAGTTAGACGACTGACAAGAACAAACATACAATGGGAAACGATTGTTCCGGATGTGTGCCTGATAAAGCAGATAAACCTGGTTTTCTTCGAGAATATGACAATGTAAATAAATCCTTTTCAACTTAGTTTATCTAAAAAATGATCATGAATTCGTTTGGATTAGTAAGAAGAAGCACTCAAGAAAATGCATATGCAGCAATCTTCGCAACCATTATCTTTGCAAGAGAGTTAGAGATCAAGAGACAATATAGGAACAGAAATCATACCTGTAAATGAAATATACCTAATAATCTCATTTTCTTTAACTTATTTTTTTGAATTAAATTATTTAAGATGGCTGCTAATCTCCAAGAAGAAGCAGATCCAAAGAGAGAGAAAGCTAAAATAACAAATGCAATGATGTCTGGAATTAAGAACTCTGATTCAAACAACAATCATGAATCAAGGTAATACATATCATAATATTCATTTCCGCTAAAATTATTAAATATTCTTGAATTAATCCAAGCAATCCAGTGTCATAACGAGCTAAAGACTCAACAATTCCATACGAATAACTGTCGATTCGCTCAAGAGAAAAAACTACTCCAACAATAATGCCTTCCTAAGAATAGATTTCGACTGGGCAGGGATAGAATGACCATCTGGAATTGAGAAACGAAGTTGTACTTGAAAACGGAGCTACTTATTTTGGATAATGGAGAGGTGAAATGAGGGAAGGTCATGGAACTTAAAGATGGTAAAGATTAAAGATTATTCAGAGTTTTAGTTTAGTTGAATAATTAGAATTAAATGAAATAACTCTTGTTATGTGTGTACTTATTTCTCATAGGCCAGATGGTGCTGTATACGAAGGAGAATGGAAATAAGACAGAGCTTCTGGAAAAGGAAAGTTTAGTCATGCAAATGGAGATGTTTTCGAAGGTAATGAAAGATATTTTTGGAGATTAAATGCTGAAAAAATGCTTGAAAACAAAATATATTGAATAATTTTAATCTTTTAGGTGATTGGTCTAACGATCAAGCTAACGGCTAGGGAGTGTTTACACACAAAGATGGATCGACATATGAAGGACAATGGAAGAATGATCTCTAAGATGGATTTGGAGTTCATCGTTGGTAAAATAATAATTCATTTTTTAGCCTTATTGTGAAATTCAATTTTTTGGTCATTTTAACAGGAATGATGGGTCTAAATTTGAAGGCTACAAAGTTCAAGGGATAAAGTAAGGTTAAGGAAAATACGAATGGAGTGATGGCTCTTCATATGAGGGTAATTGGATGAATGATAGTCTCAATGGAGTGGTAAAAATATTATGGCAGTTTGAATATTTTGTTAATAGAATAAATCGTAGATTTCACTAGCATACAATGCAAAAGTTAACCAAGCATTTTTGTATTCTTAGGGTCTGTACATTTGGAAAGATGGAAGATCATATCAAGGTAGAGCAAGCAAAGAATGATTTTTCCTTATTCTTTCAAAATCAAGGACAAACTAACACAATATGCTATTTTATTTGTTACAAATACTATTAGGAATGTGGAAAGACAATTTCATGGAAGGGAAAGGAAAATATTCTTGGTAAGATGGAAGATTCTATGAAGGGGAATTCTCGAAAGACAAAAGACATGGATACGGTGTTTATCAGTGGAAAGGTAAGTTTCTTAATATCTGTATTTATAACTTTTCATTACCTTATTTTAGACGGCAAGAGATATGAAGGCTATTGGCTTGAAGGTAAATAACATGGAAAGGGTAGATATGTATTTCCCGACAAAACAGTAAAGTTTGGAGTATTTGAGCATGGGAAAAAAAGTAAAGATCTTACTTAACAAGAGTTTGATGCATACATCCAAAAACAAGAAACGAATGCTACGAATAATTAAAGCAATAACAAAGATAATAATAATCCCATCGATGAGATGATCCACAATAGTCCAACAAGGAGATAATTCTTTTCAGCTGCACCACCTGAACATTTCTTTTCAAATAATCTAGGCAAAGATTAGGAAAAAGAAAATAATGGAAATATCAGTATGCCATAGTAGTCGCTTACTCTAGTCCCAAGTTAATCGATTCCTATCTTGAATCATAATATATTTAGCACATAAATTCTTGATAGTACTAATTATAATAATCCAGTTAAACTTTCAAAGAATAACTCGCAGCCGACAATCAAACCTAATAGAGAAAGATTACAAGAATAAATCTAGCAGCAACAGTAAGATAAAAAAACAAATCAAAAATCTATTTTTGGTTCTATTTTGTGATTCAATTATTTTTCTTTTTTTAGGGACGGAACTGCTGAGTAAAACATCCATGATTCTCACATGAATTCGTCAATAGGTTAATCGCAGAGGATATCACAATATTAAATTTAATAATAAAAATAAAGTAAAATATATTAGGACCAATTAGTATTATATGGAAAAGTTGTCCCTCCAACTGGAAGCAATATTCTGCAATCTCGCATTTCGCAATAATGAGCTGAAAATTACAAATTCTCCTTAATCTCAACAAAAAATAATAATATTATGATCAAAATAAAAATTGTCATAAAAGGTAATTGAAAATGCGTGTTTAATAGTACTTCCAACTCATATTTTGTAGATTTACATATTCAAAACTATTAATATCAGAGATAATTAGTATAAAATGTTCAATTTTTTCTCCTTAACCAATAAAAATTCATCATAACACACTTGAAAGTTCATTGCTATTTAGCCTTCATAGAGATTTATCAGTCTTTTCATTGACTTTAGATAATTCCTTTCTCTTTTCGCCAAATAAAACTAAGTTAAGCTATTGATACATTCAACTGATTTCTCTCAGCAAATATAAATTAAAAATATTAATCTTTTCTAAGAAAAATATATCTTCATTTTGTCCAAAATGAGCAGCGAAGAACTTCCAAATCCGGACTAAGCAACTCCAGTGGATACCACTAACAATGGGATATCATCTTCTGATAAAGCGGCATACTTCATGAATGAATTCTTTTTCAGCATGCTGCCATGCTATATTTTCCTTATCACTGCTGCTGTCAGATATTTCAGAGTCCAAAACAAACCTATCAAAATTCAAGAAGTCAATCTCGAAGATACTTCGAAATCCTTCAGGATTAAAGTCCGACTTTCTCAATTCTAGGCACTTACATATGTAGTCGCGTTGATCTTAGGTTTGCTTGGACCTTCGAAGCTGTTTTGGGGAGCGAAATTTGGATGGAGTAATTGTATTTATATCTTAGGTTTCCTAGCTTGGGTTGCCTCAGATTATCTGCTGAATGTAAGAAATTTCATACACAATTCTCAATAGCAAATATTAATCTACAATCTTTCTCCATTAGGGTTTTCCTTTTTAAATTGCGATTATCAATTCCATTGGTAATGTAATGGGACAAATATCTTTTTGATTAGTTTGAGTACGCGCGAGATCAGAACTAAGCCCTTTATGGTCATCGTGTATTTTGGATCTTTTCATTTTGTTTTGGAGCGATGCGATTATTCTAGGACTATATGGCTCTTTTCAACGTGATTCTAAGTGTAGCACGGCTAATACCAAACGTGATTCTGCTTATGTATGCGATGTACAAGCCATTCGATCAAGATAAAGCATTTTAAGATTATGATTCAGACATACCAAGCTTTGCAAGGATATTCTTTGAAAAAATCGAAAATAATGCAATTGTCGCTAAACTCATTGGATACTCCTTGCATAACCCTGAAGATAGAGAAAATGATCTTTTCCATCCGCTATCTGAAGATATCGAAATGCAGGACAATGCTCAAGGATTTGTGGAGACTATTCTCTAAGAAAATAGCAGAACACAAAACACACAAAGTATAGCATGTTTTCAATTTAAAGCACAAATAAAATAACATATGAACTCACAATTTGAAATTTATATTTGATTAGATAGCTTTGATATGGAGAAGCAGCTTTATAACTAGCTTCCTCGCAGGAACGTAGTGGTCAACAAAATCGTTGAACGGCGAATGGAAGAAAATAAACCTAAGTTTTACTACACAGTGATCACCTAAATCAACACTAGCAATTACAAAGTTTCAAAAAAATACAAATAGTTTGAAGATATCTTTGAGGAGCTTTCAGGTATCTACACACTGAAGAATTACCCGAAACTAGAAAAGACCTTCCCGAATCTTGTTAGTGTGAAGCACACCGATGCAGACTGTGAAAAAAAGCGTGTTAAGAATCTATAAGATTGGTTCAGTGAAGTCTTCTCGTATCCGCTGTTTATTCATTAGAGACTTTTGGAGTTCTTGAATATTGATGAAGCTTCTTCAGCTCCGTTTATTGTGTATTTTACGCATGTGACAAAAATGAAAGGAAATTTAAAAGCGGTTTTACCTGCAAGAAAAGGACAAACTCCCACACCAGGAGGAGCAGACGAAAATGCAGGGAAAACTGGAGGTATAGATCAGCAGATGAAGGCACATTTGCAGTAATTTACTCCAAAAGATTAAATCGAAAAAAGAATGATGCGATACAACAGCACTGCTTAGAGATTAGTAGAGATCGAACATATTATTCAATAACGCAAAGAAGATTTTTCATTCAAAGTTAGCTGCAAGAGAGCAGATAAACAAGCGTTCGGGACAACTCTCGACTATGTGTTTGAGTTTTCGTTTGAAGAAAAGCAGCGCTGGACTATTAGCAAAACCTTAACAGAGATTAAGGAATTCAATTCGGATTTGGAGGACTATATTGGATTTAGTGTGCATTATTTCAACTAGTTTGTGCAGCCAATTTGGCCAATTAAGGACTCTCTTGATAAATAGCATGTGAAACAGAAAATAGCAGCATTGGATAGCTACATAAAAGCACTTTTTGATTAAAAGTTGTATTATTGTCAAGCACTTTTTGAATTTGTGGAATTCGATCCGGAAAGGGAAATACATCTCAATTCGAGAATGTGCACACCCAGAGAAACACTTGATGGTATACCTAATTCAGATGGCGATAAGATGCAAGGTTCGAGTGCGCTTTCACAGCTTCAAGGGCTGACTGATGAAAGAGAACAAGGTAATTTTTATAATCTTTTTGAAAAGTTTTTATGTTCTTTTCTTGATCCTGTTTCAATATCTTCTTCCTTTGATTCTAGCAGGTGTTTCTCGTCTTAACTAAGGCGGTGGCAGCAGTGGTCTTAAAGGAGTTAACTTACAGAATGAGTTTAACTTAGCTGATATTTCGGAGCAATTCAGCAAGAACTAGTTAATTCTTGAGAAAAGAGGACTAGTAGGAGATCGGATTGTGTATGGTGTTGATTTGAATCGATCTATCATCACAGTCTAGAAAATACTCACTCAGCAATTAACTTCAAGCTAATTCAAAAATGAAATCAAAACAGTCACGTCTTTTTGCATTTATCTCGAAGAATTCGATACATTCGGCTTAGTTAAACTCCGAATAATTCTGCTGAAGACATACAATCATATCAAAATCTTGGATGCACTCCTTACTCGCGTGTACGTTGGAATACTTGATTAAGATAAAATCTAATTCCCGAGATTGCCTTATGAGCGCACACCTTCTGTTTAATCTCTAGCAGATTAGATGCGCAGAGAATTCGAAGTGTATTTTGAAGAACTCTTCAAATTGCCTCGAATATCTGAAAATGATTCCCTTCAACGATTCCTGCACTTACATGAACTACTAACAGCTACTCCTACAATATAAGGAGGAGTTTAAGTGTATGATTTCAGATAAGCTGAAGATAACTCGTGAAACTGCTAAATTAACACAATCAAAAATGAAAATTAATTTTGTATTTTTGTTATGTCTTAACCACTGGGTCATTTTTCAGATGAAAATTTTATCGAAATGCGAAGAAGAAAAAAAGCATGCAAAATATTTGAAATTTGGTATAACAAAGTCAATCATTCCTAGAAACTACAAAGAAGGTTTTTTCAATATTTTCTTAATCAAAAATATCTTTTTTTGCATTCTCTTAAGTTTTTTTTAGAGATAAATCTAACCCTTCAAGTATTTAGAGAGGAAAAATCATTTAGAAAAATGGAAAAAAATCCTCTTTAGATATGTGTACTCATATCTAGGAGAGTAACACGAATATTGGGTGGATACGGAAAAACGAAAAGCCAGTCAGCTTGAATATTTGCATAAAATGAAATCTGAGCCAGTCTAAAAATAACTAGCTATTGCAATCACTAAGAGAAGTATTTTTGAGGGTAGATGGATGATCTCAAATCTAGATTATTTTTTGTTAAATATAATTCTGTTAATTTACCGCTCTTGATGCTGAGGAGGATGTTGAACAGTAGAACCATTTTATTTTTAAAATAGTTTGAAAAACACAAAATATTCACCAAAAAAATGAGTTGGAGATACAACAAAGTAGCTAGAAATCGATCATTTTGCACAAATTGTCTCGGATGGATGAAATGCACAGCTGAAATCATAGACTTAATGATCTGAGAAAGGTTCTTTAGATATTTCATTTTCATTTTCTCAAAATACAATCAAACCGGCTTAAAAAAAAGCAGTGCAAGAATTTTAAGAAAAAGATACATTCAGTGCATATTTAAAAAAAGTGAAAGAATAGAATGGGAGATAAAAGAACGCCAGCGAAATTGAAATTGCAATGATAATCTAAAGAAAGCACAGTAGATTTTATTTGAGAGGTTCTGACTAATTCACTTGCGCTGTGAGAAGGGATTCAGTAATTCCTGGAAGTGGAATTAAACCCAGGCTGACTGTGTCCTCATTCTTCAGTTAAGGAAAAATTATTATGAGGAGGATTTATGATAATTATGATTATTAATATTATTGCTGATTTAAGACACACACGCATATACACAAACATACGTACACACAAGGAGTATCATAGTAGAAAGAATAGTCCAATCCAAACACTTTGTGTTGTTGTTAGTTGAGTTGCATCATTGCACGAACAGTCTGAAAGCAAGTGAGATCAGATGATTAGCAATAACAGCAAGAGAGAACTTGATCTCGAGGAGACGATGCCGATCCCAGGCAGAATCACATCAAATGAAAGTTAGAATCCAAGAATAGCTGAAAACAAATGCAAAGAGAAAGGACATAAAAAATGTGATTTAATGTATGTCTGCACTGCGATTGGATGTGATCATATTTTACTCTGCAAGAGATGCAAGAAAAAGCATTTAGAAGCTCATTAGGACCGCATCAAACCATTGGATGATTGGTTTAATAGGATGTTTGGGCGTAGGGCTGTCGATAATGACAATAATAAAGTTTCTCGCAAGTGCGGTATGAATTTAGGAAAGCTGCAAGAACAGATGAAGGGATTTTAAAAAGAGACACAGAGTAGGAGGATAATGATAGGGGAGTAGACAGAGAAATTCATTGCGAAAGTTACAGCGTATATCCGCGGAAAGGAAGCAGAATCAATAAGCAGACTAGAGAGTCATTACTAAGCGAAATGCGCTGTTTTAGAGGAACAAAACGCAACTTATAAGAAACTCAAAAGCATGAATAGATTTACCATTCTCGAGAATCTCAAAAGATAACATGATCCAAATGGAGTTGAACCACCTAAAATTCCGATTGACTCGATTGTTAGATTCTTGATCGCGAACGAAGAGTAATTATCTGACTCGCAGGAGATCGATAATCAGCACAAAGCGTTTTCAAAGCTAGTACGGGATACGGAGAGTTTAGAATAAAATATTATCAACGAAACGAAAGAATTATCGAAGCTAGCGACGACAGATGAGGGGCAAGCTGATTATCTCATAAAAGATTCACCGATAACGCAGCGTATTGAAGATTACATTGATTTTCTGTACTCGTTTGAGAAGGGATTGCCTAAAAAACCTGCTTCATTCTTTCGATCTGGGACACTTTCCATGGAAGACGAGGATATAAACTCTGCGAATAACTAGCATAGAGCTAGTAGTGTGCTAATAACTCCTAGCAGACATTTTTCTTAGTCAACAGAAGCACAAGTTTCGTCTTCGTCATAGAATATTCCTTATAACTAAAGAAGAAGATTTACAATTGAAGAGGTTCTGCAGCATTCGACTTAATAAGCATCTGCACAATAAATCATGTCCAATCCACAATAGTCTCAAACGAATATTCTTCGCCAATTGTAGGATCAAGATAAAGGGGAGTTTTTTATGATGAAAAGAAGATAGCGTGCTTCGTAGGAACAAGAAGATGAAGACAAAGAAGAATTAGATTATCAATGCGAAGTCTAAGAGAATTTTAATTCAGCGTAATTTGTGGATTTTAACAAAGATTCGATAAGAGTTTTCGGGGATTCTTAAGTAGCTCTGTATTCACTGCATGGGAATTCGTTTAGTAAAACCAGTAACTTTCGTGCAAAATAGTAGGTTTTAGTTCGAGATGAGGAGATGTATGAAGTTGGAGCGATTGAAGAAGTTGATTTCTTCCCAGCTGATTTCTCAGATGCGCTTGAGAGTTTAGTCCATGAGCAAGAGTAAGATCAAGTTAAAGAGAAAACAAGCAGAAAAGGTTCTGTATTAGCATCACCTAAAGGAAACAATAATAATTTGACTTCCTCATCTTCATCGTCTTCATCTTCCTCTCCATCGGATAGCCCTAAGCATAATGCGGCTAAGAAATTGCCACTTCTTATTATTGGGCTCAAAAGTGATCCAGCGAAAATTGAAGTTTGGGACATGAACAAAAATCAAAAAGTATGTGAATAACCTTCAGCTCATGACTGCTCTATTACGTGTGTTAAGCTGCTGTAAGTTGAATAGAAAAAATCAGTTTTATTTGCGGTTGGCAGTTATGATGGGCTGATCAAAATATGGCTGCTTTAGTGCTGCATTGTTGCATAAGAATCCAATAATAAGCAGGATTCTGGTCGAAATGGTGATAAAACTACAGCATTAGAATCATATTCTTATTCTCTAACAGCGTAAATGTCGTTAAAGGCTCATACGGATTTTGTAACAAGCATGATTCTGCTGTAAATCAAAGATGATCCCTTAAAAAATTATCTCATTTCATCGGGGAGTGATAAGAGAATCATAATGTGGGATTGGAAGGAAAATAAATCGTAAAAAGAAGGTACAGCAGGATAATAGGGAGAACATAATTCATCCAATACAAACTTGAAAGATGCTAAAAGTAATACCTCAAATGAGTAAAAGGAGTTAGTGGAGGATAATCAATCTCCTTCGCAAATAGAAAATGAAAAATCAAAGAATATGGAATCAGAAAAAGAAGTATAAAAACCAAAACCTCTTTTTTTGAAGAGACAAATTAAGCTAATGTCCATGTCGAAACCAGGAATACAACAGAAGAGTGACAACCATTAAAACTCAGCTGAAACTACTAACTCTCAGTAGTCTCAACATCAGCAAATTCTTTTAGAGAGAAAGCCTCTGAAAATTATGTAAAACGTTCATTCTGATAAGATAAATTGCTTCGAAATCTTAGAGGAAGGTTTATTAGCTAGCGGTAGCTCCGATAACACGATAAAAATATGGGACATGGATACTCAAAAAGAAGAAAAGACACTTTAAAATAAATTTATTGTAAATAGTGTCTGCCGTCTGCACAGAGGTTAGCTTGTTTGCTCAGCTAACAACGTGAAAATGAGTATGTATTTACTGAACATTTGGAACTGGGAAAAAGGGTAAATTATCGGAGTTATCAAAGGCCATGCAGGCAGGATAACGAAGCTACATGTTCTTAGTGGTGGTCGGATTGTCACTTGCGAGAGGAATAAAGTCATCAGAATATGGAAAGACCACTTTAAACGAGAAGACGATAATATTAACCGTTGCTTGGAGGAAGATGGGCTAAGTTGCTGCTCACCAACTTCCATTCGATCTCATTTTAATCGAGCGACACTCAACCCAGCGGAGGAATTTTTCCACAATTATCAAATTGAACTTGATCCATCGTTGACTCCGAAGTATATTAACATGGCGAGAATAGCTTCTAGCACAACGATCATCCCATCGTATGATAAAACACCGATTAGTAATTTAATCTCAGCTCCAGGATTCACTTCGCTGATTTAAACTTAATAGTAAGAGCAGATGATATAACCTCAATATTCACCAGCAACTCCACCTTTTCCACTTTCTTACATCTCCCCTCCGAATAAGGCACTCAAATCAGCGAATCACAGGCCAAGTATTGAGGAGCATTTCAGTGAAATGTTTATGAATAATCAGGCTGGTTAAATATCCAGTACAAGTCCTCGTCTTTAACATGCTTTTATGTCAACTTTGAATGCGCAATTAGCAGTATAAGCTCTCTAATAGCAGTAGTAGTAACAATAGTAGCAGTAATAGTAGCCTTAGCAATTTTAGTAATTGTAGTAAATTGAGAAAAATAATGAAAATTAAACAAATTTAAGAAAAAGAGTTTATTAAGAATCCCCAAACATGCTTGCTCCACTTGAAGAAGCCAACGAATCTTGCTACAACTCACCCATGGGGAGTTATAATGAAGTTAACTCAGATACAACAGCCTTAGCGAACAATTTAAATAATTTGAATTCCAACTCTTACTCTTCAGCTTGGAAAAATGTTTCCTTAGAAAACATAGACAAAAACGAAGGCTGCGAAATTGAAAAAAGTGACTTGGATAAAAGCCAATCGAGTGGTTCATCAGCAGCAAGCTCCGAAAGTATTAATTCTCCTGTGACTTCTAACTCCTCCCAAAACGATCTAACGTAATAATAACAAGAATAACCTCTTTTAGAGTCTGCTCCTATTACTATTGTAATTTCCTCCCCCACTCCTTCCATACCTGATAATACATAACCTCAACCATAATCCCCTCTGAAGTAAGGGAAAAAGAACAACGTTTCTCCATTCCTACGATCTCAGCCAAGTTTAAGAAAAAATTAATTATTTTCTGTGACAGTGAATGGATAACCTTAAGAGGAAACGTAGAAGACAGAACCACTACTTAAGATGAAATCTTCCCCAATCAGTGATTCCCTTGATGATTCTAACCATAAACAGGAGAACATAATTCGAATTTCTAATAACCACACTGATGAAGAAAAAAAAGAAGATGAAGGAGATAAATCAAAAGATGAATAGTAATAATCTCATGAATTACTGACTACTTCTGATTCCTCAACAAACTCTTTAAAGCAAGAATCCCTAGCCAAACCAAAAGGTAATCTCGGCATGCTTAAGTCTAAAAAGGCATCTAGGAACGTCTTCTAAAATTGAAATCATAATGCCTCACTCATTTCTTCTTCTTTTTTGCATGAATTCACTAGTTTGTATTTTGTCTATCAAATTTTCTTTATTTTTTTTGTTATTACTTTCTTTCAAAACTTAAGCAAACAGAAATGTTGTTTATTTACTAAATCATCGTTTTTATCTAAGAAAAATGCATCAATTTTTAATTCTTTTTTTAATTTTTAAACTATCATTTTTATTTAGATTATGATGCAAATAAACACATTTTTGACAAAGATCTAGGAATAGACTTTGTAAATTTAGTTTCAAAGCAAATCTAACTTGATTCCTAAATTATAAATTGGAAAGGAGAACAATCGTGTTAGGGAAGTTTGTTAAGTAGATTATGAGATAAAGTGGATAGAAGAGAAGAAGACAAATGAGAATAAGGAGGGAGGGTTAAAATTCATATGGATATGAAACAATATTATTTTGAGGGATGATTCTCAGCAGAATCATATATAAATATACATATATCTCAGAGCTGAAGTAGAGGGAGAGATTAATAATAAATCAAGTTAATTTTGTAAAACTAAAGATAAGATATTGAACTAAAGGGTGAAAATACAAAAAGTAAAAGACAGTAAAATGAGCGCAATCAATCAAGCGGAAGTTAAAAAGCAAGTTGAGTACTATCTCTCAGATAAGAATCTTACCCAAGATGACTTTTTCAGATCGAAAATCCAAGCAGATTCAGAGGTTAGAATAAAACACATTTTTTAGATTTACTTTATGCCTAAAATTACTTTTTTGTTAATAGGGTTTCCTTCCTCTCGATTTGATTCTCAAATGCAAGAAGATTGGCAAGTTGGGAGTGCACACTGCTGCTTAGTTAGTTTCCGCTGTGGAAGGCTCAACTGAAGTTGAATTAAATGAAGCTAAAAATTCAGTTCGTAGAATTGGAAATAAACCTTTACCTGCTCTTGAAGGAGGTAAAACTGAGGCCTCAGCAGAAGACATTGCAGCTAAAGAAGCCAAAGAAGCTGAAAAGAAGGAGATCATCAATTATTATGAGACATTCTAACCGTAAAGATATTTATTTATTTATTTTCAAAATTTATGACAAACAAAAAAATTACATTTTTCGTTATTTGAAATAGCCTCGTATTCTCAACAGCCTGCAAAGAAGAAGGAGTAGCTAACTGGAGAAATGTAACTGAAGCACTCTTAAAGCAACACGAAGTCAATGCTCCTTATTGCAGATTTGCTAAGGTAGAGGGTAACTTCGCTATTAATAAAGAAAAAACCTCCAAAGAAACCATCGATGCTGTAAGAGAAAATAATTCCTACAATTTGTCTTTCTAAAAACGTTCCCAAGAAGCTTATCTCCCTATGTTCTTCTTTATTAGTTAGTCTCTGAAGGACTCAAGTTTGGTGAGCACACAGTGACTATTAAAGTTTCCGATGAAGACGAATTGAAGAAATTCTACGAATTGCACGGTCGTCATTACAGCGGAATCATGGAACAAAAGAGTAAAAAATCAATAAAATAATCTTATGCTGCAAAATAACAAGTAAATGAATTATTTTGAACAGAGAAAGAAGTGACTTAGCAACTTAAATAGCAGAACAAGGCCAATAAAAAGGAGAAGAAAGCCAAATAAGAATTCGATTTCGGTGGAGAAAAATACACTGATATTCTCACCATCAAGAATCTTTTCAAGGGAATTCTCGGAAGAACTGCTAATGGCTAGAAGATCATCTAACCTTACCACGACATGCTCAAGGCATTGTTGGCATATCATGAAAAAGGAGAACAAAAACTTGAAAACTTAGATCATTTCACAGTTGACATCCATCCTGAATACAAAGACACTCGTTGCTTCTTCGCTATCAAAACTGATGGATCCAAAGAAGATTTCTCAGCCGTTAAGTGCTTAACTAATCTTGAAACAAAACTCGGACATTGAAATCCACAAAAAACAAACTTTTTTTATATCATTGCAAGTTGTAATCTAGTTTTCATGCACTTATCATCATGATAATTCAAAAATTATTATTCACTCCCCTCTAAGAGAAAGGGAATTTGAAAAAAAAAGAGATATTAACTGTTTTAATTCAAGAAATAATATCATATTTGACTTTGAAGGCTTGATAAGATTTAGAAAACTTGTTTCAAATGCACATATATCCATCAATCTGCTTCAAAACCTGCTTTCTTACTACTTTATTTATAACAACACCTATTATTTGTAATGTTAACTACTACTACTACAATTCTGTTTAATTATTTATGCCTCTCTCAAGTGAGTAATTATAACTAACTATTCAGTTCTATTTCTCATCTAAATGGATTTTTCATTGGATTTCTAGTTTAGTTATTGCTAATTTGAATCTGAATAACAAAATCATAATTATAAAAAATAAAAAATCTAGAAATAAAGCATAAGATATTTGTTTATTCTTGAGTAAATTACTTATGTGTTCATTGTGAGATGATCTACTAATATGCAGACATATTGATCTAAATCTTTAAGATTTTTCTTCTAAAGCTGAGATATTTTATCCAATTCTTTGTCATATGTAGTTATGCAGCAAGTTATCGAATTCCTTGAAGTTTTACTTGGAGTATTTTCATTTTATTATTGAAATCCAATTCTACTCCAAATCTCGCCACTTGGTAAACTTGAAGATACTGTCTAAATACGCTTGGTTCTCATAGAATGAGTTTGAAATGAGACATCAAACGAGTAAGGAGAAGAATTTGATATTTAAGGGAGATGTTGATATTCAGGAGATTGAGTTGAGTAGATTCTCTTTATTGGGAGACATTTCTGCATTTACTTAGCTGGCTATATCATGGGAAGAAACTATCCACTTTATGTAGTAGTAGTCGTTACATTCTAAACCTAGCTTTGAATCAGTTAAATAAATCATAAAAAATTAATAAATAATTTGGGTTACAAAAGAGTTTTGTTTATCGATAAATCTCTAAACGTATATGCAACACATTATTACTTGATTTAACTCTTTGATCTAGTTTTGCGAGATGACAACAACGGTAAGTGCTTATTTTCGATTGTTTCTTCAAAACAGGGAGAAGAACAAATACTAGCAGTTGAGCTAATCTTCTACGATGAGCAAGATGTCTTGGAAATTGTCTTGTTTATGTTCGGTATTTTTGCAGCTACTTTGGAGATCTTGAATATTTGAGGAAGTGTTGTTGTTTAGTATTGTTGGTTTTTTAGATGAGAGTTGGTTTTGGAATCGATTTGGCTTTTGGCTCTTTTTTTCTTACTTTCTTGGTTTAAAGTTGTAGATTTTAAAGGATCTATCGTAGAAGTACATGATTTAGCCTAATAATTATTCTCAATAATATCTGGAATAATCTCATGGGTAGTGCTGGCTATGGTATCTACAACTATTTCTCTTTTTAATTCCTTGTTTTTGTGCTTGCATATGCTCCCTTTTAACAGAGAGTCTTCGAAAGTGCTAATTCCGTCATCACAGGATATGTCATTTAATCTATTTAAGGCGATCCTTTGCTTCCCTTCTATGATGCTTAGAGATAACATATTTTCTTTTTTCTAGGGAGAAAAGGGAAATCTTGTAGTGTTGCTGGAATATCGCTAACAATTATTGTGCTTGATTGTTTCTTCATTTTGAGATATTTTCTGCTCTTTGCTTGTCTGCTCATATTAGGATGTCTTTTTGGGATTCTCTTTTGACTGATCTGATCCATTGTAACACATATTTATTGAGTTTCTGACTGATGGTTGGAGTGGCATCCGTTTTAGTTTCTGAAAGCTCATGTTTTAGCTATAAAATGCGCAGTTTGATGAATTTTTAACTAAAATTAATAACGAATTTAGTTTAGTGTATGACTCTGCTATTCTTCAAAGTGGAATTCAAATCAAAAATAACATTATCAAACAAACGATCAAAAAAATAAATGCACTTAAATATTATTTATGTAAATTTTGTTTTGAGGAATATGGAATTCGAAGAAGCTAAAAAGAACTGGTTAGAGAAAAAAATGAGGAAAGCCCCAAACAGACTAAGATTTGACTAAAAAAAATAACATCTATTTTTTAAATGCAATTTTTGGAACTCTAAATATTTTGAATTTATTTTATTTTAATTGTTGGAATAGGGAAAATCATTTTTTTAGTTTTGATTTGAGAAAGTTTTACTTTGATTTTCCTTGAGCCAATAAACAATAAATACGTAAGCTTTCTTGAGATCTTTTAGCCTTTCAAATTGATAATATCTTCGCTGCTTCTAAATAACTAAAACTCTATTTTCATTTTCTAACTAGCTTTTTGTCGCTTTAGTTCAAAGAGACCTAAAAATAATAAAAAAAGTTGTATCATAAAGGATAATGCTACTTTTATTAATTTAGTTTTAGAAAAGTGAATTAAATACTTTGAAAATCCTTATTTATTGTTCTTAATACTATTGTCAATTCGACTGAATGTAATATAAAATCAATCTTTTTGCTTTGATAACTAATTATTTTAATATTCTATTATCATTCTCACCAATTCTATTACTGCTGAGATCTAGATTTAAAGAAGTGAGAGTAACACACATTGCAATTCCTTCTCCTAAATACTTTGCACCATTTTCACCAATACTATTACCGCTGAGATCTAGATTTAAAGAAGTGAGAGTAACACACATTGCAATTCCTTCTCCTAAATACTTTGCACCATTCTCACCAATCATACTACAGCTGAGAACTAGATTTAAAAAAGTGAGAGTAACACACTTTGCAATTCCTTCTGCTAAATACTTTGCACCATTCTCACTAATACTATTACAGCTGAGATCTAGCTTTAAAGAAGTGAGAGCAACACATTTTGCAATTCCTTCTCCTAAATACTTTGCAACATTCTCACCAATACTATTATCGCTTAGAAATAGATCTAAAGAAGTGAGAGTAACACACTTTGCAATTCCTTCTCCTAAATTCTTTGCACCATTCTCACCAATACTATTATCGCTTAGATTTAGATTTAAAGAAGTGAGAGTAACACACTTTGCAATTCCTTCTCCTAAATTCTTTGCACCATTCTCACCAATCCTATTATATATGAGAAAAAGATTTAAAGAAGTGAGAGTAACACACTTTGCAATTCCTTCTCCTAAATACTTTGCACCATTCTCACCAATATTATTACTTCTGAGATCTAGCTTTAAAGAAGTGAGAGTAGCCCACTTTACAATTCCTTCTCCTAAATACTTTGCACCATTCTCACCAATACTATTACAGCTGAGATCTAGCTTTAAAGAAGTGAGAGCAACACACTTTGCAATTCCTTCTAAATACTTTGCACCATTCTCACCAATACTATTACTCCAAAGATCTAGATCTAAAGAAGTGAGAGTAACACACTTTGCAATTCCTTCTCCTAAATACTTTACACCATTCTCACCAATACTATTATATCTGAGATCTAGATTTAAAGAAGTGAGAGTAACACACTTTGCAATTCCTTCTCCTAAATACTTTGCACCATTCTCACCAATCTAATTCCAAGCTTTATTTAAATGAATCGAATCTATTAAACAGTTAGGTGTTTATTGTAGTTTCTCTAGCAGTTTTTGTAGATTGCATATGTTTATGGAAATCCTTTAAATAGAATCTTCTTATTTTTGAGTTTTCATTTGTATTTATGAAATATTTGATCACAAATGGTATTCTTGCTACAGTGCGCAAACTGATATTTTTCGATTTAATTTTGCAGATAACTTTTTCTGTATGTATCGCTTATTCTTCCTGAATATATCAAATTAAAGAGCAGATTCAAAATTATAATAAAATAGAACTAATTTATTGATTCAAAGGCTTCTTGGCCTGCATTACTTTTATTATTAATTTAGTTTTAGAGAAGTTAAACATTTTCAAAATCTTTGTTCAATTTTCTCAATAGTATTGTCAATCTGACAGAATGCAATATAAAATCAATCTTTTTGCTTTGATAACTA
>Ga0302271_10000627_pt1 | contig 34993 bp, 26 predicted proteins | sample III_Bog_N1_1_FD_198767 | JGI IMG/M metagenome (GOLD analysis project Ga0302271, IMG submission 198767) | Peat permafrost microbial communities from Stordalen Mire near Abisko, Sweden - III_Bog_N1_1 | ecosystem: Environmental > Terrestrial > Soil > Wetlands > Peat | place: Sweden: Abisko... | reverse complement strand
GCAATAATTAAGAATTTCTTCATTTTCTATGCAATTCATGCTTTTCTTACATTTAGCATCATCTTATCATCCTATTGAAAGTTTATTCTGTTTAGCTTCGATTCCCACAGGAAATGATATTCTTTGAATCAATTTTTACTTCAAATTTTAATCCTTCAATCTGATTATTATTTTTCTACATTCCTTTCACAATAGCGGATTTAAATTGCAGAACTGCTCTTAGATTAATCTTTGATTTACAAAGGAGGTTCCATCTCTAGTTACAATTTTGAGATTTACGCAGCTAAATTTGATAATTTTGAATAAAACTCTTTTGTTCTTTCTGTTTAAAATCAAAGGAGGAGAATCACATGAAGAATTTATTAATGTTTAATGAATTGTCATTTTAGCAATATGTTATTTCAGAATAACAAGAAAAAAATGATAATGATTCTTGATAATTGAGAGAGAGGGATGGTTAGGAATTCAATTATTTTAGAAATTAAGAGAGAAGAACTTTTTGATTTTTCGTTAATTCTGGAAGAACTCAAAAGTCTCTATCTTAAATTAAAGAAAGAGAATTAAGTTTTCCTAAAAATCTGATCTTAAGCGAAGAGAAAAAACAAAAAGAAGATTAAATAATAATATTAAGAAGAATAATAATGGATCCTCGTGAGTAGAACAGCATTATATTTAAAACTCTGAGCTAGGAAGCGGTATCGATGAATCCACTGCTGAGCTTATATTTGTTGTATTACTCTGCTGAGCTTCTCACAAGTCTTCACAATGAGCTCAAAGCGAAGAATGATCCTAGTGTGAAATAGGTGGAGACATAGCTATTAAATATGATAAGTTAGATTGAAGATTAAAAAGCTCAAAATTCATAGAGCAAAGAGCAAGCTAGGCAGCAACTTAGTTAGTATATTTTGTAAGGAATTAGCCAAACACAATCAGCTTTGGAAAAAGGAACAAACCCAAATGACCTAATACCATGGTTTCAGAAATTTCTAAGATACATAGAGATGATGGAAAATCTACAGAATCTAGATCCACAGCTTGCACAATAGCGTAGATAGATCTTTCTGTTGTTTAACATTGATTTGCTTTTATTGTGATTTGTTATGTTGAAAAGGCACGAAAATAACCATTACATTATCTCAGATTTAGCAGCATCAGGAGAAGCCAGAATTCACACCTGGTTTCTCATAACGCTTTAATAATATTAAAAAATCCTCAGTTCTGCAACCTAGCAACAAAAACATCAATGCTACAAACGAAGTGCCATAAGGACACATGCCTTCTTAAAAAATAGATATGGCATCACATATAGGGTTCATTGAAGTTTCACCCGATTCCGATTCAGATGGTACTTAATATTAAACATTTTAATTATGATTAATTCGACACTGTAAATGAATGTTAAAGGGAGTATGATAGAGAACCCATTTAAGACACACAGCACATATTTTGAAAATTGATTATTTGTTAATTTTTTTTAAGAAAATGTTAATGATGAACATGACAATAGTAAAATAAGTCTTCCAAATGCTATTCTACTCTCTCAAAAAGTAAAACTCTTTAAACCTGAGGAAGATATTTGCAAGCTCAAGGATAGTCACCGAAATGGAAGGGATGCCAATGGTGGATTGCTGAATCTGAAACCTCCTTGCACCCCTCCTCTGTACTCCAATCTCAACAAAGAAGAAACCAAATAACAAACTAAAAACAATTAATCCTGCAATAACCACAAAAATGTCAATAACACCAACAATAGCATGATCCCTAACAACAATAATTTAAGAAATTCAAAAGTTGGGGATGGTTCTATTTCAAATCCTATTTAGAGGTAAGCAACTTCTTAAACTCCTAAAGATATTGTCTAATAGCCTAAAGCATTGCCTGTCCGTCCAAATCAACTTCCAGTTCAGTAACTGCTAACTTCTTCCAATCCTCGTGAAAAAAGCAAAATCAAGCTGGCAGCTATCAAAAACATAGAATAGATCATTTTGCAAATCCGAAATGGAAAGAATGAAGAAATCAGAGCCTAATTGGCTGAAACAATTAGACTTCTTGATTCAGTTGAAATGTGAAAAGAGAGAGAGAGAGCATTTCAGTACATGATTGAAGTATGATTTTGTTAATAAATGCATTATTTTTGCGATATTTCTCACCTCATTGTTTTTGTTTTAAAAAATTCGTATCTGATTGCTAAACTGATGAATACTACTAAACAAGCTTTATGTGATTTAATCAAAACTATTGTTTTTTTCTAATCGAAAAATGGTTTATTTTCTGTTTTTTTGTAGAGAATTAGCATGTCCAAATGATATTAAAGTGAGGAAAATTTAAAAAAAAGAATTAATTATCTTAAACAACTAATTTTATTTAAGATTTTTGAAAAAGCGTGAAAGAGGAAATCATATTTTTGTTAGAAGATATTATTACATTTTGGATGTAAATGATGAAAATTTTAAGAATATTTTAGAATGCAAATAATAATCGAAGATATTTTTGATTTAGAAAATATTCTCAGGTTAATTTAAGAATTTCATGTCAATTAGTACACTCCTTGAATCTTTAAGTCTAATTAAACATACCATCCTTCGAAAGAACAATTTCTCCAATCATTTCAACTGTAGTAAAATATGTGTTGAATAAACAGGTGAGAGAGTTTCTCTCGTGTTAAAAATAATCTAAATAATTGCTATTTTTGTTATCTTTCTTCTTCTTAGAATCTTAAAAATATGCATTAATTCTTCTATTAAATTAGGAAGCCTTATCATCTTATATATATATCCCTTTCTTTTTCACTTCCTTTTAGATAAGGTAGGTGACACCGATCTCTCAAGTAAATAAGACTTATTAATCTCAGAATTCTACCCTTTTTTGATTCCCGGTATATTCGCTGTTTGCAGAATATATTTCTTCTGATCATTCTCTGATATTTTCAAATTTCGCCTACTTGCTGAAATTGGCGAAATAGATCTAGAAGAAGCATTATGTCGTAGCATAGAAGAAGATGACGATTGCTACATAGACATCTACGACTATTATCTTTAACTAATTGGTGAAAGATTATTTCTCTAGAGATTACTCTAATTCTAATTATTCCCCTTTTGTGGTGTCTACTCTACATACGAATGTGTAGTATTCATTCTCTATATATTCCAACCACCCGAACTATTATTAGTATTATTGGGTGAAACACTTCTTTAAACTCTAGCACTTTAAATATTATTATTCTAACTAACCCCTCCACTACTCTACTTCCTCTCATATTAATCTTAATATTTACTACTACTTGTACTCTTCATATTATTATCTTTATTCCTATTAATTATTGATTTTTTTTACGAATCAGATCTTCCTCTATTATCTAACATATTCTCTGAAACACGTATATTTTCTTTAGCATTCGTTTATTAATTAGATGATTTACTACTACTATTCACATTGAATCTTGATGAATTATTCTTTGTATTCCCTTATAATTACGATTATTATGATTATAACTAGCTATTAGATGAAGGTGTACCTAATCCACTATTTAAATTAGAAGTTATCGCCGTGCTTCGACTCCCTGCTTTTTTATCCTATCCATTATGATAAAAATTCGCAAAGGTATTACTACCATTATTGCTGTTACCATTGTTATTTCCTTTATTCTTTAGATCTAAATTATCCTTATTATTCGTTGGGAACGAAGAATCAAAATCCATTTTATTTAATTAATCTTCTTATTTAATCCATTTATACTCTTCGAGGAACGTCAAAAGAAGAGCTGATTTAAGATGTCCATCGGTTGTTTTCGTTCCTTAGATCTTATCAAGATTCTACAATAACTAACTGACTTACAACTCAATATCAGAGTTTTTACTTGTCACAGAAGGATTAGGATTGATATCTGTTTTGAGAATCATAAACAGCAAGCCATTCAAGCAAGCTTAGAGTTCTTTTTTAAGTTCCTTGTAGTTGGCAACATAATCTTATGTATCTTTGATGAATTTTAAATCATCTTTTTTCGATTTTATCTCACCAATTCGATTCAGAATCTAATCTGTTTAGCCATGAAGCTACAATAATTCCGTTTATGTTTTTCGCTATTCAGGTGTTAAATCTGTTTGACTGTTTAGTTTACTTAATGACATCCCCGCTACTGGGCTATTCATTAACGGCTAATCGATTTATGAACTCTAATCAGAATGCTATTTTTGCTTGATGGCATTTCTTATTTGTTCTTTTGACATTGTTTAAGGTGGCTTAGCTTTCTCAGGGGAGTTGGAGCTGGTGTTTTTAGGGAAGTTTTTGTTGGTATCGTCTTGATTGGAGAATCGAGTTGATGAAGCTGAAGCTTAGAGAATAGGGAGATTTTTGAGTTATGCATCAATAGATACTTTGATTAATTCTTGCACTTTTTGTTAGATTCGAAGTGGTAGTTCATCGATGCTCAAGACATTATTATCATATTTCGCAAGCTAATCTTCAACAATTCTTCCACCGATAACATCGGATATATTGCTGTAACTTAGTTCGCGGATGTTGAATGTCATTTCATCTTATTAGATTAACTCAGCGTTGCTAGCTTAATCGAACAAATTGTTGTTGTTGTTGATAGATTGATTTAGAGTATTAGGATTATTATTATTATTATTCAAATCAAAATCTACGAAACCTTAGGAGTATTTCTGCTATTACACTTACTGTTCCTTGCCGTTTAAGTTGCTTTAGAAGAGGGAGTGAAAAAGAACAAAAACAATTATGAAAAATTACGAAATCATATTGGTTTGTTGGTGTTTATATATTGTTGTTGTAAGTTACCTAAACTTCATAAGGAACCTTGAAATAGGTGCTAGATCTCTGTAAAAAAACAAATTATGCGTTGATTTTTATATGCTATTCTTCGGGAACACGTATGCGACTGAGAACGCTTCTGTTATATCACCTGATACACAATCGACTTTACTTCTATCGAATGTATCCTCCGCGGAGTAATTATTCAATGCTTGCTTGTCGTTGTCTTTGATGTCTTCTTGAATATCGGAAATTGCTTGGATATCTCGTGGCAGATTTCCGATTTATTTATTAATGACATTTTCTCTCTTTTTGAGTTACACCTTGGAGTTAATCTAATGGAAATCGAATTTATTCTTTTCTTGTGAATCAGTTGGCGTTGTCTAGCCTTGCAGTTATTAGTCTTAAATCGTCATTTGTTAAACTACAGAACTACTATTGTTGTTTGTTCTACTTTGAATTATTATCGATCCACCTCGTTATGATCGCTCAATTGTTGCAATCGCAGAGGCATCACTTTCATCTCGCATCATCGATCGGGAATTGATCTTTTAGTACTCCCCTTCGTTTTCACCTCCTCGTGGTTAGGGAGGGAACACAAACTGTTTTTTCTTGAGTTCAGATTCCACGGGCATGATTTCGGTGGAGTTTGCTTGGTTTCGTTGATTATCTCGTGAATTTTTGTTATTTTGTCTTAATTTTTTGACTTTTTCTTTGATTGTTTCAGTAACTTCAGTGTATTTTTTGAATATACTCATGGATGAACTGACTAGTCTATCTGATTTACTATCAGTATCACGCTGTTTACGCATCATGTCTTTGTATTCTTGTGTTTCGAATGGTTCTTTTTGTTGTTCGATTCCTGTCCCTCCGCCGAGGAATTATGTGAGATTTGGTTAGTATTCCAATTAGCTGTTGGCTTTTTGGATTCGACGTAAGTCCACAAAGCCACCTAAGAGAGAGATAAGAAAATTTAAGAAGTTTAGATAATAAATCCAAGCAATTCAAAGGGATCAAAAGGGTTACCATCTTCTACTGCTTTTTGAATGTTCTGCTTTACGTCCATATGTCTCTAGGAAAATCGAATTAATTCTTTGATTAATTGTTTGCTTTTGAACTTTTTAAAATCATTGGATAAACAGAATGAAAGTGTAGAGTGTCATTTCACATAAAGGAATTCTGTTTCTCATGTGTTTGTCTAACTGCTCTTTGGGGGAAGATGAGAGGTTAAATGAAAAAAAGAGGTGAGTTGAGTAAAATGATTTCAATGTAAGTACAAATTTATGAAATTAGCTCAAGAGATTTTAGTTTATTAACAATATGTTACGATAGAATTTAGTAATAGTAATAATCTTATGTTATTTTTTTACTGCTAATGGCTGATGAGCAATTCAAAAAGAAAAGAAAAGAAATAGAAATAGAATAGATTATGCTTCTTGATCAGGGAAAAGGATTATCCTCGCTAATAAAGGAAGAATTTGAAGACTTCAGATATATTGAGACACTGGAGTGAAAAATAGCAAGAAATAATAAAGATTGTGAATTATTGTGTAAAAAAAATAGAAAGAAGAGCAGAGAAAGAAAATAAGGATAAGGAAAAGCAATATAGAGAAAAACAAGAAGAATAATAATGGATCCTCGTGAGTAAAACAGCATCAAATTTTATAATCTGAGCTAAGAAGTGGCGTAGATGAATCCACTGCTGAGCTTGCATCTGTTGTTTTACTCTGCTGAGTTTCTGACAAGTCTGCACAAAGAACTCAAAGCTAGGAATGATCCTCGTACGAAATAGGTGGAGACATAGCTATTAAATATGCTAGGCTAGATTTAAACATTGAAGGCTCAAAATCCTTAGAGCAAAGATCAAGCTAGGCAGTAACTTGGTTAGTACATATTGTAAGGAATCAGCTAAACACAATAAGCATTGATGTCAGGAACAAACCCAAATGACCTCGTACCATGGTTTCGCAATTTTCTCAGCTACATCGAGATGATGGAAAATCTTCAGAATCTAGATCCATAACTTGCACAACAGCGTACCTCTTGTGTTATTGAAAATATTGGCTTATTTTTTTTATTTGACTTCATTGTGTTGAAAAGGCAACCAGATAATCAGTACATTGGGTTAGATTTAGCAGAATCAACAAATACAGCAGTAGCAGTAGTAGCAGCAACAAGAATAAACACCTGGCTTCTCCTAGTAAACTAACAATCCGATGAAATCGACAGTCCGATAACCTAACAACAATAACATCAATGCTACTTATGAAACACCTTAAGGAAATGTGCCTTTTTAATAGATAGGTTTGCCACCTCAACAGTAGCTCCTTCAAAATCAGTTTAGCAACAATAATGGTACAAAAATTCACATATTATCCAATAATATATGTTAAATTATTTCTCTGCAGGTTAACAACCCATAGTGAACTCTTCTGCTCCAACCAACAATTTCTTGAACCCGCATCAAGAAGAAGAGAATTTACCTGAAGAAGTCATCTAAAAGCTCAAGAATAGTCATCTCACTGATATGGATGTTAAAGCAGTGGAAATCATCCTAGAATAAACCTAAATATCCCCAATTTTCTAGTAGCCAGTACAGCAGCCATCTCAGAGATAGCAGACACAAATTCAACCTCAACAACAACAGCTACAGCCATAGCAATAGCAGTAGCCAGAGAGAATCAAGAGTATCTACCATCCACCTGGAATGGATACGTTTGGTCAAGATGGAATGCTGAATCTGTAACCTCCTTGCATCCCCCCTCTGTATTCCAATCTCGATAAAGAAGAAACCAAAGACCAAAACGAAACCAATTACTTCTTCAACAAAAGCAACGATAATACTTGCAACAACAACAACAACAATGTCCCCAGCAATTCTAATAACAACAACATTGTCCCTAGCAATACCACCAACAACAATTTTGGTACTCCAGGATTTGATGGTGTTTCTATTCCCTCCCAGATCAAGAAGCCATCTCCTCCTCCTCCTGCTCTTCCTCCAGTTGTTGCCCAATAGCCTAAAACTTTACCAATTCCTCCTTCCAGTCAACTTCCTGCTTAGTAGCTACCTACTTCTTTCAATCCTAGAGAAAAAGGCAAAGTCAAGTTGATGGCCATCAAAAACATAGAATAGATCATCTAGCAAGCCCGAACTGGTAAGAACGAAGAACTCAAAGCTCAATTAACTGAGACTATTAGACTCCTTGATTCAGTCAAAATCTGAAGAAGAAAAAGGAGAACATAAGATCAAGTATTACAGTAAATTGAATAAGTTCTAATTATCCCTATGTTTGTTATTGGTACTTATTACATCCTTGTAGTTGTTGTTGATGTGAAGTGTATCTGATTCAGTTATATCTTTACATACTTTGCAATTAAAACACGTAGTTCTCTTCTAACGAAAACAAGTTAACAATAATAAATAAAAAAGATTAATAATTTTCATATTGCTATAGAAAAATCCTCTTTTTTTGAAATTATTGCTGTACTGACAAAAGAGAGAGAGATAATTTTTTTTATCAAACCCATTTCCATTCTCCTTCAAAAAATCTGAAGGTAATTATTTTGTTTATTCTTTATAAAGAAACAATTAGTATCTTGCATAAATCCCTCCATTATTTCATGGATCTTTTTGATTTATAAATGAAGAACTACAAAAAAGGATAACTGCTTTTTCATATGTAAGCAAAAAAAGCAGATCAAGACAAAGAAGGTTATTTTAGAAAGATTAATCGTTTTTGAAATATTTCTTTGCTTGATTTCATCTCACAACACACACACACATGCATAAGATAGATTGTCGAGTTTCTTTATTAGATAAGGAATTGTTAGTATTAATTAATTAAAATTGTGGTGATAATGGGAGATCATTTAAAGGAGTTTTTCGATAAACCTACAATCGGTTTGGAATTTCAAGTTGTGAAGGAAAAATAAACCAATGAGAGATGGAGATAGGTCAGGGAGATTCACAGGAGAGATGAAGCAAATCAGAATGGATAACTTCTTTATCAAAATAGCAGCTACAAGTTACCCCTGTAACTAAGAAGCTAAGATGAAAAAGAACAAGAAGAATAAAATCAAATTAGATTGAAAATAAACCAAAATACATTGCAATGCACAGATATTAAAACAAAAAGTTTACTAAATCATGGTTGGTTTAGCATGAAAACAATTAAAGGACCTTCGAAGAGTTTATCAGCATTCGAAAAATTCTAAGAAAAAGTTATCAGCGAGGTTGTCAAATAAGTTGAAACTATTATCTATTTGACTCCAGTGTTACTATAAAAATTCAATTATTTTGATAAACTAACCCATTTGATGGTGAATGTCTAAAACACACTCTTAGTTGCACTCAGTTAACTTAAGAAACTTGCAGAAATACTACTTACGCCAGATTTAACTCAGAATTTAGATAGAGTTATGTCAGAAGAATGTTCTGATTTAGATAACTGCTTCTCCATTAGAGTTAAATCAAAATTTGATCTTAACTTGCCAGTAAGACAGTTTTTACTAAGAAAGTTAGGGATATTTGAATCTTATAGTAGCATTTTTCACTTAACAAACGAGCACTGATATCATCCTTTTTGATTGACTCTTTTTATTACATATTATTAGATTATCCAGCTAATAATCCAGCACATGTCATAGCACATATTCGATGAAATCGACATAAACTATCAGAAGATCATACAAATCCAAATCGATGATAATAAAGACCAATTTATTGATCTTTTTAACAATGTCAGGATAGCTCATTCTAAGCTGAAAACAATCATTTTCATATTCCCATATGCCATCAACTTCGATAAGGTTTAGGGTTTTTAATAATTCATCTTGAAATTGGTCATTTCTTATTTTTTTTTTTTAGAAAGATCTTTTCTCACTTGACAAGCTAGATCCCGCATGGACGAGACTCTAAAAGAATGTCACTGTGAAATAGTTAGGTACTCCAGAAAAACTAAAGGAATCACTGTAAAACATTGTTAAAGGGGTTCATCTAGCTAATGCCATGGTATCGCATGCAGCGGAATAGAAGACGGAATTTGAGAAAAAGATGGTTTAGAATTTCGGCGCAATTTACTATTATTTTTAATCACATGAAGCGAAAAAGAAAGCACACTTGTTTTTCTCCGAACCAAGAACAACAACAGCAAAGGAAGTAAACGAGGAGAATTATGATTAATGAAGGGCAGAGGGAGTTGAGAAAGTGATGAGAGAATTAAATATTTCTTACGAAACTGTGTGTGAAAATATGTTTTTGAAATTATCAAACAGGTTTGGAATTTGATGGATACAGGGTTAATAAAATATGGCATGTCTCTTGCATTTCCATCGATTAAATACAACAAGAAGATATTCATAGACCCCGTAGCCAGCAGGATAACTCTGGAAAGTGTGCTTAACGAATACAGCTAAGGCAATATCAACAAAATAGAGGAAGTTAAACCATTCGAAAATGTGAGACTTGATATGTAAAATGAAGATTCATATTATGATAATCTCTTCGTGAAAGATCCACTGAAAATTCGTATTAGAATACTATCTTCGTAGACCTTATTTCGACCTGAAAGGATAAATCCTTCTAACCCTGAAAACACCTTCCCTGGGGAGGAACTCATTCAGAAGATGAAGCAATTGTTGTTTATCCCTAAACAATAATATTTTGAATCTTTAATCATCCACGTTCATGGTGGAGGATTCGTAGCTATGAGTTCAAGAGGCCATTAGACATATACAAGATAATGGGCGAATTATCTAAATGTGCCAATTTTCTCTGTTGACTATAAAAAAGCACCAGAGCATCCTTATCCTGCAGCATTAGATGATGTCTGGCAAGCATACAATTGGATATTGCACTTCGTTGATCGGTTTTTCAGTAGGAAAAGAAGTTTATTTTTTGAAAGAAATAATCTGAAATCTCGAGGAGTTTTCTGAGTTCTTATTAATTTTTGTTTAACATAGACATAAAGCCAAAGAGGGTTGTGCTTGTTGGTGATTCAGCGGGTGGAAATTTAGTATTAGCTCTCACCTTGAGGTGCATCAAGAGAGGAATCAGGATACCTGATGGGATTCTTGTAGTCTATCCAGGTGAGTTAAAAATAATTTGTGAAAGCCCCAATAATGTAACTTTGATTTTTAATCTGTTTTCCAGGATTGAATATAAGCTCTAAGAGCTTTACTCCAAGTCTTTTACTCTCCTTAGACGATTAGATTCTCCCCCATGCTTTCCTCAAGATGTGTCTTGATTCGTATGCCCCCGAATCTCTAGGACTCAAACCAGAAAGCGATCCTTTTCTATCACCTTCTTGTGCTGCAGATGAGGTAATTTAGCCAATATTAATCATTTTTAGGGTAGCATATTCACATTTTGGCAGTATCCTGCTTAGTTTTACAATTGAAATGCTTAATAATTTCTTTAAACATCCCTTAGTTTCTAAAGATGTTTCCTCCCACTCGAATTATGGTCGGAACAAGTGATCCCCTTCATGATGAATGCTGGAGATTCCTCTAAAGATTAGTGTACATCCCTAAATTGATAATAGTTATTTAGATATTATCTGTAAATATCCTTAGGACGCATTATCCTTTTTGTTATGTCATCAAATTCATTGATTTTTCTTATTTTTTCATTAATCAAATTTTCATCAGATTTCTCCAGAAAGATGTCAAAATGATTGTTTACCCTGGAATGCCTCATGGATTCCTCAACTACGATGCTCCCAGTGGAATGAAGGAAGCCAAGGTATGTGTAGAAGATGCAGCTAGTATTCTCAAGGAATTGCTTTAGTATGAGTGAAATTAAAGGTGACTTAGATATGGGAACTAAAATGATGGAAATCATGAATGATTTGATTAAGAGAATTGACAAAAATATCTTATAATATTCTTGTGCAGTTAGCTAGAAGAAATGAAGGTCTAATCAGCCTAAATTAATCGAGTAAATGAACAGTCTAATTAACAATAAACTCAAGGAATATTATTTATCTGTGTGTTTTTCCAGATGAGATTTATTATTAAAGGAGGTTACGATTTAAATTATGGTGGGGAATAAATCTTGATCAAGATTGCTTTCGTTTCATTGTAATGACTTGGAATAAATAAAAACATTATTTTTTAAATTTTCCTTGAATTGAATTTTGAAATTACCCTTCTAGATGTGTAATTCTGAATGTGCTTACATTATTAAAAAAATAAATGCTAAGAAAGATGTGAATATCTTGAGGGGCTGATTAACTTACTTATTAGTAGATGGAAATTAGTGTAACTAGATAAATTGCAAAATTTTGTTATTACATTATTAAGAGAAGAAAAAAAAAGGAAATAATATTTTTGTACATTTTTTAACTTAATTAATTTCTTTCCTAGAAATCGCTGTTATTTCTCAGCGGCACAATTCCTATGTAAGGTTAAGGGTAAGTTAAGGTAGAGTTTCGAATTTTTTTTGAAGGGTAAGTCTTTAATCAGGAAATTTTTGAATGAAAGTGGAGGAGAGTTAAAGAGAAAAAAACAATATGAGAGAAATAAATTAATAAAATGAGCTAGATCTAGGAAGTTTTGAATGAGCAAGATGCTGTGTGTCTTGAGATTGAGGAGGATAATATGAAAAAGAATGAACTAAAGGAGATCTAAAATAGTTTAGAAAGAAGAGATAATAATGATGGAAGAATGGAAAAAATTGAAGAAAAAGAGGAACAAGAAGGAAAGTAAAATGAAGACTATGATGAAAATGGTAGCACAACTAAGAATTAACTCAATATGGATTAAGTGACCAAAGCTAGTTATGGATCGGTTTCAGAAGCTGAATAGCAAGAGAATTAATCCAAGGAAGGACTGACTAAGAAAAAAGTTGACTGGAAAGAGAAAGTGAAAGAAATGAAGACAAAAATTATTGGATTAAGTTAGTAAAAAGAATTAAAGAAATCACTTTCTGAATCAGCTAATCAAATCGAGAGAATAGCAGATTTAGCTGTTAGCTTGGATTTGAAGTTCAATGAGACAATTAAGATCCTTGAATTATTAAGCATGGTTGAGGAAACTAAGGAAATCTGGCTGGAGCAGGTAAATGAATTGTGTGATATTTTAATTGGTGGAAATCTCAAAACCAGCAATAAACTACTGAAGAACGAAGCAGAATAAGTTATTCTGAGAAAATAAGAATAGTAATAATAACAACCTCATAGTCTATTAGGGGTATTGCTAGAGAAAGAGAACACATAAGTTAATCGTTATCATTAATTTATCAACCTCAAAGTATTTATAACTTAATATTATCTGAAAAATATGAAATTAATTAATGAATTTCCCTTTTTCTAATTGTTCTATGACATTATTTTGATTAGATGGTCTAGCTATTAGTCAGTCATATTTCTGAGAATATCCTTTAGGACCTTGAAAATGGTTATCAAAGACTTGCTGATATCCCTATAGAAGCTTAACATCATGAGAGTAGACAGTAAGCGATGGACGATGCAATTATCGCTCACATGAAACTTAAGCATACACTTTAAATCTTCCCGCATGCTGCAATCTCAGATAAAGTAAATATTAGCTTAAATAAGGGAATGAAAGCCTAAAAGAAAGGATTTATCACTTCGAATTATGTTGATTTTTGTGCCATGTAAATAAGTCACTCATTTTTTATTTATTTTGTACTGTGCAAATCAGACAGACTTATTTTCATTGCATCCTGATGATGAGAAATGGAAAAAATTACGTGCGAATGTTGTTGTCAAGTAAATCAACAGTCCTAAGGCAATGCATGAATCTATGCAAAAAGTTATCAAGGGTTGCTTGATTGGTCATGCAGTCATAGCATCTGGAGATCTACAAGAAAATGCGTTTAAAAAAGGAATCTGCTTGAATTTAGGGACAATATATTATTTTTTCTAGCCAAAAAAAGCATGGCAATAAGCTAAATCATTCTTTTCAAATCCGACAACAGTTAATGCAGTCAAGGTAAATAAATTTAAAGAAGATCCTGATTGATCACATTAATTTTTTTGATTTATTCTTGGGTTATGTTTTTCTAGGTTTTGAACATTATGGACAATGGGTTGCTGAAGTATTTCATGTAAATCACATTTCCATCAATAAAATACCATAAGAAGATTCATATCGATCCAGTTGTTAGCCACATAACATTGGATTCTATCTTGAAAGAGTATCAAACAAAAACAATATTCAAAGCTCAAGTAGATTAAGAGAAAAAAGCGGTATATAAAGAAGATATTTAAAATGCAAAAATAGCTATCTGTGGGACTAACGAAGAACAAGAAAATGAGTATTACAAGAGGTTATTTGAGACAGAAAACAATTAAAATAATAGCTAAACAAATCATAGTAAAATCAGCATCAGGATACTCAGTTCACAGAAGTTAGTCAAACCAAACTATGAAAAAATGTAAGATGTTGCTGCTGACAACGAGGATGATGTATCCGTTGGCCTTGATTCAGCAGATATTGAGAAGAATTCTCATGAGAAACCTCAAATTGATGGGATGTTTTCGAAGATTAAAAACATGATAATTGGGAAAAAACAAGAATTCTTTGAAGAACTTGTCATACATATTCATGGAGGTGGATTTGTTGGAATGAGTTCGAGATGCTCGTAGGTGTACTCTAGATTGTGGGCTAAAGAACTCAATGTTCCAATATTCTCGATAGATTATAAGAAAGCACCTGAGCATCCTTATCCGGCTGCTCTAGATGATGTGTGGTAGTCTTACAATTGGATTTTGAATTTCGTTTCGAGGTTTTTCAGTAAAAAATAGCAAATTGGGGGAAAGGGGTTGTTTTGGGAACATTTATTACCTTCTTGCCATAACCAAATGCAAATCTTCAATATTATTTATTTTGTTCTACCTAGATATCAAACCCAAGAAGATTATTCTCATTGGTGATTCAGCAGGAGGCAATCTGTCTGTTGGTAAGAATCAAAACTTAAAATGATCTTATTTTTTATATTGTTTTTTTGTTAAAAAAGGTCTTGCATTTAGATGCCTCCAAACAGGGGTGAGAGCACCAGATGGTATTGTTATGGCTTATCCTTGTAAGATTTATTATAAAAACTTTCATTTTTAATTCACCCTTCTGCCTCAAAAAAATTAATAAATTATTATTTTCTTTGTTTTTTTAAAAAAGCACTGAATTTAAACCCAAAAGCATTCACTCCAAGCTTTCTGATTGCATTCCAAGATCCAATAATTTCAATTTAATTTCTCAAAATATGCTTGGAATCATATATTCCTGAGAGTCTGGGAGTTAAGCCCGATAGCGATCCTTTCATTTCTCCTTCTTATGCATGTGATGATGTAAGGAAAAAAATATTCTTGAAAAATTAAAAAATAACATCTTGATTAATTGTTTTGTATGGTTTTAATCTTGAAGCTTGTAAGATAACTTCCACCGATCAGAATTCTAATTGGAACGATTGATCCCCTTCACGATGAATGTTGGCGGTTTTATCAGAGGCTTAAGTAAAACAAATTAAACTGAACTGATTTAAATCAATAGAAATACTTGAAAAGGAATAATTTTATTAAATAAAATTCTTTGTTTTTAATAATCTAGATCTTTAAAAAATGATGTGAAAATGACTGTTTACAATGGTATGCCACATGGATTCTTAAACTATGTTGGTCCACTTGACATGAAAGAAGCATATGTCTGCGTGAAAGACTCTGCAGATTTTGTAAAAGAACTGCTTGCTATGAGATGAATTTTTTGAACTTTGATAAAGAATCTTAACAATTATTAAAATAGCAAAAATGCAAGTATGCATTTGATAGTGATAAAAAAGCACTTCGTATTGTGCCGTAGATGTCTATGTGTTATAATTTTTGCATTTGAAAAACTCCATTAGTTGAAAGTGTTTTCCTTTTTGTATTGTTTTTGAAAATTATTAGGATTTTTTAATTCATTGATAAGTTTTATAGCAAAATCATTGATGTTTTTTAAACTAAGAATTTGAAAGTAATTTAATATCAAGAGAAGATCATTAAGGTCTTGCAAATATGTATTTCTTTTTATCTTACTTTAATCTCAGAAAGTTAAGGAAATTTTGGGGGGATTTGTTATTTTTCAGGGAGAAAAGAAGGATTTTTAATAATAGAAGTAAAATTTAAATACTTTAAAGAAAATGAAGAGTAATTATGAGCAATCTTGTTAATCTCTCTGATTCAATCCAGGAAATCCCTTTAAGATTCTTTAATCTACTTTTTCAGTGCTTTTGCAGTTTGATTTTGAAATTTGTTAGTTTTGAGGAATCTCAAATCAAATAGATTTCAATCTTCCCCATTCAGACAACTCAATGTCTAATATCTTGAGGGGTTCAGTAAATATATGACCAATTCTTCATAAGTTGTTTTTTAAGCCTATTTTTGAGATCACAAAGTAATCTTATCGTATCTTTGTTGGGTTTTTGACAATTTGCCAATATTCTAGGGTTTTAAATTCTCCCTCTTTTGCCAGAGTGCAAATCATTTGATTTTTTCAAATAATTAGAATTTAAGAGCAAAAGCCAATCTTATTTCTTTTAATTTTCTTTTTCCTTCATCTGAGAATTCAGAGCAATTTTCTTATTTCGAAATTAAAGGAGGGAAGGCTCTTTAAAACATGTTTAAGACACTGCAAGTCGAATATTTTTCAATATAATATATTAAAAAAATAAACTCTACCAAACTAATATTCATATTGAAATATCAAGTCTTTTTCTGCCCTATCCTTCGGATGATCTCAGATACCTTTCTAATGTCAATGGACACGAGCAAACCAGATATGCTTTCAATTTCTGATATATATTCTATGGAGGAAAGTGACCAACTCAGTCAGAACCCAAGAGCTCCAACACCTTCTACAAAATTTCCCTAGATTGCAGATATCTAAAGCATCTAAAGGATGGTATATCTGTTTTTATATCATCAAGACATGAACGTCAACTTGGCTGCATCGTTATTCCGAATTCGACATGCATATATCCTCAGATACACAGCTTAATTCGATATTGGCAGTTCTAAAAAAAAATCAATGAAAACTCCGAGATATAATTTTCAAGGACATGGACGTGTCAGGTTAGACAAAGAGTTCTAAAGACAATGGGAAGAAAAGGAAGAGCAGAGACTTTCAAGAATAATCCCTATCACCGAGCCAGATCCTATTGATCCTTTATCTTTATCAAATATGAAAAAAGTAGAAATTCGAATTATGTTCCCCAAAATTCGCTACGGCTAAGTGCATTAATGGGATCGCTATTACGAAAGACTCACTCTCGAAGTTCAGCTGAAAAATGTACAATGGATCGATTTCAAAGAAGGAAATAAATTCTAAGGTCGAGGCAGTTATATTTATGTTCTCTCGAAGTACGATCAGAATGTCTTCGCGGATAATTTTGCGTTGGAGAAATTCTTAGAAACATCCATGCCGGAAGACTTCTTCTCTGGGAATCGTCTAAAATTAAATAAAATTAGAGTATTTGACTACCCTTATATTCCTGAGGATCACCCTGAAGAAGAAGCAGTCAATTTGAAGGTTCCTAAAGAAAAAATATTCGCAGTCGTTGATGAGAAGCTTAAAGCCCTCAGTGAAGGCGAGTTTAAGTAGCTTGATGAAATCGCATAAAAGATCTACAGATAATACTTAGTTGATGCAATGAGGGCTTCGAAATGGTGGAAAAAGGAAACTCGCTAAAAGATGTAAGAACAAATTGAAAGTGAGATGTAAAGGAATGAAGGAGATGTTTAGTATCCTGTTAATGATATGAGCTTATATAAATCATTTGGCAGACCACGTAAACTTACAAATGCTCAAAAATATAAGAAATCTAAGATTTCTTATTCGGAGGAATTAAGGGAAAAAAACAAAGACAACCCACATTTAAGGGATTAAAGTTGGAATCTGTTCATGCAGGAAGAGCTGCTATCAGGAGAGGAAGAAGATAAAAACATAAAACAAGAAGAGTTACTGCAAAATACACCTAATAAAGGAGATGAGAAAAAGTTAATAAATAGTGGGACGCTTACTTAGGAAACTGATGAAAAAAAGATAATAAATAACGAGGTACTCACTTAGGATCCTGAAAAAATTGAAAGCAATTCTCAAATGAAAGAAGAAATATATTTCCCACAGGATGGATCAAGTTAAAATTATGGGCAAGAGTCATTAGTTAAAATACCAGAATTTTAAGTTCCTGCGAGTGCTAATATTATTAATAGCAATCCCCAGAAAATTCTCTTTAAAGCCCTTAAAAACTCTAAGATTGTCTTCTTAAGGAAGAAGCCATGCTTGCAAAGTGATGTTTGAACTAATGTGTGTGACTTTGTATGTGTACAAATGCATTTCATAAAAAAATAATACTAATATTTTCACTGATCCTATTTCAACCTGAAATATGTATGAATGAATCTATATTTTGCTGTCTGCTGATATAAGTTTAATTGGGAGAAGAAAGAAAGGTGGGAACAATAACAAGATTTAGAGCTTGATCTCTTTCATTTTAAAGAAAAATAACACATCGATATTTGAGCTAGTTTTTATCGAAAGGAAGAAACACATTTGATCAAAGGAATTGGAGAGGAGATTGCCATATTTTTTAAGATGGATGACAACAATGACTTGCTCTGTCTTATGTGCAATGAGCTTTTCGATGATGAAGGGGATAAGTTACCAAGGATGCTTCCAGAATGCGGGCACAGCGTTTGTACACTGTGCCTTGTTAATAAACTTGCATAGCATTAAGAGATTTTATGTCCTGAAGATTAGTAAGATAAAAAGAGAAAGGGTATTGATAAAGTGCACTCATTTAGAGCCACCTCAAGAGCTTGATCTTTAATGGGAGGATGGCATCGATTAGCGTTATTTCTCATAATTATTCTTTGAAAAAGGGAGCCATAAAAGCGAACAGAGTTGACATAATTTCCAAAGAACTTCTCCCTCATTCGCATGATCTAAAAGAACAAGAAATTACAGGCCTAACATAAGCAGTAATGGTTTCTAGAAATGTTAATTGATTATCCTCTCATTTTCTTCTATTTCAGCTGCAAAAACATTCAAATGAAATGATTTTTGATGGCCATTTTTGAATTTTTGAGATCCTCATAATTATCTTCGCATATTGTCAATATTTTCAAATTTCTTCTTCCTCTTCTTTTTCATGCTACTTGCACGTCTTCTCTGATTAGAGCAGGTTGTTTAGTGAATTCAATGACAACAGTGAACACGGAAAACGACAGAACATCTGATTTGAATAACACACCAAATGGTAGAATGCACAGCGAGGAAAGTGAGAAAAGCTCGCATACACATGTGTCAACTACATTCGATGAAAAAAGCTGCTAAGAGCATCAAAAAAGGCTAGATATTGGTAGGTTTCATTAGGATTTTATTATCTTCAGACACATATTCAAATAGGCAAACTCCCAGTTAAAATTTTTTCTGTTTTTTTGTCATTGCTAAAAGTTTGCGTGGATTGCCGCATAAAAATCTGCGCTAGCTGTGCGTTGTTTGGAAAGCATAAAGGACATTAAGTACGCAGCGAAGAAGATGTCTTAAAGGAAATAAGTGCAAGAGCAGAATATTTACTCGCAATGTTTGAGAGCATCGAAAAAAAGCAGTGCTATTTGACAGATGAAAGCCATGTTCAAACTGTCAAGGATTACCTTCAGTCAAACCTCAAAAATGTCCAGCAAGAAATATAAAATAAGTTTGAGGAAATCGAAAGCAGATTGCATGCCAAAAAAGAAGAATCGTAAAATGAAGTCAAAGAACGATTCGCTGAGATGGAAAAGAAATGCATTTAGTTTCTAAGAGAAGCCCCAAGAGATGCAGTGTCATAAACAGAAAAGTGGAAAGTAGAGTAAACAATGCATTAACCATTATTCAAGAGAGTTTAACATTTTATCTGTCTTTGAACTAACCTCATTTGTTTTTGTATTTGCAGCGCTAAGGAGAAACTGCTAGTTCTGTGTGAATAAAATACCTCAGATAGCTACTCCCTAGATTTAATGGTTGGTGGTGATTCTCCTAACGAAAATGACATCATCGTCCAAGGTTAGGAGCTCTTGCGTTGCATCGAGCTTGCAAATGAGAATCTCGAGAAGCAACTTGAAGAATTCTAGTTCGAAACGGTCTACGTTGATTTTACTCCAAATTATTTGTCATTCTTCGATAAGCTTGTGTCTGTTTCTTCCCGTTAAGACAATGAACTCTCCAATCTGCTTCATACGAAAAAAAACATTCTCTTCCAATAATCCTTCACGCAATCAGAGCTGCATCTTGCTCGACGATCGATTGATGTTTTTCATGAAAAAATAGATAAAAAAAACTCAGAGTAAATAATAAAACAGAATCATAGATTTTTGATCAATATTCTTACTGTTTTTGTGGTACATTCCTTCGAAGGGTATTTGGATCAGGAGGGGTACTAATCAGTCGGCATAGCAGCAGTTATAAAGACAGCCACAATGGCAGTGATCACCACCATCATTATCGCTTTGCAGGAATTGACACTAATGAAGAAAAAGAAACATTAATCGATTCTCCTTTATAAAAACCATAATATCGACAAGGAAAACTGAAGACTATTCCTTCGAGTGGAAAATAAGAAAGATAATCAGCAACAGCTTCAATGATTGCTACCGAAACAGTTGTAGCATCACATGACGATCATGATTCGTTGATTGAATAAAATGGGATTCACTCTGCTGGGAGGAAAACTATTCAGTAGAGTCTATTTAACAACAATGAACTCATGGATGATAATCTCCTTAATGATGATCTCAACGAGTAGTTCAATGATTCTGTGCTGCTTATGACCAAACATATTTCAAATAAATTCACTTCACCAGATTACTTTGTAACCAAAAATACTAAGGGTTTTGAAAAGGCAATTTATTCATGTTGGATTTTTTTAAAAAGGCAAAAACGAATGGAGAGGAGTTTTAAGTGAACAACAGTTTGGCTAGAAGTCATCTCAGCGAGCAATAACTGCTAGATGGAATCGAATAGGATATCTTCGGCGGGAAGACTCATGGAAGTAGTTTAGATATTTAAGTTAGAGCCTTTTAAGAAGAATAATTTCCAGGAAATAGAAATAGCGTAAATAGTAGCAACAGTGATAAGGGAAAGTAAAATTAAATAGATAAATAGTAGTAACAAGGACAGTAGTTGCTGCTTTAGGATTCAACGAATTAACCTACGAAACAGCAGAGAATGAGCTTAGCAAATCCAAATAATCTGCAGGAGAAATTTAAGCCAGTTCTGCAGGATATTCTTCGTGATACTCTCGAACATGCTGATTTTACATATGCTGATCTTGGAGATGATGGGATTCAACTTGTCTGTGAAGCTGTAAAATCAAGTAAACATTTGAAGAGTTTGAAACTCCAGCGAAATAAACTCTCCGATAAAGGAGCAAATATCTTATTGGATGCAGTATTATCAGGAGGGACAATCTCAGCATTGTACTTGCAGGATAACATGATAACGGATAAGTTTGTAGAGTAATTGCTAGGTGCTTGCTAGAAGGTTGCAGAGAAAAAATTAGAAAGTGTATATATGAAGAATAATTTGCTGAATGTCAATAAATCACAGAAAAACATTGACGAACTGAAAAAGATGGCTGTGAATGTTATCCTTTGAGAAGAAAAAAAAGAATGTGGTGGATATAAAATAATTATGAATAGAAGTTCAAATTTACTGGTATTCAAAAAAGAGATAGTAATTGATAACATAATTGATTTCTTATTTCTGAAGAATTACTATTCCTTTCCTATTCAGTCTTTTTACACAACCGAACAACGAACAAAAAATGTAAGAAAATAAAGGATATGGATTTCAAATCTATCTTTCTCTTGTGTATGCGTGTGTGTTATTTTGTATGTGTAAATCTTCATTTATTATTTTCCCTCTCGTCCATGTAATTATGCCTGTCTCTGTCTATCAAGCAGTGGCCTTAATAATGAAGGGAGTAAGAATCAGTGCAAGGGTTGCAAGTCCGAGGAAAATTATGCAGCAGAGTTTCTGACAAAATAAAAGAAAAATTGAGTTAAAAATGCTATTACTTATAAAAAAACAATATTTCCCATACTTTCCTGTTCTTTTGTTGTGTTTTCTTCGTTTCTTCCAGCACTTTGTTTGTTTTCTTGATATAATCCTGAGCTGTTAGGAGATTAACTTCAATGTCATCTATCATCTCGCCTTGCTGAACAACGAGCACCGATATGTCATTCAGCATTTAGAACACTTGCAACACACTCTTTACAACAACAAAAAGGGAGAAATTTTTTTGTTTGTCAAAATAAAAACCTAAATATTTCCCCATACCGACTCTAGTTTTTTTATGCCTTCATGCTTTTCTTTAATATCATCATAAGCATATTGAAGTTGCAGACTTGGCTGCCCAAGTAGTTCCTTCATGACTAATTTTTCCATTCCTTTTGGGTCAGCTAGAATTTTCTTTTGTTCTTCATCTGTAAGTGATGGATCAAGCAATTAGACTTATCTCTTGATCTTCGCTTAGGCTGCTTGTTTATACTCTGAGTGAGCATTTTAAGTTTCGCTTAGAACTTGCTTGATTTCGTTTTAAAGTGCTCGTATCTGGAAAATCTTTGCCTGGGTCTCAGGCTCATCCTAAGAAAAAGAAATAAACAAACGAGCTGATTAGAAATTTGGTTTTGGAAGTTTAAACAATGATTACTCACTGGGGATTCCTCTTAGCTTTTGAGAAGATCTGCATCCATTTGTTTCATTTGCTCTTTGATTTTAGTGGTATGCCGTAGGTTCTCATTTGCGAGACTCTGCAACTGCGCGTTGATTTCTAAGAAACAGAGAATTCGTGAATCAATGAATATTTATGTATTGAAAGGCCTATCTACCTCTTTCTTTGGAGGTGGAAGCAGTTGCTATGAGTTTAGCTTTGAGTTCTTAGATTTGTTCGTTGTTCATTCTGATTAGCTAGATAGCGGTTTCTGTTTTCATGATGACGCTTCTGAATTCAGGATTGAATTCCTCAACTGACTGCCTGACAGTTGAGGTAGTAGAGAATCGCACATTCTTCGCAATAGCTAGTTCTTTCAATTCAATGTAGATGTCGTTCATGTGAGAATTGTTGTTGTTTTCTTAGTTGTGTGTTAGGCTTGAATGGTTGTCTCACCGAATTGCTGTGACGCCTGCTATTCCTTCTCTGTTTCTCCCTATTTCGCTAACAAAATGCAATTTGGATTATGTTTTTCCTTTTGATAAATAATAATCTCGCTGGAATGCTTTTTTCTTCTAAACTGAGAAAGCAGTCGTAGTTTTTGATTTCACTACTTGCCACACACATAGATGTTGTTCTGAGAGCACAATAATAATAATAATAATCCTTGCAAAAAATACTCTATTTCAAGCAATCATTCTATCTAAACAGCCACGACAGCAATTAATACTATATGTGACCTCCATCCTTCCTTGACAAATACTCAGCAAATACAAGATTGTTTCTGCCTTGTATTTGCTTTCAATAAAGCATTTACAATAATGCCCCCCTCCCCCATCGATATCTAATTGCTTTGTATTCTCTTAAACCATGATGTGTGTGGATTGATTATTGAAAGCTGAATACTACTACATATTATATTTCAAATTTACAAGGTATTTTGAGTAACTTCTCAAGCAAAATTATTAACAGCGAAGAGATGAAGTAGATTTTTTGTTTTTTAATTAGAAATATATCGGAATTGCTTAGAATTAATAGTGTGGGGAGAGGAGGGGGAGGGAAGAGATCAAGAATCTAGAGGATTGGCTTTTAGAAACTATCCTCCTAGCTAGAATCGCAGTGGCTCAGCACCAAAAGAAAACACTCGCTGAACTGATTTCAGCATGTTCTGCAGCTCGTACAAGTAAAACAAAATTAGAGCCTAACACAAAAAAAGGACAAAAAGAAAGTCAAAATGGGATAATAATTGGAATAACCTAACTGCTTTAGTTTAAGTTAATTTGTGTTACTCTAACGAGGGTGTTGATAAAGGAGACGATAAGAGTAACTCTCTTGATGCCTTTGTTGAGTCTGTTCACTTGCTCATCGGGACAATCTGGGGGAGTACAACCTGTGCTGTCAGGATCCTTCATGAAATACCAATAAAATCATATTATTTGTGTGAATTTCTAAGTTTATTAATCTAAAGGCAAAGATCTCTTTATTTTGTACCTCTTGCAAGTATAAAAAGAATAGATCTGCAATGAATGACAAAAACACTAGTGCTTGACAGAAGCTAATGAACTAAGTGTGCGTGTTGTTGTAGAAGATCGCCATGAGCAGCGCTGCGGAGGCGAGTAGCTGCATGACAAATAATACAAATACAAAAGTTGTTAATTCATGCGAAGTATTCAATTTCAGAAGTGAGAAACTTACATCTAGGAAGGCTGATCGATCGAAGCATGCAATAAGAGACAGAACGAAGTGGACTAACACTAAAATAGCTAATTAATTGATACTAATTGGTTCCTGATCTTCTTGCGATTATATTGGCGTCAATGGTTTCGCTACAACACTGGGATTTGTCAGGAATTGTTTCGCATTTTCGATCGAACTCTAGTTGATAATCTACGCAGGCTATTGTTGTTATGATACTTGAAATGTCTATCTCTATGGTTATGCTGCTTACCTTGTTAATACCCCAGTTTGCCAATTCTATTCTGCATATTGATCTCGTTGTTGTTAATCATAAATATCTAATTCGTTATTGTAATTATCATTCCCTCCCAATGGTCCACCGTATGCTTGCTGCTATTGTTATTGTCTTTCTCCAAGATGATAGTCAAACTCGGAGTATTATGTTATTTGCTATTGCTATTGATTTCCAAAGTTCATCGATTGCTTCGAAGTGCTGTTCATACCACCCATAGGGTATTACAACAGTTACTGCTGTGGCTAGACTTGATATTGGAATTATAACTTCTGCGGATTGGATACTTGTTGCTGCTAAGGTGGATACATGTTAGCTTGCTAGAGTAACTTCAGAAATGGCTTTTGGATATAAACGAGGTCTGTTGAGTATTGGATTTTTTCCTTGTTGTTGTCTTGCTGCTGCTGGATTTGCTGTCCGATCAGAGTCTAGTAGTATCCTCGCTAGTGAATATTAGAAATTGAATTATGTGTTTAAAGACAGTGCAAGCAAAGAGAGAGAGATGTACCGTACAATGTCGTTGTTCAGTTGAGCAGAGATGTTTGTGAAACAAGAAGAAGCCAGGAGAGGACTCGAACAAGTGAAATTGATTCGCTGGTTGACTTGATGCTCTTCAGTGTATTGCAGCAGAGGGATCTACTGGCTAGCAAGTGTTACTCTCTCTTGCTCCCGCACACCCTAGACTTCAATCTGCAGAGTCTCCTAGCCATCTTCGATCAATCTGTTCGTTCAAAGGAAGAATTAGTAGACAATATCATTGAAGTTTTGCTGATAGATATCGATTTGCAGATTGTTTATGTGTGTGGGGATGTGTTGCTTACACATTGAATGTCTCTTGTATATCGAGAGTCTGCAGTTAATCAGGGGAGGTGTCTTTGGGTGAAGATCTAATGAATCCATCTGTTGTTTTGATGCATAATTACACAGCATCGATGTAATCAACCGGGCTTCCTTGTGTTGGTAGCGTGATTGATAGCTCTTGCACATTGATTTTTAGATATGACGAAGCACCTGTTATCTGTTAATTCTATGTGTCTCTTTCGTTTTCGATCCCAGCGATGTTCATCATGATGTTAGCGTTACTTTGACTCAGGAGAAGCATTTTATTGAGCAGCTGATCTTCCGCTTAAATCATCACGTTGACGTAATCTACAATGTCTGCTCGATTGTTTTCGCTCTTTTAACATGCCTCGAAGAGTTCTTAATTGATTTCCTCATCGAACACGCCATCCATCTGCAGGAAGGAACAGAGTATCATCACATCATCATCGGATAGTCAAGAGAAATGTCATGAAATATTTTTTATCATTGTTGTGATTTGCATACCATTCTGGACATCAGTGCTAGGAAATCGGATTGTGTGAGATAAGCAGGAGGCGCAACATAGCCAGCATCGCTGAGTAATTGCAAAAACAGTCCTGCATCAAGTAGTTTCTCTGGAATTATCCCTTGGATCATATTAATAAGTTCCTGTGTGGAAGATACCCTTCTTAGCGATAATATTACTATTATTATGAATATTTCTGCTGATATTGCAAGATAATTCCCATTTTGAAGAATCTTTCAGTTAGTAGTCAGAAAAACGAAAAAAATACAACACACAAACTCAGACATGGACACCAACATCATAACTTCACTGACCAATCGATTGTGATGATTAATACTATAAATGCCCAAAATAGGGGATATGCAGGTTTTAATATAAATATATTCATGCAAAGGAGCTCTGTTTTGTGGGATTAGTTTTTGAATTGGCAAGCTTGTTGTTGAAGAGAATCCCACCAGGATATTTCACAAAATCCTCTCCTGAAAAAATTACTAAGCATAGACAAGTATTAACATAATGCTTGTCTGCCTATCTCTCTATTCATCTAGCTAGATTGGCTTTAATTTCTGCGAGTATTTTAGCTTGTGACTTCAAAATAGAGTCTGATTCGCGCAGAGTATTCTTAGGCTTTCTCGGAAGCGATTTGAAGATCAAAATAACCAGCTACAAACTCATCAACACAAGTAGCCATATTTTATTAGATATTCTATTTACTTTGTCATGATCCAAAGGTTCAGAGAAGAGTTACTTTTGTGCTGAGTCATCCAAGAAACACAAGACTAATAGCTGAAACATAATGTTAAAGAAATAGGAGATAATATAGACTAAATCAACCAGCGATGAAACACGGCTAATTAGATTTGTTCTCTTGTTAAGGAGAAAAACAGCGCAGAAGATGAAGCAAATACCTGAGAAAACAAAGGATATAATAGTAGATTCGATTCTTGTGATCAGCATTGAGTAACTGCAGCTCAAATAGAGAGCAAATACCTAAAACACAAAGTGAAGAAAAAAAATATTTGAAAAAATTGAATGAGCAAAATGATATATTTTAGCTTACTGTCTCTATGAATGAACACGATTGAAGAATTCCAAAGCTCTTCCCTTACTTTGCTGAAGGAGATGCTGAGGAGGAGGAAGGAGGATGTACTACGCTAGATTCAATATTGGTTTCAACATCCTCGAGATCGTTTTGATTTGCATCTTCATTATAGATGCTATCAGTATTGTGATCTTGCAGTAGCAATTGATTCTCTTCATCATCAATAAGAGGCTAGCCAAGATGATAATCGGAGATGTTTTCTAATATTGGGGCGATTATCTTCTCTTTATTTTTTATCTGATTTACCTATTTTTTACCAAATTACAGTGTCTCTGATACTTGCGAACTGTTGATATTCATACCTTCTAGCAGTCTAAGAATCTGCAAGCTCGCTTGATTATCCAGCGATTTGGAATACTGTTCTAAGAATTCATCGAGCTGTTCCTGCGTGGTAAATTTAAACGATGCATCCAGCTTAGTTTGGGAAGATTCGCTGCAGAATCGCAATGAAAAGAAGAATTTGAATGCGAGCATGTTGGACAATTCAATTATTTTCTGATTCGGCTAGCTGCTTAGATCCCTGGTTGCTGCTTTAGTGATTTCAGGGTAGATCTAGGTGTAGTGCAGCTGCTAATCGCTAAGCGCTGCTAGTTAGCCGGAATTCTACCCTTCGACGATGATTTCACACGGATATGCGAGAATCTTAAACGCGATTGCTAAGGTCAGCTAAGCAGTCTGCAAATGCCTTAGCAGCTTTGCTTTAAAGACATGAATTTATCTTTTCGATTAGTCAGCGATGCTCTTGATCTCTTTTGTGAGTTTCTTGATTTTTGTGTTGCTCGGAAGTAAGCTATTGTAGTCTACTTCGGATTGAAATAGATTATGTACAGCAGCGTTCTTGATTGCTAAGAAGTCCTTCTGATCCATCACAAAAGAACAACCTGCTCCATTGAACAGCTACAAATCATGCAGCATCTTGCACTGCCCACTGACTTAGATCATAGAGTGAAAGGAACGAGAAAGGGATTTGTTGTAATAAAATAGGGAGAATGATTTGGATGAGCCTGCGATATGAGAGAGAGAAAGAGAAACTGTAAGAGAAAGGTTAATTAAATCGTTGTTTGCTATCAGGTTTTGGAAAGCAAACCTTAGAATTTGTTTTTTCTCCACAGACTATCTGGCATCAGTCAATAAAAACTAAGAATTAAACACATTTACATACTCCCAATTACTCGCATGGGACTAGCATTAACCCCTACAGCTTATTCGTGTGTGTGTGAGTGATAAATATGACACAGATCAGCTGGGAATTACATTTCTGGATTTAGCATTCAAAATAATCATATTTCACCTTTATTCAGCAAGCCAATATATTGAGTCCATTATTAATTTAAGCCACACAAGAGAGAATGGTTTCGAAATGAGAGAGAGAGAAACTACTGCTTTTCAAAAAACATAGCAGAATATTATTGCGTTGTTGTTTTTGTTAACAGATCATAGAATTCTTTGACACTTGCTGATGATCAACATAGCACAAGATCATTTTTCAAAAATGAAAGGAAACTAACTTGCTTTTTTTCATTAATTACAATACGTTCTAGTCTCTTGTCTCTTGTTATCAATTTATGCTAACAATTAAACAGATAACCCTCCCCATAAAAAAGCTTCAGTGTTGTAACTATCTGGTTGCTGAATTGCTAGTCCTCTGAAAGAATAGTCTCAATTCATCTGCATATAAAGATTCCTTTGGAACAGTTTGAACAACAAAACTTTAATAGATTTTGCCAAATACTTTGAGAAATAATAACAAATTGGGGCAATCGGTGGTTGTGTGGTGGTAGATTCTTTTAATATCACTCAAACTTAAGTACTTCTAGTGTTACTTCCTTTCAAGATTAATTTCTTAGATCTTCCCTTTTTTCTCTGTAACTTTTGTCTCCCTGAGAAAAGGCTCCCCCATGAATAGAAGTCTTGCTTCTATGCATTTAAACACTGACATGACAGAAATGGCGTCTTATTTCTTTAAATATTTGCATCAATTTACCAAAGAATATTACCTTTAGCATTTTTCCAGTGCTGTTTTGTCGGAATGCAGCGAATTCGTTTTCCATTTGTGAGAAGTGATTTTTTCAAATGTAAATTCCTTTTGGTAGTTACTAAAACTGTCAGAAGATCTTGATTCATTTGCTCTTCTCTGTCAAATGAATGAATGCATGTGAGCCACATAATTCATCAATTCAATTAATGATTCTATTTTGAGATTATTTTTGTCCCTCCCCTGAGCAGAAAAATTAAGCGAAGGAGTAACAGAGGCAGAAATATGCTAATAAAAGAATTTTTTAATGCCCATGATTAAGGAGAACATACAATCAAAAGCATATTAGCTATTACTTGTATTGTTATTATCGTCTTGGTTAAATTTGCTCTGAAACGAGATTGAGAAACCCAATAAATCTTTAATTACCTTAAAAAAGAAATTTCAAATCCTAAATATCTAAATATGACTGCATCTACTACTCGAACTGCCGCTATTGTAGCACTCTCCCTTTGTGCTCTCTTCTTCTTGGCGAACATTCAGAACCCCCAATTCCTTCAGAGTTCCATTCTCTCTATCCCATCTGACCTCACCATCGAGTAATGGGTGGTCTGCTAAAATCAACTTCCTACAGCTCAGCAACCTTGCTAGACCTCCGACGCATACAACGCTGTCGCTTCTTAGTTCTCCGCGCTGACGTACATTGACTCGTAAACAGTCACCTAAGAATGCCAAAACTTCAATGCATTCTGGAACAAAGCGTGGGCTTCAAGCAGTCTCAACGAGAACAATCTCTACTCCAATTGCTATCTCAGTGAACAAATCCAGACTATTGCAGCTTCCAATGCCTGCTTCTATGACAACTACTACTCACCGATATACCTCTAATGTGCTGGTGTGTCCCAAGCACAAACAGTCAAAAACACTTCTGCTACCAATTCTTATGTGTCGTTTATTGACTGGGCTACTTGCTATGCAAACATCCATCTCACCACCGATGACTGCTAGACCACTGATGACTACAATTCCGTCGCTTCGAAGGTCTACGCTCTAACTCATGCTGACTCAACTACACATCTCCATCAATGCGAGAAATATTTCTCATATTTCCTAAAAGCTGGTGCGGAGTCGCCGATCAACTATGACAACTACTTCTAAGAATGTTTCCTTTCTTCAGCTGTTCTCTCCATTGCGAAGACAAACACATGCTTCTATGAGAAGCACTACGCTCCTCTGTTCATCAAATGTGCTGGATTTTGATACAAATATTTTTACCATTTTGAGCAATCAACTTTTTAAAATACATGTATGATTGTATGCTGAGTGATTAACTCTTTCTACTCTGAATACTCATTTATTCTCCCCTTCCTCTTTCCCCAATTTCTTTACGAGTATCTCTGTAAAGCTATGACAGCACAAATACAGCTCAACAAAACACAGTAAATACACAAAAAAAGTAAACAGAGATTTCCTTGCATGGTCTTCTATTAATTGATTACAAATAAATCGAAAATTTCTGCATCTTCATCATATTTTCTTCTTGCTGATGGAGTGACTCCAGTGCGGTGAGTTATTGATATTGTAGTTATATGTGTTGTTGTTGTAGACGATATTCACATTGTTGTTTTTCTGTTCTATTTCGGCGTATTACTACGGCTGTGCCTACAACTGCTATTACTGCTGTGAATAATACTAATGCTACTGGTCCATTCCGTAGTTATACTAATCATACTGATTCCCTATTGCTCCTCCTCCTGCTTTGCTATTATTTACTTAAGATTATTGTTATTACTGTGTGTATTTCGAATGCTAGTATTGCTACTGCTGTTACTGCTGCTATTATTGTTGTAATTACATCTAATTTTGTTACTACTGCTGTCCTTTGTTCGGTCCTTAGTGGTACATCCCATAGAACTTGAAATTACTATTATTCCCTGCTGATTAACCTCCCTGCTGAATCGAAGGTAACTGCTTACCTCCTCCTAACACTCCCAGCATTTCTTCTCCTTACTGATTTCCTGTGTTGCCCTCTTAGTCATCGCCTTCATCGGTATTCATCTGTCCAATCAGTTAGTTACCACCTTGCTTCCAGAACTAACCATTCTTTGTGATCTTAGCTCTACTGCTCGCTCTGCTTTGTTTCTGTTCCAAAACACATTATTCGGAATTCAAAGTCATCACACATAGCAAACTCTGCTGGATATGTTGTACTCGTTGATGTGGCTGCTCGGGAGGCTCTTCGAAGGAGTTCTAAGATCCACCGTTGAATCGGAATTTCTTTTGCAAAATCGAACTTGTCCCGTAGAGCTTGTTGTTGACTAAAGGAGGGCTCTTTCGACCTTCCACGTATTATTATTGCTATTAATGCTAGTCTTCATCGCCGTTGTTGTTGTAGGCATTCTCTTTTTGTATGATAGCACAAAAAGTAATTAGATAAACTCATAAAATAGCAGAAGAGATAATCCTCTTTACCGTTGTTGTAGCCATCAGGTAGAGGGTACATGTCAGCCATGTTCGAACTAGGTATCTTCTTCTTTTTGTTGTTGTTGTTCGTAACAACAACCTTCGATTGCTGAGTAAAAAAGTCATAGACGCATCAAATTTTATATAAAAGAGAGTAAATTCAGAGAATAGCAGTTTACCATGGTATTTTCTTTCGATTTGTTGCGTTCTGTGAAGAGTCTATTAGCAGACGGATACGCATCCTCCACCGATTCGTTTCTGTTGTTCTGGAAGTACCCTGGGCCTTACGATTGCTCTTCCGTATCATTTCCTCCCATGGCAGCAGTCTGCTAATCTTAGATCTCATAACTGTACGGTTGATTCTGCGCTTACTTCGTTTTGATGTACACACTCGGCACATTCGAGCAGCTAGCCTCTAAGAAGGAGGAAAGCAATCAAAAAACACAAGAAAGTACTTAGTTAAAAGATGATTTCAATAAGATTATCAGGATGTATGTACGCATGAAATTGATTTGAGAAGATGGAGGATATGCTTCTTTTTTGCTCGCCATTCTGTTGTTGTTGCTTGTGTTGTTCTCTAGGCTCTGATTCGGAGGGTTCTTCACAGTGTTCTTCAGGAAATTATTGACTCGCTGCTGAGATTCTGCAATACAATAATAGAGCCATTGTTATATCCTCCACTCAATCTTGCCATATTCAATTAGTTAGTTTGCTTACATGCTGGCTGCTCGGCTAATTAGACCTTGACTTGCAGCTACTTCGCTGTGGTGGTTGATGCTGTTGTGGATGTTGCAGCTGTGGGCTACCTACAAATGAGTATCAATAGCATAAGCTTAAAAGTTAGAGCAAGAGCTTGAAACTTAATCAAAAAAGGGATATCAATATACCTGACCGGTTTCTCCTTCTAGCGGACTGTATTACTTGATTATTGTTATTACTACTACTGCTATTGCTGTTGTTGCAGTTAAAGCTATTACTGTTGCTATTATTATTGTTACAACTGCTATTACTGATACGAGACATTGCTGGTACTGCTATTTTTGTTATCTTCTTGTACCTTATTATTAAGTTTGTGGGGCAGCGACGAGTCTCTTTCCTTGAGGCCTTCAAAATACGGGTGCATTAATGCTTCATCTGCGTTCATTCTCTGCGATGGATCCATCCTCAGCAAGCATTTCATAAATGCAAGTGCCTTTTTAGAGAGTTTCCCAATGTACTTCTTTTCTAAGGTCTCAGGTCGATTCACATCGGGCAGCTTGATTCCGACGAAACGAGGGTTCTTCAGAAACTGTTCTTGCTATTCAGGCGTTATTGGTCCTAATACCTAAACACGAAGAGGAATTTAACAGTTTGCAGCAATGAATCAGTGATATGATTGGTTGTTATCTTCCCCCAATCACAAGGAAAAGAGTTTGTGTACTTTTTGGATAACGAACAGCTGATCAATTTCAGATTCTCCAGGAAACAGCGGTTATCCATCAGTGAGTTCTCCCATGATGCATCCAACTGCCCACATGTCGACGCCCTTTCCATATTCATTCGAACTCAGTAGCAGCTCAGGAGCACGGTACCTAAGCAAAAGAGAGAGTGATATGGGAGTATTAAATCGAAACCAAGAAAATTCAAAAATATATATGACTGTATTTGTATTTCCAATCTTACCATCGAGTGGCGACATAATCAGTTAAGTTAGCTGCACCTCTCTGCGGCAGCACTCTAGCGAACCCAAAGTCACATAGCTTCAAGGCTCTTTCGCTATCCATATCAGAAGAAAACAAATCAATCTAATGGTAGCTGAAATATCAGATTGTTTGGGTGTTTTGTTCTTTTTGAAAATCATCTAAGTATAATTTGGATTTTCCTACTTGCTCACAAGGAGATTTTCAGGCTTGATATCTCTGTGAATGATGTCCATGGAGTTGCAGTAGCTGATAGCTTTACAGAGCTAAAACATAAATTTGCGCACCTCCTCAGGCTAACCAAACAGAGAAGACAACATTTAGGTATAAGATTTCAACTCTGCAGCTAAGGCGAAATCTTGAAAATATTTGAATTACTTCAAGCCCCGTTGATTTCTGCTCTAGAATCTCGAGAAGGTTGTTCTCCACATACTCGAAAACCAAGTAGAGCTTCCCTTTCCTGGTGGTAACACAACATAATTCAATTAAAACTACACGATCGTTATCTGTTTTTCTTTGTACCTCCTAAATGCTTCTTTGAGTTGCACGATGTTCTCCTACTTGAGCATTCGTAGGATCTTAACTTCCCTGAGAGTTGTCTTCTTGACGACTTCATCATCGTCTGACTCCTTAAACTTTTTTATTGCAACTTCCCATAAAATCAAATGAGTTAATTATTTGCATACATTGCAACTTCGCCAAGACAAAAAATAGAATTTAAAGCACTTGCAATGAACCTACCTAATTCTCCATTTTCCTTGTTGCGACATTTTAAGACCACTCCATAGGCTCCCTCTCCGACGACTCCAATAACCTCGTACTTATTCATTGGGAGACAAGAAAGAGAGAGAGAGAGATTAATTATTTATTCTTGTTATTGTTATTGTTTTGTTTTTCTGTTTGCTTGGTTGAATTGCCCTCTAACAACTTGATTCGGATGAGGTATCAACGCAAAGACTGTCTTTTAAAGAGGAATTCAAAAACACAAAATGAACTCTTTTTATCTTTAAATTTTTGCTATTATCTCAAAGACATTAAGAAATTGAGCAAGTAAGCAGCAGAAAGAGGGGAGTATAAATCGAAATATTTCTGCTATTATCTCTCCCTGATTAGGAATCAACAATTAGGAAAACAAATAAACGAATAAAAACAATAAATATTCTCAAACAACAACAAATCAAAAATGAACGCAAAAAAGGAAACGAAACAGAAAAAGAAATCCAAGGGAATCTTCTTGCTGGCTGTAGCGATCGCTGGATCGGTGCTGGCAACAGGGTTATTCGTTGGGCTTATGAAAAACAGCGAGTCTTTGGTTGGTCTGTATGAGCCAAGAGTAGAATTAATCGATTCTTTCTCAGCTCAAGGCAAACTGTATTTGGTAATGAGACCAGGGTTGTTTATCGGGTTGTTTTTGTTCTCGGTGACTATAATGATCATGGGCTTGAGAATCTTCACTGGGAAGTCTAACCCTGTGAAATACGAAGACCCTTTTATAATTGGTGCTCTCAATAGAATCTTGCTTAACTCGCTGGAGCAGACTGTAATCTTCCTGCTGAGTTACTCTTATTTCGTCTTCTTTGTGTGCACTCAAAATCAAGCGAGAAAAGCCTATTTCCTTGCAAGTCTGTTCGTGCTTGCGAGAATCATCTTTCTCATAACCTACTCAGTGGGAGTAGCAGTCAACGTGCCTAGTTTGAGATCGGTTGGATTCTGGATGAACGTTCTAGTTCAGACTACTCTATTCGCTGAGAATCTTGGAATACCAGCTATTCAAGCTATTTTTTAGCTTGTTTGATAATAAAATGAAGGTATTTATGTTGCTATTAGGAATTTATTCAGAAATAGATTCAGAAAATGTGTTGATGCACAAATCAAGAAAATCATGCAGAATAATAGGGAGGATTTAATTTATTATTGATAAGTTTTGTGGATTTTCATGCCAAAATAAGCCAGCTGATTACAAACAGAAAAAGGGAAATGAATTACCCCTCCCCCCCCCCCCATTCCAGATCGAAC
>Ga0302271_10000626_pt1 | contig 35033 bp, 16 predicted proteins | sample III_Bog_N1_1_FD_198767 | JGI IMG/M metagenome (GOLD analysis project Ga0302271, IMG submission 198767) | Peat permafrost microbial communities from Stordalen Mire near Abisko, Sweden - III_Bog_N1_1 | ecosystem: Environmental > Terrestrial > Soil > Wetlands > Peat | place: Sweden: Abisko... | reverse complement strand
AATTGATGCTAGTGTGACTGTATCTATTGTATTACTCTGGGAGTTCACAAGATCTAGAGTTATTATTAGCTATATTTGTATCAGCGGGGTTTGCATATTAGAATAACGAGGTAGGGGGTGATTGTAGAGAAGCACCTTTATTATTAGAATCAGCATAAGTCAAATTCAAATTAGAGGGATTCTAATTGTTCTTTCTATGGTTTTAGTTTTATTGATCTGCTATTTCTGGGGTTATTGTATTATGAGCTTCTTATCTTTTCAGCTCTTCTTCTTTAAATCTCATAAGTTGATCTTATTCTAACGCAACTTTATTATCTGATTCTTAAACTGCTGTTTACTATTAACTCAAGGTAGAAGTTGGGTGACTATTTTTAATGATATCCTCAAAACATTGAGTTGTTTTATCATCAGAAGATTTCTCTAATCTTGATTGTTCTTCACTTTTCAAACATGTTTAGGTGTTTTATTTCACTGAGTTACTATTACTCATAGAATACTCCACTTGATTGCCTTATTATTTTTATTTCACTCCTGAGAAATCTCTTTCTACACTCTAAGGATTCCATGATGTTGTTGTTAAACCAGTTGTTGATGAATCCTTTTTCTCATATTCACTCTAAGATACCTAATTATGCTTTTAGTTTACAAAATCAATATTTTATTAATTATCTTCTTGATTAGCTTCACTTTATTAGGAATAACGAGAACTAACATAGCTGTCCTTCATTTTTTGTGCTGAAAACAGTTTAGAGTTGCTAATCTAAGATATTTCTTAATTTTAGCAAGCATTTGAATCATTCTGACTAGGGGAATATGTGAATGATTTCATTTATCCCTTCTTATCCATTCTTTCAGTAGAACCATGAAGAGTTGGATTACCATCTAAACTAGCTAACTATTATTGAAAGTTTAATTGATTTAATTAGCTCTAATCATGGTAGAGAGCTCCTTCATTAGGAAAATCATGCTAAGAAGGGATAGAAGCAGCTAATAAAATAGCAGATTACAATACTTTTTATTTGTATTCGTCATCCATCGAATGAGGGTACTGTGAAGCTGATAAATTTGAAGTTTGGTTATTTCTTGCATTAAAATAAGAACCAAACCCTTTAGTTAAGGAGAAAGAAGTCTGAACGGACGCCTCTGCAAAATTTCTCTTTTGCTTTTATCTCTAAACCTGAACTTGCTATTGAGAAGCTTATTTATATGAATTGCTATCATCCTCTTCATCTTACATAGTATTCTTGTTCTATTAATTGTAATTATTTGCTGAACAGTTGACTTGAAACATCAAAGGCTGTTCTTCTAAAGCTGTATTGCTATGCTAATTTCCGAATTGTTGGAATTAAGGAGATTAATAGTAATTACATGATTCTACGGGTAATTAATTGTATTACTAAATATTGAGTTATTCTGATAGTAATTGTGAATCTTGAGGTGCTTATTGAAGAGATGAACCCTATTTAAGGGAACAATTCATTTCTTGCCAAGTTAGACTCTCAACTGGAACCTGTTAAATACATGAACTACTGTTACTTTTCTTTGAAAGTTCAAGATCTCTGTCAAACTAATTATCTTGGATATTCGAAGAAACAAAAGGTGTTTGGCCTTGAGCTTGGCGATAGTTATGTAGTATTTAACTAATAGTTAATTAGTTTTCTCTTATCTTTGGAGATACTGAATTTCGAAGTAGTTTGACATCGTTAAAAGGAATCCTAAACTATGGATTTCTTGGGGAAATTTCAGAACAGGCAAGTTCATGTTTTCTTTCTTTACTAATATTTAACACTGTCTAAGGTTTCTCGGTTGAATGAATATTAGAAGCTGAATAACTTCTTCTAAGCCCTTGCATAGAGTCTATTTATCTTGAGGCCCTAAAGGGATTGTAGTATACTGAAGGAAGGCAAGATGTTTGTGTATTGCATAGCTCTTTTAGATCGCTTATTTCGTTAGAGATATCATTAAGTTTTCTCAGAAGGGAACCAATAGCCTTTTAATATGTCTGTTTGAAGGCACCTTTGGATATGAGCTTGTGAATGTGCTCGAATTCTCTTTGCTTTTCTTTTTTGATGTCTTTGATCATCATTTCAAAGTATTGTCTTCTCATTTGAGTGACTTCATTCAGTCGCATTTCCAAGCATACTATTTATTCGTCTAGATTGCTTCCTATTTCCTCCATCATCTGCATTTATGTTTGAACACTTTCTTCTTCAGTTTGAGGGTAAGCCACAAGATCCGCTTGCTTAAATCCCATATCATGATTTGAGTTAAATCCATAAGATTGCGTTTAACAGCTTAACGAAGGATGTGTCACAGAGGACATAGGACCTTAATCAATGTTTGAGGTGATTTAGCAAGGCTCTAAAAAAGGACTTTCTCTAGTTGCCACTCTTTAGAAAGTCTCAATAGGAAAGGGAGTTTAAGCATTGCCATTCTTTTCTTTGCGATCTCTTCTGCCTAATTAACAAAATCAATTCTCACTTTGATAGTAATCTTAAAGTATTATTACCATCAAAAATTTCATGCGAATTCTGAAAACATTGTTAAGAGTTTTCTCCCAAAAGTCGAATTTCTCCTCCTTTTTGACAAAAAATGTAATAAAGCAAACAAATGAAAGCAAAGTTACCTTTTGATGTTAATATCATCTTTTATTTAGTTGTTGAAATGGATTAGTTTTTTATTTGTTTTTTTGTTGTTGATTATTTTATTATTTTCCAATTTGTTAAAATCATCCCTTATTTTTAATGCAGTTTGTTGTATCATATTGATGATATTGTATCTTCAACAAAGATACAATACGCAAGCAAACTGATTCCCTAATTAAAGGGAGTATGAATATTATTATTATTTTTATTGATGGATGCTCATAAACACGCACTAATACTAACTTGGTACTATTGAATAAAAAAAACTATTTTTATTTGATATTAGTTCAATAAGAAAGGTTTCTGTATTTGTTACGAATTTTGATTTAATAAATGTCTCCTAGCATTCTCAAACTAAGAAAATTTAATCCAGAAACAACAGAAATAAGGATTGCGGTAAATCAGAAAGAAATTATTGAATGGGGGGAACAGCAAGTGTTCAGAAAAAAGATATCCCTCAAAAGCGCTAAGACTAGGTAATAAGCAGTCCTTAGCAATCTCCTAAAAATGTAAAGCACACTATCCATATTAAAGGCTCCTCAATCAAACTTAATGACCTTTCTCATCCTCATAGTCCTAGAATGTTTAGCAGTCCTGTGAAAATTCCTCTTGAAAAAATTTCCAGAATTTCATTGAAAAGAGGGGAAAGTGAAATATTTGAAGATGGATAAAATGAGGATAATTAAAATCAACAGAGGAAAAGGCAATAAAATCTTGCGAATATTACTGGAATGCTGACATCATCAGATCGTAATAATGACAATTAGTTTAACTTTCAGCCTTAATCGCAAAAAACCATCAGAAGAGATTCTTATAAGAAGATTTCTATGGTAATAGAAAATCATGGAAGAAATGGAACTATTGTGAAATTGCCAGCAGTAGGATCCCAAAATGGAGACCATCGAAGATTAAGTGAAGTCAGTAAATCGCATATCGAATATGATGAAAATTAGATCAAACAGCCAGATTTACAGATAAACAATTCTTCTCTCAATTTATTTGATAACGAAGCTGATATCCTTTTCTCTACAAAAGGCACTTAAGGCGAAGAAGATGTAACACACATTCATATTTCAGGCTTAATTATTTTTACTCTTTTTCTCTTCTGAATTAAGCAAATTTAGTTAATATTCAAAATTCATTAGAAATTTAGTTCATTTTGATTTTTCAATATGCTTCTTTCTCATGTTTTCCCATTCAAATACCAAAAAGACTAGAATCAAGAAGCCCACAATTCAAGTAGCCTAAAAACTACCTTCTCTTAATGATGACGCCTTACTTGAACAAGTTCTTAGATCATAAAATAAGGCAGAATCTTCAGGAGATTCTTAATTACGCGGTGCAGAAACATCAACTGGATCACAAGATAATAAAAATTAGAGTGATCAGCTCTTTAAACATGAAATCATCTAAGCTTCAAAGAGCAAGACAACGAAAGATTCTTTTAAAAAAGGGAACATATTTTTAACAGTTTAAGAAGAAGGACCGAATTTGCTGCAAAAGTAACTCTAAGAGAATTACTAAAGCAATATTATTGCTGATCTTGTAGCGAATAATATCAGCATTACTGACTTTTTAATAAGCGAAAAAGATGACATTAGAGAGTAGATTTTAGTTTAAAAGTAAAAGTTAAAATAGAATAAATTACAGGCTCAGCAAGAAGGAGATCAAATCAAAAAGCAAAAGAACAGGAAAAACAACAATTCAATATCTTCAATCAATCCCAATGAGAATAATAACTCATTGGAGTCACAACCTGCATAGTAAAATAATGAGCAAACAAATATTATTATTTCGTACAGCTAGGATTGGGAGAGAATGAGGAAAGAAGGATTTAAAGACCCTTCCCTTCAAAAGACTATCCTCTGAATATTAATAATAGATTCATTAATTTCTTTGAATTAACTTCGATATTCCAAATAAGATAGTTTGCTTTAAAATGTTTGTCTTGTTGACTAATATTTTAAAAAATAAAGATGGTCCCAAAATCCAATAATAGAAAGAATATTTATAAAAAATGATAATAAAAATATCAATACAATAGACAAACTTATTAAACTATTTTGAAAATTCCTGAGTGCCAGACAAAACAATAGGACTAACCATAAAATTTGGGAAAGAGGAAATAATAATAAAATTGTGGATGTAATTGTTGATTGTTTCCATAAATTATGTAAATTAGTCCAATAAGAAAGGCAAAATATTAATTTGAGAAACTGTGGATACGACATAAACCTATTAGAAAATATAATCTATAAGAATTTATCTGCCATCTTCATGGGAAGCTGTGCAACAAGTTCAAAGAAGCCCAAGAATAAAAAATCAGGATCATCAACAAACTATCAAGATTCGCCAACAAAGAAACACAGTTAATATAGTCGATCTGATGAAAAATAGTAGGTTAACTAGGAATAGATCCATGAAGGAGGAGATCCTTACTTCACACGTTATCAAATCACACAAGACCATTTTAAAGAACACGCTACTTCCAAGAGTTAACAATATTACAAACTATTTTACAAGTTCAAAATGCTATCTGACCAAATCGGCGAAACCAATCGCTAAGCTGTTTCATCTAGCCTTTTTAAGCACATACAAAAACTAAAACTGATCAGTGAAAAAATTGAGCGCGATTTTAGAGTAAATTCATATAAACCCTCATCATAAAATCTGCCTATTCTTAGTGAAGAAGTTCTTATTTACACCTATAAATACGCTGCAGTTTTAGTTGAATTGTTTAATTCCCTTGAAAAAGATAAAAAATATGAAGAACTTTTTCCAATTCTCAGCTTTAGCTTCAAAGATATTAAAAATCAACTCTCTGATATTATTGCAGATTCAGAGAAACTAAGGGCAACTTCTTCTGTAATATCAAATACCCAAAATGTTGCTGTTTCGTCTTGAGTAACATAACTACTTCTCTTTGAATTTCAGATGCCTATTTAAAGTTTCTTATTTTCAATCTTATCAGTAAGTATTTTTGTTTTAAAAAGGCATTAATAGAATATTTTGTAATAAATTGTGTAAAAATGTTATATTTTCTGTAATACAATCAAATAATTAATTTCATTTTAACAAATTATCTTAAAATTTATCGAAGAAAACATAATTATTTTGGCAATCTTGAGTAAGAGTAAGTATTGAAGCGTCTCTCAGCTATCGTAAAGCTCCTTATGGTTTCTGATCATTGAATTTATTGAAAAGTCATTAAATTACTTAAGTAAAAATACTCTCAAAAATAGTTTAAAACTTGCAGAAACTAGTAAGTTACAGACTAATTCGCAAGCATCATTTGAAGAGAGTACAAAAAAATAATTTTAAGTAGATAATTCAAAGAAATGAATCTTCAGACAGCATAAAACTATTTTTATTCTCATTCTCAACCATGAAAAAGGAATCAGTCTCTCTACAAAAAAATGTCACAGTTTAAAAGCATTGTAAAAAGTAGAAACCATCCACATTCCCTAACAACATTGAGTTGAGCAACAAAACATTCCATTTTAATGTATTGACTAATGCAAATAATTCAATGACTACCTTAATCAATCTTCTGAAGAAATCTCTGCCATTTCCTATTTTCAAATAAAACAAACTTAGTTTAATACAATCTAAGAGCATTAAAATAGCTTACAAAAGATCTTCTTCTAAAGTATTTTTCTCCTATATTAATTGCTAAAGAATAGCATCTTTTAAATAAATTTCTTAAAAATCATCATTTTCTTGATTGATTCGAAAAGGAATGCTATCATCTGTTGTTTTAATAAAATTATCTTTATTAACTCAAATTGGAAGGTCGAATTTATTAAAATTACCATATTTTTTAGCATCTGTAATTACAAACGAAGGCTATCCATTTAAGGACTAACTATAACTAAGATTAGAATTGTTCTGGAATGTTTCACCTGGGCTATTATTTCTGAATCCATTTTGCTAGGATTTCTTTAAGATTCTAGGGTTTTCTCTTTCAATGTTAATGTTGGATGAATCCAGAATATCTGTTTTGTTTGGATTATTAGCATTCAAGACTGGGGAAGTAAATTAAATATTTTTCCTGATCGATGGACTACCCTACTAAAATACGCTATTTTCTAAGAAACTATTATAAAGAGAATGATTATCAGCAGAGTAGTTAAGTAAATGGCCATCTTCCGACTATTGATTGACAAATGAGTTAGTAATTTCGTTTTCTACTTCGTTGTTTTCTTCCTTTTTTTCAATAGATTTGTCTTGCTCTTTTTGATTTTTTTAATTCTGAACTTCTTTCTGACTATCGATGTTTTAATAAATTAACTTTAATTTTTTGATGTTCTCTTTTGGATTTATTTTGTTTGTTTTAATCCTCTCTAAATCTTTCATTCTTTCTTCCTCTTCTTACTTTTAAACACTATTCTCAGCTTCTTTTACTACTTTTTTCCTTTTTATTTAAACATTTCTTTCTTGTTAATCCTCCTCTTCCTCATCAGAGCTATAGAGTCTGTGTAGAACATTTATTTTCTTTTATTTCTTTGTATCTTTTCCTGCTAATTCATTTCTTTCTCTTCTCAATTCTTATAAAGATTACTATTTAACAGGTTAGCTTCCTTTTTTGGAGACATCTTCTTTGATAAGATCTTTTGAATTAGAATTCTAACTTGCATCTATCTTTATTTCTTCTTGCACTTGTTTTCCAGAGATATTTCCTTTGATCCTTGTGATCTCATTCTCTATGTTCTGTTTGTCAACAGAATGTGTATTGCTTTCTTTAATCACTTAGTTGAATTTCATAGTTATTTCTTGTTTCTTTTGTTTCTCATCAAATATTTATTAAGCCCCATTTTTCTCTGTTGTTTCATTGTTGTCCTAACGTTTCATCCTTACAAAGATATTTATACAAAGAATAAGAATATTAAATATTTACATTTTATTGCGAATTCGTTCAACGATTGAATCTGCGTTTGCGTCATAATCAAGCAATACTCCATTCTGTTGCGATCCTAACTCCTATGATCTATTATCTATGCTTGAGGAATTATTTTATCCAAGAAATGAATCCTTCATTATGCTTTGATTGCTTTCTGGGTATTCTTTGATTGGCGAAGATTCAAACTTATATTTTTCTCTAATCTTGTCGAATACATTATCAATGGTAGCAATGACTTTTTCTCCTGAATTGTAGGTTTAAACTCTTCCTTGCTATTTTCTCTTCCTCTCTTAGTGTTAGAATGGATCTCTCTTCATAAATGATGATTCTTCTTTCTTTGCATAATCCTAGTATCTCATGGATTGCACCAAATCAGATGATTCAAGACTAGGATCTTTAGAAACATCAATACTTTCTCCTCCTTTCCATGAGGACTTATTACTTTGGCGTAGAGGAGTTTGCATCATTTCAGATGAGATAGAAGGGTTATTTTGAATGTAAAGTTAATTTTTTAAGATAAATGAAGAAAGAAAATCAGAATGTTCCTTCAGTTTGCTTATATTTTGCTGCTACTTGGATGATGCATCAAAGATGAATCCATCTTCCTATGGTTAGTCAGTATCTTGAATATCTGAAGACATCTGCTTTCTCAAATTAATTTAAGAATGTATTTACTTAATTTGCGTTGAATTTGAATTTGCTCTTTGCAATAGTAAAATACCCCCAGGAATTAAAAGTAAATTGTTATTATTTAATAATAATGAAAAGCACCCACAGCGATTGAGTTGAGATAGTCTACAATATATTGTTGGTGAATAAATTGGCAGATTATTACGAGTTAATAAATTAATTACTAGCGCTTTTCCTTCTAATCTTACTATGGCATCACGCACTTCTATTGTCCTATCAAAACCTTTGGTCTTTTCTCAAGCAGAAAACCCTCTTGAGAAGGTATAAACCCTTTATTTTAAAGTGTTTTACTTATTATTCTAATTTTAGACATAAAATGGAGGCAAAAAGCGACCTTAGCTAACGTTGCAAGTTAACTTCAGCAATTCCGCAATGAAACCAGCATCTAACTCTCAACACAAATAAATGTCTCTTTCGGCATAGAAAAACCCTAATAAAAACAACTTCGAGTTTAATGAAGTGCTTTCTGCTGGCCTTCATGATAGCTCTTATGATAACTACAGCATATTTAGAGTCTTTTTCGATGTCTCCATGAAGAAATGCAATAGATCCTACATGGAAGATAGAGTAATTTAAGAATGATTAACTTTCTATCAGTTGGTTTTGAATCTCAAATGTATTATTATGATTTGAAACAGTTCTGTGCAGTTCCAAATGCGAAATCTTCTTTAGGAAGAGAGAGTTTCTTTGCAGTATTTGACGGGCATAAGACTGCGGAAATAGCTGAATATTTAAAAACCTGTCTTTTTCCTGCAATATAAAAGCATTCCCTCTACCTTTCGAATCTTCCTCAATGTATTTTTGAAGGTTAGTAGTTTTTTTTTCATTAAAATTTCAGGTTAGATCTTAAAATAACTAGCTTTATATGCTACTTTTGTGTTCAGTTTCTCTTGAATTGGATTCATAAATTGAGGAGTTATCACGAAGTCGTAATTTAAAAGGAGGTTCAACAGCCCTTTGCGCGCTTGTCCGTAACTCTACAGTTTATCTTTTTAATGTAGGAGATTCTTTAGCAGCTTTAGTTTCCCAAGACGAAATCAAGTTTATTAATGAAGCTCACAGGCCTAGTAATCCTAAGGAACAGGATTTACTCGAATCTAAAGGGGCTTTTATTTTTCAGAGAGGTGGAACATTAAGAATAAATGGAGAGCTAGCCATCACTCGATCATTTGGAGATGGGTTTCATAAGAATGTTATCACTGCTGAGCCAGAGATAACCTCATTCGAGATCTAGCCTGATAATAAATACTTGATCATGGCAACTGATGGCTTCTGGGATGTAAACATTACTTCAATAAAACGAAAAATGAAATTGTTTTTAAATAGATAATGAGCTTGTCTGACACATACAATTTGATCTGCCAATGGGAAAATGAGAGATGTAATACAGAAACAATTGAAAAGCTATCTGCGTTCTTGATTGGCAAAGCAAGCTAAAGAGTCACTAATTTTAAGAAAGATAATATGACACTTTTGGCTATTGATTTGCAGGCTCTCATATCAGATAAACCAAGATAATTTTCGAGAATTTAAATTGATTGATTTAGTTTTATATTAGAGTATAAATGGATTGTTTTTAGACCACTAAAATTTAGTTTAACTGATTTAATAGCTAGTAATATGTTTTTAATTAATTATTATTAAATTATTGTTTTAATTTACATATGCTAATACAAAAAGAAATACTCATTAAACAGTCGAAGAGCTAATTCTTCCAATTAACAATTAATACGCTATTAGATATCTAAAATAGCCAGTTTAACTTTAATCAAGCCAAAATCTGAGTCCTTCAATAAATTTTGATCTTAAATAAATGCCTTGAAGCATAAACACACCACAATCAAACCCATTCTATTGTAATCCTGTAACACCCATTACAACTTCATATCGTTTTTGCTTAGCAGGCAGAATATTATCTTCTGTTTGGAGAGCTTGAAAGAGTTCAGCGAAAGGAGCAGCTATATGAGATTAGTCTGTTGAATGGTTTGCAAGAGAGTCATAGTAAATTACTAAGCCTTTATCGTTGTTGATTTCAGCAAATGTCCAGTGATTTCCTCCAATATTCATTGGGACGAGTACAATGCCGCTTTGATATCCTACCTTTGAAATAAGTTATTAATTTATTAATATTTTAAAAAATTACTTTATTTTTAGAAAGAATGCGCTTGAGTTTGCTGAGAGGAGTTTTTTTGAGAAGTTCTGGATAAAAGAAGGAGTTAAGGATAACTACAGACTCAGTAGAATCTTTAGCAATAAGTCGGACATAAGCATTTATAACCTCATCGTTGAGCCAGTTGCAACCACTGAGAGTCTATAAATTAGAGAAACTTAGCTTTTCTGGGATGTGAGGATGCACAACAGCTGGATTGTTAAGGCTATTCCTCTAATCAAATACTGCTTAAACCTACTGTAACTCACTTTATTCAAACAGCCTATAAAGGGCCTACTGTTTTCTCGTTTTTAATTCAAATATTAAGGTGAAATTTTCCAGCAATTACTCAACTTTCCTGTTTAAAAAGAGCCTATCATTTTATTATTAATTGTGAATAGTTTTACATTCTTTTTTGCTTTTTGGCTCCTGCTCCCTCATCTTTAGTTCTCTAGTTCTCCAGTTAGTCTAAAAAGCCATTACATTGTAATAAGATCTTAACTGAACTAGTTTGAACAGAAATTGTATGAAATAGTAATAATACCTTCTGAGTTATTTGTAAAAAGGGAAAGCTCTGCAATTTGTTGCTCTAATCCATCCATATCAGCATCTATTGAGATCCACTCATCAGTAACGAGGGAGAATTCTCTGAAAATATCAGGGAGTTCACTCAAAGTTAGACTCGATGAGGTTGATATTTAATTCAAGTTATCTTTGTCTTTCTCACTCTGAGTTTATATGGCAGATACCTTTCCTCTGTCTTATCTAGCTGCAGATTGAATCTGTTAAACACAGTCGTTTAATCAAAAGTATTTACCGTTTTCTAATTTAATAAGATTAATATGATTATGTTCTTTTTCTATCTCAATAGAAGTAGCCTGCATCATTGCATTAGGTTCGCTAAGTTTGCGTTAATTTATTGAATTCAAAGCAACTTAGTTGCTTGCTGTTTTGGGCTTTTTTGTAGGCGACTCTGGTCGTACAATAACAGATGGAGAAGATTCATCTTGAGAAGGAGGAAGAGAACTCAAACTTGATATCTGCTTTGAAGATAAACTCATTTTGAATATCTTCTTTGTAGGCTCTGACTTATATTCACCTTCTGACTCTGTTGAGAATATTGCATTACTTTTATTAAAATATGTATATTATCAAATTGAAACTAAATTAAGAGATTAATATGCGGCATTTAATAAATCAAGCTGTTCTTTTTTACCTCTTGCGCTTCTTGGGCCCAAACCAACTCAGAATATTATCGAAAAGTGTGTCAAGAAATTTAGATTTCATCTCTTTTTCGCCAAGTCTTTGCAATTTTCTTGATACCCTTCTAATTATTAGATTGAATAATAGTCGGTTTAACAATGTTTTTAATAAAAGTTGTCCAAACAATAATACTTTTTGCCCTTTCCCCAAAAGTAATTAAAGTAATTGTGAGACGCTTTCCAATCTTAAGAAATTTAGTTTCTTCCAATTAAACAAATAGATGAGAGAGAATATTAGTAATATTAATTGAACATTCATCTGTGAAAGGAGATACTTGATATGAACAATTAACTGTTCTTTTACTTTAGAATAATATTCACATTTGTTAAAATTTTCTCATATTTTATTATTCGTTCTTAAGAATGTTTAACAAAAGTATTAGTAATATCCTTTCTTGCTTTATTAAAATTCTTAATGAGTTATGATAAAGCTGAGATAAAGAGCTTCCAAACATCAAGATCACTTTACAAGTTAATAAAGCTATTACTTAATAATTTTGAGAAAAAGTGAAACCATATCGCTTTGAATAATAAAGATTTTTATTAATATTTTGTATTTAGCCTAAAAAAGCTTTCCAATCAAAAATAAAGTCAATGAATTAATATTTAAAATTCATTCAATACCAATGGCAAAAAGTTTCAATAATAAGATTATAAAAATTGCTAAGAATATGAAATACATGCATTTAGAAAGAAATAGCCTAATTGAAAATAATTGATTTTGCAAGAATTGTCTGATATATTTCCAAAATGCTCCACCAGATTTTTTTTAATATCTTCTCTAATTACTTAATTAATCAACAGAATACAGAAAGTCTTTCACTTCAGTATTTATTGATTTAGTTGTAATAAGTGTACAACTGCTCCTAGATTAGTTTTGCTTTGTCTTCTGGAATCTTAGGATTAATGCGCATGAGATTATGTTGAGGATCATTGTTTTATTCAGAGCCAGGAATAAACTGCTAATTTAAAAAATTTATTCTCTTTTAACCTTTTTATTATTAAATGTGATCATTGATTTGATCTTTTCGATATCTGGAGGCATCTAAGGTAGTTTATTTAGATATTTCCTCTTCGCCCCTTGTAAAATATGGAGGTTATTGTGCTTCAAACTCGCAAGAATGTTAAAATTCTTTAAGAAGTTAAGGATCAATAATAATTGGCTCGAATCCTGCTATTACTTCACAATCTGGATCACTTTCAAAAGGTTTGAGTCGATTTCTCTGCTGAATAGCTTCTTCTAAGGGGAAGCACTCTCCATTTGAGAAAAATAGTGAATTAATATCTCCTAACGCCTACATCTATCCCTCCTGCATTTAAGTCAAGGTCCTTCTCTTCTTGCTTTTAGAGTTTTTAGGGTCTTAGCTTAACCCTAACATTTCACTTTGATAAATTGCTTAGAATGTAATTTTTATTATTACTTTGTTTTTCTTTAATAATTGAAGATATTTCATTCCCCAAGTAGCAGCAATTGAATACCGCTTCTGGAGTTAATCTGATAGGAAATCTTTTTGAGACAGTCACAAATTTAAGAATAATTAATTGCAGAAAATACAATCTCTGTTAGTATTTTTATATTTTTGTTCAGTATTTAAGATCAAACTGTTTACCAGATCTTCTAATGATTTTATGGCTAGCTTCTTTCTTATTTTTACTGATTCTCAAATATAATCTAATTATTCATTGATGTAGCTGAAATATCCTTTGTTTTTTCATTCGAATACACCATTCTTTAGACTTTTGAAAAATGAGGATTTATGAAATTTCTAATGATTAATCTCTTAGCTGCATTATTGCTAGCCTACTATTTGCTCTTTTCATTTAATAGTTTAATGAGATATTATAATTGTCAGCAAGGCTAGCTTAGATAATAATCTTGTAAATGATTGAGCATTGAAAATCTCTTCAGAAGCGCGGAGAATCTGCAATTGTCTGTCGATTTTTCGATTTCTCAGTGGAAACAACCTCAATTAATTGTTATCAGGAATCAAAACAATAAATTATCAAACAAGAAGCAAAAACAGACTGGAACAACAATATTCATAGTTCTTCTATTCATCCTTTTGATCTCCTTCAGTAGTCCTTCAAAGAAGACAAAGTAAAATTGAAAATCCATTGGAATAGGCTGTGTGGGTGTTGAAAGAATGAAGCATGGTACTCTGAATAACTTCTCCTGGAAGAAGAAGACTAACAAGGATGATATGAATATGAATGATGCTAGAGATGATGATAAAAACGATATCTTAGATAGTTAGTCAATAAAGCAATCAGCTTTGAAGGGTCAAGAATCAGATAGTAATTATAATTCAGATCGAAAATACAATAATCTTAAAAGAAAAGGCAAGAAGAACTCTTAAATTGAATATTCCGAAGCAGCATTCATTTCAGTAACCTAAGATTAATCGCAGTCTTAGGAGAGAATTCTTTCAACTTCATTCACAGGAGCAGATACAGTTCTAAATACAAAGAAACGAAAAGCAAAAAGAAAATGCACTAAATAATCAACCACAGTAGAAGAAAAAGTCCAGTAGTAAATTTAGAATGATCACTATGATGGTGAGGAAGAAGAAGAGTTTGTGTATCTTTCCAAGAAAGAGCGAGTATTGGTATAAATGAAATCAATGAAAAAGAAAAATATCATTGATAGTGATGAGACAGATTCTAATGAGCATAATATTAATATTGATTTGGAATAACAATCATCTTCTTAGTAATCATCTTCAGGGATAAGAAAGAAACTCAAAATGGAGGTAGATGTTAAAGAGAATTCAATAATAGGAAGAAGGTAATTGATTGTAGGAATCGAAGAGGATAAGGTTGATAAGGATGGGTTAGTTATCTTGCATCCAGTCGAATACACACCAGTGAAATATCTAAGGGGGTTTGATAGTCCAGTTAGATTGTAAAGTTAGAGGATAAATAATAAGGAGAATATTTAGTAGTAGCTTCAAAGATAGGAGAGACAACCAAAAGATAATATGAATAATACTAATAATAATAGTATGAGTATTGTAATAGACCTTGAAGATTCCGATGACGGTGAAGTAGTGGAGATAATGGATCCATAAAAGATTGATAGGAATCCCAGGAAAAGGAAGATTAATATTATTAGATCAAAAATGAAGGATTAGCAAGAAGCTAAGTAGGAGATTGAAGAATATGACAATAATGTGATCGAAGATACTAAAGGATACATTGACAATGGAATTAGAGATAGTTTAGGTTTAGTTCCTATTGTAGCTGTTTTTAAAGGAACTGGCAAACAAAATGGATTATTTATTAATAATATTGATAATCATGATGATTTCAATTGATTTGTGTTTTTCTTTTGTGCATTCTTTCTATTTGGTTTGAGAATAACTCTTTGTGAGCACACACACACAGAAGTATGTTTGTGATTGTGGAAAGAAACTAAAAGATTCATAAAACTGACTCAGTACAACTGAAATAGCTCACTAATAATCTCTCTCTCGTGTTCTTCGTTGAAAATATCCTTAGCAGCATTTACTATTATTTTATCCTGAATATTTCCAGTAATTTTCACATATTACACACAAACAAAATACTACTTATTACTCTTTTATAAATACATCTTAGCTGCACTCCATAATCAGGCTGCCTTCTTCTGCAGAAAAATATCCTAGAAATCAGGATTTAATGCGTATTCGTGTGCTCTCTACCATTTCTTCAGACAAGTTTCTAATCAAAAGCAAGAAGAGAAATCAGGAATGATCAAATGAAACCATTCTGTTTCAGCGTGACAGAATAGAAATCAATTGTTGAGCATGATCTATTTGTTTACTTATGCATCCTTAGAACTTGTCGTCGGCTGTCTTGTGCTTGGGCTCGCAATATCCAAAACAACTTTAACAAACAAACAAAAGTAAAAGTTAAAATAAGCAAGACTACATAACTACTCTTTGACTATCAAAGATATTCATCTCATTTATCTATCTATCATTTATCTTTCTAATTACTGTTCAGCTTCTTGAAAGTAATCAGCATTCTCTGCTTTGGCTACTTGATGCATAATCTTCCTTGTGTACACTGGCTTCATCAAGATGATACTGTTTGACTTATGGAACTCATCTGGTGTCTTCAGCTGAAAAATAGGATGCTCTGCCATAATGTGAATTGTTAAGAACCTAGTAAAGATTAAGTAATTGCGCAACACAAACAACTCAAACAATCAAATCTAACAAATCAAAAAATTAATATTCTTTTTGCGTAGAAGTTTCTTAAGACATAGGAGAAATTAAAGAGAGATCTCATCAACATTAAAATGATACGAATTCAAGAGAGAAATAATTTTGTGGTAATTATCTGAGTAGTAGTGAAAGTATTTGGAGATTGTTACATCATAAGTGAGAACTCCATCTAACAGCCCAACATGTACACGCACACATGCAGAAGATACATTTTAGTTAAAAAAGATAAAAGAGAGAGATTTTTCATTGAAAAAGAGGAATAATATCCTATTAAAGGAGGAAGTAGAAACCCAAGGAGGATTTAGATTATAGTTGTGGTGTTTTGTTTTTTTCATGAGATTTCGGGAGAATTTCTGAGTGATTTAAATTGATATTGTGTTCATATTCTTCTCTTCATCTTCTTTATAGTGAAGCCACTTTGAGCTGATACAATCTAAGAGTAGAATTCCTTAAGGACAATACAATTTAGTTTGTTTCATCATTCAGTATGAACCCTTATATTTCCGATGTCTATTTAAAAGCAAATAAATTACTAGAAATCAATCATTGAAATATATTAATCACTTCAAGATGCAATAAGAATTAAAATAGGTTATCTAATGAATTGCTTACTTATGTGAAGAGATGTGTTCTTAATCTCTTTTTTATATCGAACAGCACAAGCGAATAGCAATTAAACTATGATTATTATTATTTCTTTCCTTGATTCTACTACTCCTCCTCTTCCTCGTAGTCATCAAACTTTAAGACATCGTAGCGGGTTTTAAATGACGAACTACCTTCAAGAAATATGAGCTAATCAAGTGATGAAGAATACTACACTTAGATGACTTATACTTCATCAGCTCGCACATAGAGTCTCTCCCAAAAAGGCTAAATTAATTTAAAATATCCAAAATATGTCAAAATAAATCAATTAAATTTATTAAACATTCATAATTCTTACTCCTTTGCTCTGAAAAAAATCTAAAATTTAATATATTTCGAATCTGAATTGCTCCTTGGTCTTTGCTACTCCTGCTGATTCAACTTATCCAGCCACTCTTTATTGCTATTATCTAGCATTATCCCCTGTCTTCTTACGCATGCTCACAGCGAAATTAATCGCTCCTTCCCCATCTAAGAACGGATATGCTTTTTCAATAATAAATTCTCCTAATGGAACATTAAATAATGTCGTAAATATGCTCTTTCCGGTTACTAAATCCAGCACACCGAACCTTGAATACTCCGAGCAAGCCATTCCAAGTAAGTTCTTAGAGTTATGCGCAAGTTCCACATGATCAAACTCATAATAGAACTAATAATGTCTGACAAATTTGCTAGATGCTGGGACAAACAATCCAATTTTTGTATATTGGTTTTTCTTTTGAACCACTACCATCTTCCCTTGTACTATCAGCCCAACGAATGGCACATCGGCATTCCCACATCTTATCTTGTAATGGCTCAGAAGACTGCAAGAATTCGTTGAAGAGCTGACTCTAAACAGAGAGCAGCCTTCATCATTGTAGAGTTCTCCACCGATTAAGAAACTCCTTTCGCCTCGGGAGATGAACAATTTCGGAGTGGGTTTCTATTAGTCTAGTTAGTATTTACTTATTATTCTGATATCATTACTGGAGTTGATCTCCCAGATTTTCATTTCCGATTATTGGTCAACAGTCAGGAAGGCCTTTTTATTCGTGTCTTGGCAGCGAATGAATGACATGGATATGATTTTCTTTCGTATGTTTTGATCTGTGTAATGAGCTATGCATCGAGAGTATGCCTGTATGTAAGAGTATTTAGGACAGTAATTACTAATTAACAGTTTTAATTAGAAACCCACCCAATTCAAGAGATTCGAGATTTCTTGAAGAATCGATGAATAGCTAATGATGATTTGATCTTCACCTTCTTAGAGGAGTTCCTCGAAATCACGGATTCTAGTTGATAGTCTCGTTGTTCTACCTCCGATATGTCGGTATTTCAGCATAACTTTGGATTACTACTAAATATTCAATTAGGACGGGTTGTTCAAAGAGCTAAGCTATTGTAATTATTGTTGTCTGTCAAATTCATAATTCAAAAGGTTCAGCAGCTAGTGATGCTTGGCTGATTCAGAAAATGCTTGTTACTTCATTTGCTTGAATTACTATTCACTCATTTGAGCAGTTATTGCTATTTTTGCCATTGTTTAAGTTCGACTGCTCGTTGAATTACTAACTGGATTATTCTTAGCTTTCCATTTGCTGAGGGGATTACTCTTGTTACTGGCGCTATTACTGCTGTTGTTCTATAAGAATGGCTAAACATCGTCGTTATCTTCATACCCACTTAGCTCAAAGCTAACATCATGATTGGGTTTTTGAGTTCTTCCATCTCTGCTGATTTCTGATACTGTTAAATGATTCGCATCCTAATAAACTGGCTCCACTTCTTCGAGAAATCCTAAGCTGGAACTGACAGTCTCATAAGAGAAGCTCTCATCGTTGTTAGGAATTATCTAATAGTTACTCGGATCATCGTTATTATCGTTGTTCTAAGAAATCTTTTCTTAGTTATTATTCTCTTCCATTTCTAAATCTAAAGAATCTTCGGACTCTTCCTATTCACCGATCACTGTTGGATCATCATCAACTTTCTCTTATGCCTCTTCCTTATCTGCAATCTATTCCTTTCTGCTATTCTTCTTAATGTTTCTTCTATTTGTTTTCTATTTCTCTACTAGTTAATCTCCTTATTTATTTAAATCCTTTTTATTATTCCTATTTCTTCCTCTTTAGAGCATTTTCTTCTCTTCTTCCTTCTTCTCTAGTTAAATCAACTCTTCTCTACGAGTTCCTGATCTTGTTCTCGCTTACCAAGTCTTTTCCGTAACACCAATACTATTTAAGTTATTTTACTTATCCTCCACAGAATTATTCTAACTATTCTCCATTTCTTATTTCTGCTTTAACTTCTCATCAATCTCTTTTGTAGATGACCTTCTCCCTTTCTTTTCCTTCCTTTCTAATCCCTTACCTATCTTCATTTACTACTTAGATACATCCTGTGATTCCAATCCTATTTTGTTGATGTTGTTGTTATCCTTTGTTGTATCATTTAGTTTTCTTCTTTTCCTACTTTCCCCATCTTGAAACAACATTTAATCTGTCTCCCCTACCTTAATTTCATCTTAAAACACTCTCTTCCAGATTCCCTTCTTCCCCTTACCTTAATTCTGATCTATTGTCTACTTCTTCTGTTATGTTTCTGTTATCTTCTCTTCCTTGGCTTATTTAACAACGACAATCTTTTTTTCAGTAACTTTCCATAGTTATTTGTTAATTCTATCACTTTATGAACACGTATCCTCTTTGGATGAAAAAATAAACTAACTATCCTTCGAGAATAGGCTTTTCTATTAATTATTCTATTATGATTTTACTGGTTATTCTATTTTAGGTTAAAGAATATTTCTTTCTCTGTCAAATCTCTTCATATTCTCTGTTAACTCGTAATCACCTAGGATCTACTCTGTGAGCACCTGAACACGAGGGTGATATGCAATCCTAGCAAAGAATTCAATGCAGTCATACAGCGGTGTATTAGTTTAACTAAACAACCAGTGTGTCGCAGCATATTAACTGATCTTATTCGTCTTCAGCGAAAGTACATCGGATTGATTAATTCTTGTCTGATATTCTAATAATCGAAGTGTTAAGTCGATTCGTTCAAAGCTTGAACCGAAGAACTCCCTGCAAGAATTCCTAGAGTTAACTTCGCTGTCAAGAATTTCTCTGCAATCGATTATCGAATGACGGATCTCATTCATAAAAGTCAGGAATTATCTCTCTGATTCCTTAACCTACAGCTTAGGTATGATCTCCATGAATCTGTCTAGACTTATGACAATATGGTTACGGTGGATGCAAAGCAGACAATCAAGGCATCCTAATCGATTATAGTTGCAGGCGATGTCAGTGCATACGAGAGTAACTGGGAGATGATGTCGTGGACAATTGAAATTCTCTAAGTTGCTTTTAGATAGGCATTAGAATCTATCAGGAAGAGGTTCAGGAGGTGGCTTTTATCGCTTTGGAAATGAAAGTGGAGGTACAATTACATTACCATTCTCTTTGGATTGTCTCCTTGTGATTCTTCCCTGCTGAGAAGGATGATTAGCGAGAACTTAAGAATTATTCTATGGTTGACTCATATGTAATAGTCCCACCGAGAGGTATTTAACTGTGCTTATGAATGGATTGCTACTGTGTGTATTTGTATTATTTGTTTTGCCTTTGTTTCTCTTGTTTTTGTGTTATGTTTTTTTTGAAATTGATTCTATTCCCTTCAGGATTGTGTGTTTCCCACATATTACAACCTAATTATCTCACTTTTATATCAGAAACATCTGTTCAACTTCTCAAGCAAAAAAGAAGCTCCTTGTTCTCTCACTCTCTTTCCCTCTTACATTTTTAACATAGCAAACCAAATAAATATCCTCCGCTTAATCATTCCTTATTCATATTGGAATCCCATGCTTAGATTATGATTTTTCATATTCTCTTCGAATGGGATCAATGGTCTTTGCTGATTTCCGCCAAAACAGCCTTATTTTCAAAGAAGGGGAGCTGTTTCCAGTAAGCTGGTATCAAGAATGAGGAATGGATCGAAAAACAACTATTTGATATCAGTAAAGGTAATCGCTTCAGAAATAGTCTCATCAGTGATTCAATAGTTGCTTTAAAAGCAAGGGAAAGAATATGAAGTTCTTTGAAGGAAGCACATTAATGGAGGGAGAGAGGATTAGAGAAGTGCAAGGAATCAGGAATAGCGCTTGAAACGAGTAATATGATTTAATAAAAACAAAATACAAATTGAATATTTTGTAGAGTCAGTGATTTCTGGGAAATTAATCGAATTATCCCGATGTGACTGAGTAATCTTTATTAGATGAGCTGATAATAATTCGAATCAACCGAATAGATGAGATGATCGTCTCTTATCGAAAATTGCTCAGATTTCCCCATCAAACAAAAATTATTAATTTAATCTTTAGAGACATATTTTTAAAGGATGATACAGATTAATTGAAGATCAATTGATTTTATATTTTTTTGCTGGAAGTTCTAGGAGCAATTATAGATAAATACAGATTCTTTTGAAAGATTCTAAAATCTTCAATGACAAATAATTATTTAGAATAGGCTAATATGCTTGAATGCTTTAATTCGTGGTGTAATTGATCCAAAATATATGAACAAACAAACAATATTTCAAACTCATGGCTGCTATTGTTGCTATTCTTTGTTCACAAATGGATTCTAATCGAGTTCTTCTTTATCCTTGTTTAACACTGTGATCTACTGCCATAGTGTCTTCTCTCCTAACCTTTCGAGTCTCTCTTTCTCGCCAAACACTACACACAATTTTCACAATCAATAAACAATCTAAATTACATCCTTTAATGTTTGTCATTTACACTTCGCTGCTTGTTGGGTTGAAGTCGGAGCGAATGGAGGGTATTTCGTTCCATGCTGGATGTCCTGATCGATTTTGTACATAGCGTTTTTAAGCTAGTAAATCGAGCTATTAGGATACACCATGCCGATGGTTTTTGGGTCTTTGAAAACCCGTTCTTCGAGTCCTGCTTGTTAGCTTTTTTCCTCTGCTGTTCTATCCCTTTGATGACGGAGGTTTCTAAATGCTGAGATTCTTGTTTCGTTCTCCTGTCTTTCTTTGTAAGGCTCCGCAACAGGAGTCATCACAGGCTTCTCTCGTAAGCCTGCAAAAGTGAGAAACAAAAACATATTATTTCATACAATAACTCAAAAGACAATGTAACATGTAGCAGATTCTGTTTTTAGTTTACTTTATCTGAACTTGCCCTGTTTGAGGACAGAGTAAGCACTATCGATTTTCTTATTCAACGCTGCATGTTTCTCGTCGTTGTACTTCTCCTTTCGGATAATAGCTATTGCACTTATTGCAATATCCATGCCGTCAATGTAGTTCTCTGATGAAATACAAAAAGTATAAAAAACCACGAAATCTAAAATATGTTTCTCACCTCCTTCAATGCATTTCAATGCTGAATCAAGGAGACTCTACTTCTCTCTGTAGTTCTTATCTAAATTAAGCAAGACAATCAATAAATTAAATCTAGTATTTAAGTATCTCTTTTTGTTGCTAACTTTTTTCATTTAGCGCTTTAGCAATGATATCTTTGGCTTGCTTCAATTTCTTGTTCACTTCAATGTTATACTTGATGTCTTGCTTCTCAATCTTAATGTAGTTAACCGCTAACTTAATTAAGTAGATCGCATTCTACTTGTTCTCGTGCTTTTACATCTCATCATCATTCTCCTCTTTAAAATCAGCCATTTAAAAATAACAATTATTTTAAGTGTCATTGTAAATCCCAATTAAGCAATCTTACCATCTCCTCTAAGAGAATCCATAGCCTGACTGTACAGATCCCTCTTGCTGTTCATATTTAGTTTCAATTTAAGATTAACTCAAGATATCTTTGAACACATTAATAATTTATTTTACCTATGTGCGAATCTCATGAGAGGATGATCCATATTGTTATCTGCATGTCCACTCTCTAAAAAACAGCATAAGAGCCTTCAATAACAGCACATAATTTAATCAAATTACCTAGATTTGATCCTTGTTTCTCATCATCTTCATTATAATTCGTATCTTCTTCATATTCACTTCCTTTATTCTTTCTCGGTGGTGCTAATGTCCTTAACGTTCTCCTTAACGTACTATTAAACGGATCTTCTTCAACATCTGGTTCTTTATCGACATTCTCAGCTAGTTTAGCTATGGTCTCATTAGCTTCTTCATAATTATCTTACTTGTACAGTCTATAAGCAATTTCAACGGTTGCTTCTTTATCCATAATGTAATGATTTTTCGTTTTAACAATTTCCGCCACAGGAGGTGGTTTAGATTACCCGCTATTAGGCTATTCTACAATCTCTGCTTGCTCTTGGAGTTTCTGCTGTTCATCGATTAACAGATTCATATAAACTAGATCTTTATATTTCGCTTCTAAATGCTATTTCAATCCAAGATACATCTGTTCGATTTCATTATTCAAAACTTCATCTTTCTTGTAACTCATATCAACTAATTTCACTGCTTTCATGATCATCTCAAATGCCTTATTATGATACCCTACCTGCAATAATATCCCTGCTTTCATAAGAATTCTTTGTTTTCTATCGGATATTTGATGTCTAGTCTTTTTTGCTTTGATTTTAGTCATGAAATTCTCCTTCGCACGGATATGTTTGTTTGTTAATTTCGAAGCAAACCTAAATAACTCAAAGATTCTTGCATTCTACTCTTAAGTTCTGCAGAAATTGCATAGTCCACAACCACCACAACTGACAATATCGTTATTACTAGGATTCCAAAACTAAAACAATTTCGGTTTCTCAGCCTAATCAATTGCGTTCCTGAGATTTTTTATGAGTTTATCAGGTTTCACAAGCAGCAATTCGTTTTAGGTATGTGCTAGTCTGCAGCGCTTGCCTCGAGGACATATTTATCCACTTAGAACAGCTGGACACATTTTAGTTTTGATTTTACCTAAAGCTTTCTTGAGTCGTTTCTCTCTAAGCTTATCGTCTAATTCATCCTTATCCATGTTTTAGGTATCCCTAACAACATCTTCTTCTTCCTCTGGTCCTTCTAAGGCTAGTTATGGGTTGTTTTTAATTTATGTATCACGCTATTCGATCATTTCTTGAAGTTCTTCTAATTCTCCTATTTTCTTTTTCATCAAATCAACACTGGAATCACCTTAACCTAACGCTCTCTCGATCTTTAGGAAACACTACTCGATTTGATAATTCAAGAATTCATTGGAACTTGGCTTCTAACCGCCAATTAAACCAGTTTTTCGTCCATAGACTTCAAGTTTCTGGAGTTCTTAACTGCTACCACCTTCTTCACGTGCTGTAGTTCTTGCCATCAAGATTGTCTCATTAGTTATGTCCTGTCCATCTTGTCGAAACACATATATCACATATTAACACATAAACAATCTGATTTTATGAATGCAAATAGTATCTTACCAAATGCTCCAAGTTTAAGTGCTTTTTTCCATTTCATTTTGAGTTATTCATGTTTTTACTATTCGACTTCGACTTCCTTTTCTACTTGAGACACTGCTTTGCTAATGATTTCGAATGCTTCTTGATATCTCTCTAGCTTGTAGAATATATTTGCTTTCTGCAAACATCCTAGCTTAAATGTCAGATTATCAGTTAAGATCTTCTTATCGATTTGTTTCTGCTTGAAGGATTGTCTCTTGGAGATCTTCGCATTGGAGATCTTTGTTGCAGTTGCTAGATTTTCTATTACTTGCTTGTTGAAAGTCTTAAACTTGCATTCAGAGCATGCAGTCTGCTAAGAGCATCCAGTGCATCTCTCGAATTTATTACCAGCAGGGTTCCAAGCTTTGAGCTTTGGATCTTTGAACCCTTTGTCAACGACGCCTTTTAAATATTTAAATAGCATGTCTTTCTTCGATGCAATTTCCTTAGTGAATTTTAATTCTGCGACAGTATGTGCAAAAGCACAGTTAGCTCCAATAGGTACACATGCTTTGACACTGCTGACATGCCATCTTGGGCCCACAAACCCAGGGCAAGCGTTACTGAAATTACACACAAATATAATAAAAATTAAATGCAAATGCAAATCAACATAATAATATAATCAATGTGTATTAGCTTACCCAAGAGGACACATGATATTTTTGACTTGCTCTCTTCTCGAGGAATACGTCGAGGATGTGCCATGAGAGTACTTGCTGCTACTCGAGGCATCGTGTTACTGTCAGAATTAATTACAATACAACCATAAGTTTAGTTTATTTTACGAAATCAAATCTCCTTACATCTTGCATAGATTGAGATTTTTAATTGGGATCTGAAGACGAAGAAGCAGCCAAAGCAGCAGCTTTATTTTAGTTATCCTTGCTCATTTAAGATAAACGAATCAACTCCAGCATCTTCTCTTCTTTCTAATAGCAATTGAGAAATATTAAAATAACATAAAATAAATATTAATCGTTACTTGCTTAACCAGCTGAGCTTTTTCTTCTTCTTTGATGTCAGGCTGTAAGAAATTCAAAACAAAAAGCACATCAATCATTCATCAAAAGCTATTTATTATTTGTACATTTGCCTATTGTTTCTGTAATGCTTCCAGCTCTTCTTTCTTTGATTTGACTTCTTATGAATCCTAAGAATCTGCCTTACTAGCTTACCCTTTGTCTTTAAACTAAATTGAAATCAAAAAAGAACCATTTATCAATCAAACAAACAACCCAATACCCTCCTATCTTTTCATTATATTTTACTCTCTTTTTCATTCTGTAGGTGTGTAGTTGTGCTCGCTGATCTTCTGAGATTCTCTATTCAAACTACTTGATCTTCTGCATTACATCCCTTTCATATGCTTCCATGTACTAATTTATGAAATAATGTCAATTACACCAACAGAATCATCATTTCAATAATATCACAGTCTCTCTTTCTTTATCATTTCCCTTTATGGTCTGTTTACTTAGAGTTGATCGTAGACTTCTTTGAGGAGTTATGCATTGATGGGGTTTTCAAAGTTTTCTTTTCTGAGTTATTCATCTTATTTTTGTTTTTTCCCAATGAGCTCGAAGTTAAACATCGATTCGGGGAGATCTTGCAGGAAGACTGTTTATCGGGGGTTGAAATGTGAGATGATTGATTTGATATGGAAGTTATCGCATAAGGAAGAATATGCATCGGAGAAAGTACCATTTTATATTAAAAACCAAGCTTTTTTAACTACACCGCGCTTAAACAGCTAAGGGAAACGACCTTTGAAATTTTCACCCATTTTCTCTACAGCTTGTTCGAATCCTTTAGGTTTCTCAAGGAACTAAGGGGAATTGAGCTTCGATTGCAGATAAATATTTCGATGTCGTCTGCTCATTCGATAACCGATTGCAGGATTGAAAGTACAATTATCAGCTTCTTCAAACTTCATCAGAATCTTCTTGCGTTCTTAGGCGTAGATTTTGTTGTCCCAGACAGAAGTATTAGGCTTATCGAGCTCTTATGCTTCTTCAACGTAATCACGAGATAACTCGAGGATCTAAGGAAGGAAGGGGAAAAGGAGTAAGAAAAGGTAATATCAAGAGAAGAGTATTTAACATTATCTCTACCTTTTTATTGATGGTTCTTAGTTGAACGTTGCATGAGGGTGGTGCCCAGAAGGGGAGTTTCTTCCTATTTGGTTTTGCAACTTACACCCTTGCGTATTCTCTAATTATCTCAAAGAAGTCCTTCTTGAACTAAAACGGATATGGCTTCCATTTCAGCAGTGGCTTCTTCTCTGCCTCCTTCTTCCCTTAATTCCCTGGTTCCTAACCCTTTGCGTCCTTACTCTTTCTGATTTCGTACTTCTACGTAGGGTAGTTTCTCTTCACAGCTTTAGGATACTTCTTCTTGATTTCATGGAAAGTCAACGAAACAAACTAATTAAGTCCTTGCTGTTTCTGCTCTCTAGGCTTGTTCCTATTCTTCCTCATGACTATGAACGCCTTTGCAGCTTCATTAAGATGTCTAATCATTAGTTTGTTCTCTTTCGTGATCGCTCTTTTCTACTCCAGCAACTTCTAGATATCCTTTGCTTTTTCACTTTCATAGAATGTCAGTTTTTCCTTGAAAATCGATGTCAAATCATCGATCTTTTCTGTCCTTCTCCCTTCAATCTCCTAGAACAGTTCCTCAGATGTTTTAACTTTCCTACCTGCACCGCCTGAAGCTCCTTTGTTTTCTTCAATCTACTGAAATGTTTCTTTTGATCGCTCTTTTATCATATCTTCCTCATCGGAATCAAACACATCGTACTCCAAACCGAACTTACTCAACTTGTTCTGCTTGAATCTATCAGTCAAAAAACACCATGATTCAGTATGTAATAAAGATCCTATCAAATCTGCCAATTTATGTTACTCATGCACGATCATTTCTTGAAGTATTCTGTCCTTGGAGAATTTCGTACTTAACTGCAACATCGTCTATCCTGTTTTATACTTATCTTTCGGCTGTTTCAAGACCTTCAATGGTGTCTTAGCCAACACAAAGTTCTCTCTAAACACATTCTTCTTTAACTACTCTCGCACACGTTGATCATTCTCTTCCGCTGCTTTTATTTGTTATTCCCTCTCAATTCGCCTGTTTGTATTCCACCTTCCATAGAACTCCCTCAATTAGGTTTCGAAATTCTACCTATCCTCAAATTCGACATCTAAGAAGTTCCTCTGTCGTGACTGGCAAACATAACAGCAAACAAATCAATTATGTGTCCCTCAATATCATTTATTTTTAACCTCCATACATCTAATTTATCATAGAATTTCATGAGCTACTCCATTGGGTCAATCTTCTTCTTTTGCAGATTCTTGTAGTAATTCTAATAAGATTCTTTGGTTCCTTTCTTTGGTTCAGCTGCTTTTTTCTAACTAATCTCTGGCTCACCTCCTTTCATTGTTGTTGTCTTACTATCTACTTGCGATGGGTGTTATTTACTCTACTCTTCTTCTTCCTCTGGTGCTGGTAAATATCCACAGTTTCTCTAATATTACTGAATAAACCCTAAGAAGACTTAATTGAAATACTCATCGATATCTTAGAAAACTACTTTCTAATTAAACTTCTGTCTCTTTTCTTCTTCGAGTGCTTAGTTCTGCTTCTCATCTGCTAGTGTCTATGGGAATCCACTGTCGATAGCCTCCTAAACCAATTCCTTCTGTGATTTCAACTTCCCCCAATGCGCCTTTAAATATTTCGGCTACCGGAATGTCTCAAAGGATCTAACAAAAAAAAACGTATTTTGCATAAGTCAGTTACATTTGATCACTTTCAATAATAGCAAAAGTATCCATCTATCCTTACGGTCCATCTTAGTCATGTTTGGTATCTTCTTCTTCGTCTTGATTCATGTGATAATCGTGCATGATTCCTTGACATAATATCTTGCGATATTTCTGCTATGACTTATTGTAGTCAAAGAGAGCATCTTTTGAAGGATGTGCACCAGGCGCAGAGTAAAAGAGTCTTTTAGCAGCTTCATCTGCTTTTTCTTTAGTGTATTTCCTGGAGAGCTTCGATTAATTGAATTCATCGTATCCTTCTTCGAAATAGCTACCAATGTTGTTGTTTTATCTGTTTTCTTTATTGGTCTCTTCGGAATGGAGCTTTATTGTATACTCCACATCGTCTACGCGAAAATCAATCATATCTCGTAGCTTTCTTGTCATTTTCTCCTCGTCTACGCGTTGTTTCTGGAGAACAAACAGAGCAATGAAAGTTATATGAACACAATATATCTTTATGTTTCAAATAGTATTCTCTTATTCATTATTTGATGATTCTTTCTTTTTTCTTCTTCTCTTTTTACTTCCATAGGCGTAAGTGATTCATAGTCTTAGTCGATGAGATCTTATACTTGTCTCTTTCTCTCTTCGAACTCCATTCTATCTTTGACCTTCAAACATCTACCTTTCTCTGCATCCATGCGTGCTCTCTATTGAGTAACGAGCAGCTTGTAGAACTCCAGTAGGACCTTTTTATCACTCACAGCTACATGATGCTTCTTCTTGTAGAGCGACTTAAAAATAATTTTCAAATCAAGTTGATATTACAAATGATATTAATTTTCAATCCATTTTATGCTTGTTATTACGACAAGCATTTTATAGAAGTCTTAACCTAGATCTTCGTAATTCTATCCTTCGCTGATGAGGCTATACTCTAGAGGATGGTTCTTGTCATATCGACTTTCTACTAAGTCTTCCTCTTCATTGATCTTTGAAGGTTAAACTCGCCTATTTTAGGACAGATTGTAATTTTAAAAAATAACCTCAAAGGGCAAGCATGGCGTGTGAATAAATAAATAAATTGATCAGTAGGGCTATTTATAAGTTATCGTTACGACTGTGTGATGTCAACTCCAGCGAAGTACTGGATTCTATTCTTATCCATGGCTTGAATAGAAACACTGCAATCTTGTTGATACTTAAAACTCTGATTTAGATTGTATTATCCTTTTCTATTTATTATGAACGTTTTAGAGGTATTTTCCAATTGAACAATCAAACAAAAATTCTCTTGATTCCAGTAATTTAGTTAATAGATAGATTCTTAAGAATTCAAGCAGAAGCTGTCATAAGCTAGCTTGTTTGAAATTAAACCATTTGAGATAGTGAATGAATAAAATATCAATATAATTTGTGAAACAACTCCCAGCAGAAGGAGAGATGCAGAGAAATATTTCTAAATTTTTTTTGATTAGCCTTTGCTCTCTCTGTCAAAATCACCTCGTTAATCACACATAATTTAAAAGCTAACCTTTTTTAAGGAAAACAATAATTCATAAATTTAATACAAACCATCATGCCTCTTTTAAATCCAGCAAATAACCATTAGCGATTGTTGTAATTTGGTCAGCACTTTCCTAGTAATTAAGGGAATATTAAATGAAAATGATAATTATTTAAAATAATTTTAAAGTTCTAAAAAATAGTTTGCACTCACTCAACTTGAAGCGTTGTCACTGATAATACTATTTCAACAGTTGCAAACTCAAAATTTCTCGAAAATGATGCCTTAGATGAAAAATAAAGATTCAAAAGATAAGGATCCTACTCATTTTAATGATCCAAGATATTATACTAATCCTCAAGAAAAAATTCAACAAACAAATGATTCTCCAAAAAATTGTTGTTACGATCTCCTTTTCCCTCCAATAACTCAAAATAATTCTATTTGCCTTTAAAAGCGAAAGAATTTTTGGATTCCATCTGGACCAAACATTAAGAAATAGAAGCAAAGATAATATTATTCTGCTTATTCAAAAGAGACTAACAAATAATAAACCTAAATCAATTCATCAAGCGATTAAGAAAAAGAAGGGGCCTAAAAATACAATTATTCTTTTGAACAAGCCAGTTTAGCAGGTTAATAGAGTTAGAATTCTAGATTTCGTCGTTAAGAAATGCGTCCATTGCTGAGAAAAATTTCTCCTCAAAAATAATAAATTAAATTATGTTCTTAGTACCTAAATTCAGAAATTTCTTTAACTCCTGCTAAAAATATGAAATAAATTACTCAAAAATAAGAGGAATTCAATGCTAAAGATTGCCCAGATACAAGAACACATTTAAAACCCAACCCCAAATCAAAACAATAAAACTAAGTTATTAAGAATCAATCATCTTATTATTACAATCCTGCTGAGAATTCTAATATTTATGAAAAATCATGTACCAACAATAATAATTTTCTTGATAAAAATACAAAAATACCTCTTTAATAGCAAGAGAAGCTAGAAAATATTGAACTCTAATAGGAATTAAGTTAAAGCTTTCAATAAGAATTGCTTTAAAATGAGGAATCTTCCAAACATACTGAATTATTATAAAAAAATAATGGAAATATGTTTACAAGAAAGGCTGCAAAAGAGTTCTGGAGAATAAATACCCTGAGGAGAGCTAGAATAGCCTTAAAATCATTAATATTTTTGATTAGATTTTGGAAAATTACAAAAAGAAATATTATTTTAAAAAGACAGGTAATAATGTGTAAATATTCTCCTGAATACTTGAAGTTGAGTGTAGAAAGTGCAATGGATTTTTCATAAAATTGCATGTATCAGGAGTTAGTGTAGTTATTCATGGAACCAATGAGTCTAGAATATAGTAGAGACTAGAGGTCAAATCTAAGCAAGAACTCTAAATTAAAAAAACTGCGACTGAGAAAACACACTTGGGATATTTTAGAAGCACTTACAGTTAATGGAGAAAAAATGATTAATTCATAGTTCCCTTTTATTGATTTTATCGAGAGTTAGATTAGTTCAGGACGCTACCTTTTTAATGGACTGTTTCCTATTTTCATAATTCAGCGTCTATAATTCAACTCATTTGGGAGGCTGGACTCTTTAATGGCAAGCTAGCGAGAAATGATTGCTTTATTTTTTTTCTTAATTTATGGTCTTTTTAATCGATTAGTTGATCCTTGGTAAGTGATGTCTTTAGATAAATCTTTGATCAAAGCTAAGAATGCCTAGCTTGTTCTCAGTTGTTTATTTTATTTATTTAGAGATTATATCTGTGAATATTGTCCAATACGATATAAGGCCCTCTCTAAAACACTTCCTAACTATAAACCAATTCCGAGAAGTAAACCACTTAATTCATATAGTTCCATTTTGCAACATTATCCTCTATTCTAAGAGACTAATGGAACTCCAATGATAGAAAACATAACTAAGGAGCTAGACAAGTAATGCTTTCTTAATGATAACATAATTATTGGGCTTTATCCCAGAAATAAGTTAGAGGATTTAATATCTTAAGATGAATAACTTCGTCTTCATTGTCGGCAATGTTTTTCAAAGATCAGTCTGTTTTTACTTACTCAAGTTAAAGCCTTTGAAAAAGAACACCTTTAATAATAAGATAATAACACAGAAGATTGTAAGAAACTGCAACAAGATTGAAGTTTTTTACTTTTTGAATTAGTTTACCTTATTTGTAAACTTGTGATGATCCTCCTTAAATTGTAGGATATTCTTAATCAATTTATAATCCTGCGCATAAATGTAAAATAATAATATTGTAATCTGATAAATTTTATTTTAAATCTATATCTTCTAAATTAAACTCAAGAAGAAGAAAGGAACTATTAAAAATAGTAATTTTAGATAATAAATAATTCTATTGTTTATATCCATCAATGTAACATACATGCATGAAGAAAAAGCATTGCAAATTGTAAGAAGTATTTTAATAATAAAATATCTGCAAGCTTTTTCAAGGAAAAATTCACTATTTATAAGGAGATTGCTTAGAAAGAGAGTTTTAAAATTTGATTGGCTGCTGGAGGTTACCTGGCTTCATGCTTTAAAAATTAGTTATACAATCTAAATACATTCAAAAGAAATTGTTTACTTAAAGGCAATTCTTAGCTCTACAGAGCTTGAGCATCTTTACATTTTTTTGGTGATCTTCTCCAGTTTTTTGTCTGGAAGGTTGCTTTATCTATTAAAATAAATGAGATACTTCCAAAATAAAACAAATTACATAAGATTAAGAGAGATGTATCTAATATTTATGCACTTTTAGATGCATAATGAAAAGGTTTCGACAGCTGGTAGCGTAAGATCACAGAATCTGTTTTTCATAAGAATATTAGCAGTTTTTTCTTAATAATTTTATTACTCAAGATTTAGAAAGAGTTATTTAAGTTTTTTCAACTTTTCTACTGCTTCTCCTATGCACAATAATCCTTTGATGCCGATTTTATTGTTTCTATTATAGTGTAGTAAATAATAATCAAGTTAAAGTAAACAAAATATTAAATATTACTTCAGATTAAGACTAAGATATTTAAGATCTTTACAAGGTTTAATCATTCCAAAAAATGCTAATACTCCTCTATCTCCAACTGTATTGTATCTGATAAATAATTTTGAAATAACGTTACGGAATTAATGATTGGCTTTTCTTACTAAAGATCAATAGATAGCTTCATGAGTTATTCGTTAAAAGATAATAATTTAAGGAACTTTTCAAGCTGATCTTCATTGAAACCATCCCATCTTGAAACAAAATATAAAGTAAGCATTTAATCCTGGTTATTTATTATTTACCCTAGCTTTAGATCAACTGAATAAAGTGCAGAAACGGATTAATCCTTCTTTATAGGTAACTTTTTCATTGAATTTTTGCAGTTTTTTCTGATGGATCCTCTGTTAGAAAATATCTCAGTAAGCACTCAATAACAATTGTAAAATTTACTAAAGATCTAAAAAGAAGACACGAAGAGCTGAGTTTTCCATAATATTATGAGTCAACAGCAAGAAATCCTCGAAAGTTAGGGAATTATTTCTGCATTTAAAAATACAATCACCTTACAAATAAAAATTTAGATAATATTTACCCTAAGTCTAAATGGAGATTAGATATTGACTTACTCCCAAGCATTTCGCTTAATGGAATAAGAGCATCAAAGCCAAGATTATTTTTCCTATTAATAATTGCTAGTTATGATTATAAATTTTTGTTAAATATTATTACCTTAAACTAAGGGAAATATCTTAAAGATGCGAGCTCACTTTGATGCTTTCAATTATTCTTTTAACTCCTGATAAATTGAGCTAGTTTGATCTATTTTTAAAGAGATGATCAGTTGAGAGAATAATATTATTGTAAAGAAATACTCAAAGTTTAGAGTCAATTTGATGAGACTAGGTGGGAATAGAATATCCTAAGAAGAATCTGAGGCAGAGAAACAACATTTAAGAATATCAGCTGGGAATTGGAAACCAGTAGGACCAGTTAATTGGTTGTAGCTTTGTTTTAAAAATATTATAAAAAGGAAATTGAAGTAATCACATAAATACCTGAAATTTGCATTTAGCTCAGTTAAGTTGTTTAATCTATTAATTTGTTTCCAAAAGGTATTAAAACCCTCATCTGATAGATCATTATTTCTTTTAAAAAAATGAGAAAAAAGGTTTGAATTAAAAAGAGGCGAATTGAGAATATTATGAGAAACAACTTTGAATGAAGCAAGGATAAAGGCAATTACTCGAGAATTATTATAAGTCGCTGCAGGCTTTTAAAGTGGGAGAGGCTCGGAGAAAAAATCTGAACCCCAACGTTTGTGATTAAGCAATTCCTAGAGAAATGAAATCTAAAATATGTTCAAACCAAAGTTAAAGCTTACGATAAGTCAAATTCTGCACTCAGTATGTCGTCATTATATGAACGTAATCTTATTGCAAGTTCACTCAGATCGCTCTTTACCATTTAAGATGAACTAAAAATGAATGTAAAATTTGTTTTTTTCAAAGACTTACGCAAGAGAAATATGCAGGTGACTAGGATTGTGAGAATCCCTTATTTCGTGGATTTCATGGATGAAACTGAAACTATTATCGCAAACATTGCAAGATAAATCGTGTGAAGATGAGATACGACTTAAGCTGAGACTATTGAAGAAAAAAAATAATAAATAAAGATTTTATTTGTTATTTTTCATACCTCAGGCGATTGTTGACAGAGAGATTAGTTTAGTCAGCTTGATTGGAGTTGCAAGGAAGCAAATCAGATTCCGGTTCTGATTTTGCGTTGACAATATCTGCTGGAATTGTCTTAATATTGTAGTTCATAAATATAGTTATTGAGTTAAGAAAGTGAAAGTTTTTGTTTTGTAAAGGAAGAGACCCTCAGGAATCAAAGCGGGAAAGGAGTAGGGGAAAGCAATTTCAGATTGGATTGAAGGATAACAAGATAATAACTCTTTTTTTTTCTTTTCTTTTTTAATTATTTGTTTCCCCATTCTGAAACATGCTTCTTATGATCTCTCTTTCTTATCTCAATATTTTCTATTTTTAGGTCCTTTTCCTCTTTCATTTGGTAAAACCGCTCGCCAAATATCAAATAAAGACGTGAATTTAATAATTAATTAGATTTATCAAATTATTTAAAACTATTTTAATCTATGTAATACATATTTCGCTTGACAATTCATAAAAAAAATATTTTTGATTGCTTAGTTCTATTATTTTGGCCTTCTCTGATTTTCAACCATAAATTTGTTTAGATTCTGAATACATTCGAATGCACTTAAAATTCTGATTTGTAGAAGTAAGAGTTCCGAATTTAAATAATGTAAGCATTTTAGAATATTTATCATTTTACACAAATTAACAAAATTTTCTAGAAGTAACTAACATGCACTACTAAATATTCAATATCACATTATTATGTTAGAAATCATTTGTTTCGAATATTTAAATAAGTTTTAATTAATGCCAAAATATGTTTAAAGCTCAAATTTCTTAATAATTGTATGGTTGGTATTAAAAAAGAAATCAATCTAAGTTTTAACAAAAAACCGAAAAAATATTTTTGATTAGTTTTATTGATTTGAGCGAATTCTAAAGCTTACAAATAAATGATAAAGTTGTTTCAATATTTTGGAATATCCAGCAAGCTCTTCTTTGGAGATTCTAAATTATGTACAAACTACGTTGTCAGTATTCAATTTCTCAAATGAAGAAGCAATGGTGTGAGGTAATTAGTGCCTGTGGGATCTCTTTTAAGAGCAACACCTCAGATAATTAACTTTT
>Ga0302271_10000622_pt1 | contig 35137 bp, 18 predicted proteins | sample III_Bog_N1_1_FD_198767 | JGI IMG/M metagenome (GOLD analysis project Ga0302271, IMG submission 198767) | Peat permafrost microbial communities from Stordalen Mire near Abisko, Sweden - III_Bog_N1_1 | ecosystem: Environmental > Terrestrial > Soil > Wetlands > Peat | place: Sweden: Abisko... | reverse complement strand
TTTTTGAAGTCCATGATAGTGATTCAGACAGCAACGCTTAAGAGTCAATCACATCTGAGCCATCGTACGTGAGAGTGAGATACAACGGAGTCTACATGAATCTCTGCGAGAAAAACTCAACATTCTGCGATTACTAAGAATTCACTACGAGAATTTCTAATACATTTGCTCCAACATACGAGTAGCGCTGTGGAGCTGATTTACCTACAATTCAAATGTTTAGCTCAGTTGATAACACAAACGAAGAGATTTTTGGATATTCCAATTCTTCAATGTTGTTAATGACTCTTGTGATTTGCCAAGCTTGTGCGATTATCTTCATTCTCAAGAAAAACAAGAATCTCAAGGAAACCATCGAGAAATAAGACAAACCTATAAATATCCCATTGATTGTATGATTTAACCTTCTCTCAATCAAGACCAATCTATATTAGTTATCAATAACCATTCAATAAACTTATATAAAAATACAAAGATATTTAGTTGAAACTAAGCAATTTTATAATAAAATACATTTTTTATCTAAAATACTACAAAAAAATTAATAAAAATATCAATATCAGTTTAATATCCAGATTTTACATTTGTTTGATTTTTGAAATCACTTGGAATTCTCAGATGGTAACTTACTAGAGGATGCTTAAGCTGTTTGCCCATTACTGGAGATAAGGTCTAAATTAGCTCCTAATCTACTTTGATTACTGAGTAATTCTGCATTAGGGGCTAACTCTTTGAATTACGAGAACTTCGATGTCTTTGCGATTAAATTGAAGTTATGTAAATTCGTACCAGAGTGCTCAGTCAAATCTACCAGATGAGATGCTGCAAATCCTTTGTTCATTTGTGAATTACTGTCTAGATCAGCATCCTGTTAGTACCCTATGTCATTGCTATCATTGTTGCAGTTGAGATTCTTGCTAAATTGATTATTATTTTATGAAACTGTAGATTCAGCATGATTATGCTATATTTGAATAGTATATTCAGGTGTATTATTCACTCTCAAATCAGTGCATGAAGCTCCCCTCGAAATCTAATCTTTCTTTTTATCATTATCCTTATAATTCTTGGAAAATGACACATTATGTAGATTATTGTGAGGATCGGCAGTTGGAGGGATCATAAACTAACTTAATTGTGCTTAGCTGATCTAAGCAGAATACTATTCTTCATTTGGATACAGCTCATCAAATTCTAGATGCCTTCTGACATGTGCTTCTTCTTCAGCTTCTTCGATTTCTTCTGAATCTGCTGCATAACTTTTTTTCTTGAGGACATTGTCTTGAATCCAGAATTGTATTCCATTCATGATTGTCGGGACAAAGATCATAACAAAGATGAGTTTAGCGATTGGAAATGGGTTCAGCCAGATTAAGATATAGAAACTAAATACCCCAAGTGGATCTTTTAGCAAAGCTTGCATCTCGAATAACACCATTTTTGTTACAAACGTGATACTCAACCAAATAGCTAGTTAAATTAACCAAGCGAGATAGTCAATTTCTATGTAATTTGTGTCTTCAATGGGGACATTCATCTCGTTTTGTTATTCATCAACAAGTTTCCATTGCTTGTGGATCTTAGATTCTTTGTAGTAATTCCCTGTACGAAGTTATTCCCAACCTTTTCGTTTGAAAAAACCATCTAGAGTTGCTAGGAATAAGCATGAGAGAAATACACCGCAGGAAGTGTCAATCACTACTGTTATGAAATAGTAATTGCAAGGATCACTTTAAGTTTGCAAGAATGAGAGGCCTTATAGGAATAGACTACTAATAGAAGAAGATGATGATGAAGATGAAGAAAATTACAATTAGCCTGATGATTGATAGGATTGAGTTGAGACACTTGAGTAATTATAATAATTGATTGTGTATTCATTTGAATAGAGTCCAAATATATAAGGAGTTGGCTACGACAATAGCGAAGGAGGTGGTGCATTTTCCCCTGCGTGACCAGTTTATGTCATTAAAATTGAGAAAACCATATTTGCCAGATGAGCAAATAACGCACTAAGAACTTACTTGGAGCTGTCAAGGATCCATATTTTGAACGGTCTAGGAGGTGTTTCGATTTGTTTTTTATACACCAGAACTGTGAAAGACATGAGTCCAAGTGCTATTTGAACAAATAACCCTGATCCACCTACTAAATTACATTAATGATGCTCAACTGTGACTTAAGTTCCTAAACCAATTCCAGGGGAATTATCCTAGGGTTATGATTGTAGCATCAACCAAGTGTAATCCATTGGTTTATGAGATTAAGAAAAGTTGCTTTTCTTTTGGGGCTGAAATGAGGTTTTTGCTGTGATGATCCTAAAAAATGAAGAAAAAAACTGCCTAAACTAAATATTTTTTCTTTCTTTCCTATTTGATACTATTTTTGAGAGGAATTGTTTGAAGGAAAAGTAATCAATATGTTTATTTCCCCACAAAAATATCTTTAAAATCTTATTTGAAGATAATGTAAGGCAGGATCAATATGATTTAGTCACCGAAGGTATTTTTTCGAAACTATTAATATAAATAATAGAAGCTTTTTTAACATTTTTAAAAAGTATTTTTGGATAATTATATTTGAAGCTTCAGTTTAGTTTGGAAATTTATCATATTATTTTTTTTTGGTTGAATTTCCTAGCAAAATGTAAGAAAATGTGACAGATAATAATGGATTGATAACTTTCCTCTTAATGATGGAAAAATTAAGATTTAAATAAGATGATGATTTTTGCTATTTTAAGAAACAAAAGAAAAAATTAGACTATTCTTCAACAAAAAATACAAGTTTTGTACTTCATAAAAGCATAAAAAAATGATTATTTTCAGTTTTCGATTCATGGATTTAGTTCTATCATCATCTGCTTCCTTTTCATATGAAATCATCTTCATTGAAATTAGCCTTGTAGCTTAAGCCTTCCTCTTCATCAGATCCTGACCCAACAGCAGCTTTCTTGCTTTTCGAAGCAGCAAGAGTTGGACCTTTAGCTTTACCTTTTTTAGCTCCTCCTTTTTCTTCTTTTTGTTTTTATTACAGCAAAACATTAATCTTTGAGGAGATTTCTTAAAGTTCTTTTGATGTGAGTTTATCATAAGTAGCATCAAGAAGGTTTTTATAGAAATCTTCGACGTGAACAAGGTAATAATCTGGATCACAAAGCTTATTTCCAAGTAACGATCCAAGGACTCTGAAATCTTCAGCTTCTCCTAATTCGATTGCGTCAAGTTACTCGCTGAATGGGTGGGTAGCTCCATCGAACATATCAGATACACCCTCCTTTTAGAACTTCTTTTCTTTGAGTTTAGTGATGACTTTGGAGGTATCCGGGAGGTTAAACTGATCTGAATAAGCAATCTTTTTAGCAACTCCTTTTTTCTTTTTCGCAGCTTCTTCTTCTTCCTTCTTTTTCTTGTTCTCCTCTTCAAGTTTTTTCTTGGCATCTTCTTTGGCTTTCTTCTCAACAGCCTCAGTATCAACAGTGTCTTCTTTCGCGAAGGTATTTTCAGCTTTAGTGATAGTCACTGGTGCTGATGACTCCCAATCTTCATCCCAATCACCCATTGTTTCTTTTTTTTTGTTCGCTTATTAAAAGGAGCTTAAATTTCTTGTAGGAATATTTAACTTAGTTCTAATTTATTATTTTTATTTTTGCGAACAAATTGAAACACTTTTTATCCCTTAGTTCCAGCCTCAGCACTCTGATAATTTGTCTTGACTAATTTTAAAATTTTTTATAGGCTTTTCTTTGATATTATTGTATCATTTAAACGTCAAAACATCAAAATGCCTCTGTGAATTATCTATTTATAGATGTTCCGCATTTGCTAAAATTGTGAAAAATAAGACTATTACAAAACACATATTTTAATTATTTTTATGAGATTAGCAATATTTTTTCTAATAATTCCTCCTTATTATTAATTAGTCTTTTATTTTTAATTAAGGCTTTTTTGTATTGAAAACAGTTATTTTTGTCTTTTTTTAGTCTAAACTTTTGCAACAAAAGAGAAGTAGAGTAACAACTATCTAAAGGACAATATATTAATCAGATGGAGAAAGCCAGTTTTATTTCTATTCTCCTTATCGTTTAAGATTTAAATTCATAGTATTATTAATAAAAGGAGAAATATTAAACAAAGCACTTTTTTAAGTATTTTAAATTAATCTATGTACCACTCAGAGCAGCATTTTATCTTTAAAATTGACTAGATTACAAATTTTGAATTAATAAATATTCTTATGTGTTATTTGAATTTCGAATAGATTGAAGATGGGGATTTAAATTGAAAATATAATAATCTCAATTATTAGGAAGCCAAACTAACAAGCGAATGGAGGAATCAAAACTAAAGAAAGGGAAAATGGAAAATTCCATTTTTCTCTAAAATAAATAAAAAATAATTAATCATATATCTCTATTCTCTTCTTCATTTGTTAAATTTGCAGTTGAGGAAACTCTTGAGTTGCCAAAAAGACAAAGAGATGGAGAGAAAAAATCAGATTAAAAACTCCCAATGAAAAAACAATATAAAAATCCGCTGAAAAGCATCACATTGTGAAAATCAAAGAAATTCTCCAGATAAACGAAGATTAAAAAGAGAGAAAACACAAAAACAAAAAAAGAAATCTCAAGACTAATGTCAATCAATATCACTATGAAAGAAGAAGAGGATGATGAGGAAGAAAAAATTGATAAGTAAGGTTCTTCTGATTTGTCCGAAAATATTAACAAAAACAGCTCGAATAATACTGAAAGTAGACTTCTTGGATTCAAAAGATCAGTTGATGCAGGAATCTCCTAGAAATCATCAACTAGTTGTGTTGAAAAATCAGATAGATCTAAGAAAATTAAGAAATCCACTTCCTTACAAGGTCGACCTGCGAAGGCTAATAAAGAACTCCGCAAAATGGAAGAATCAATAAAATCTGCTGCATGGAGAATGGCTGAATTAGAAGAAAATTTGTATTTAAAGTTCGGTGGAGCTAAAGTTATTTTCAATGATACCCATCTAATGCAAGCGAGGGTAGAAATTGACAGACTGTATTCTCCTTAGATCGTAAATATTTGGGATTTAATGGTTCGAAACTGGTAAGAATCTATGAATAGACTCTTTGATCCTCTTGGCGAAGAATTCGTACCACTATCCGATAAATATTATCTTAATGAGTTCAAGGAGCATCGCGAGATAGGAAATATAATTAGATTAGATGTGGTTTTCATTGTGTACACGTTTTAAGTGTTTTTAAGAACTGATCTAGAAGGGTTTAAGAAAATCGCGGAGATGATTAAGAAAGTTACTATGGTTGTAGTACCTAAAGCGAATGGAATCTTGACAATTGGAGATTCTTTTGTTCCTGATTTGATCAAGGCGAGAATTCCTGAATTAGATGATCATATGAATATTGTATATCGTCTCTTCCACAAGGTTCTGGAAGATACATTTAAATCATTTTAAGGATAAAATACTTTAACAATTGTAGTAAACACATATGCTTGATTTATTGTTCGCAAAATAAGTGCTGAAGAAGAATCGTATGAGAGAAAAAAATAGAAAATACAACCAGAAAGTAATAATAAGAATAATAATCTTCAATCGTAGTACGAGAGGCAGTTACCCATTGTATTTAAGCCAAAAAATTAAGAATTAGACTCAAAAAGAAATATGATTAACAAATATCCAAAAAGAAGACATTTAACCAATGATTGTAATATGAACAATTAATCAAAGAAAAATTTTGGTTTTGAAGCGAATTTGAATAAGATCTTAGCTAAATTAATTAAATAGGATAAGAAAATTATTATGAGCAATGTGTTGTTTTATTTGTTTTTTACTTTATTATGAAGTATGCTTGCATATTTTGGGATTTTTTTAGAAAATGGCATATCAGATGGTTAAAAAACAGGATATTATGGATTACTTTAGAAGTGATATTTTGTTGATTCTTGAGAAAACTAAGAAGAACAATAATATGTCAGAATTTTTGTTTTATTGATGGATTCCCCGAATAAATAAGCCATAATTAGCTTGAATATTAATGTTAATAGATGCTTTTGTCATGCTGATTAGGATCTTCTTTGGATAATAAATTTAGTTATCTTTATTTATTTTTCTCTCTTGAGGATAAAACTTTTTGAAATTACGCTAAGAAACAGAGAAACAGAGTCTAAAGGGAAAAATTAATTGAATAATAATTATTAAAAGAAGAAAAAAAAGGGAAAAAGAAGAAGAAGAAGATTAGAGAAATCATCACAGGACAAATAATGGAAGGATTAACTGATAAACTCAAGGCAGTTGGTATCGACGAAAAGCAAATCGTGGATATCTTGAAGAACAAGAAAGTATGCGAATCGATTGAGAAGGTTCTTGCTTTTGCTAATGTTGCAACACTCGATAAGAAACGAGGCAATCTTCTCTACGCTGTAGCGACTAAAATCACTCCTTCTATTGAAGATTTCAGAGAAAGATTAACTAAATACGTCGTTGAGGAAAAAATTGCTAATTCCAACCATTTAGACTATACTATTGCATTTATTGATGCAGCTATCAAGAAAGAAGGAGAACTAACTGTTGAGAATCTTGAACGCTCTTGTGCAATTGGAATTACCCTTTCAGATGTTGAGGTTTCTCAAAAAATCAAAGATTACTTGAAATCTAAGAAAACTGAGTTAAATGAGATTAGATATACTTTGAATATCTCAGATTATCTGAAATAACTCCGTGAATTACTTCCTTCAGCAGAAGGAAAAATCCTTGCTTCTGAGTTTAAGTCATCCCTGGAAGCTCTCATTGGACCTGAGACTGAAGCTGACAAGCAACGCAAAGCTGAACTTCTTAAGAAGAAATCCAAGGATGAGTCCAATAAGCACAAAAAAACTGGAGATAAAACTGAAGCAGCAACTGATGAGTCAAATCCTTTGGCAGTAGCTGATGAGCCTAGAAAGAAACTAGGAGACTTCATTGCAAGAGATCTCGCCGCTGCTAAGAACTCCCCTTAGCTTCTCAAAGAACGTAATGAATAATTCGGAAATATTATTCTGACAAGATTCCCTCCTGAACCTAATGGTTATCTTCACATTGGACATGCTAAATCGATCAGATTTAACTTCGGAGTCGCTAATGATCACAATGTATAAAATTATTCAAATAAATTGAATCAATAAGCTTAATTTCCTTTTAAAAAATTGGCCTGATGAACAATTTCATTTTGTTTTGTTTAATTAGGGAAAATGCTATCTACGATTTGATGACACCAATCCTGAGAAGGAAAATATGGAATACATCAACAGTATCAAGGATAATGTTACTTGGCTTGGTTAGACACCTTACAAAGTCACATATTCTTCAGATAACTTTGAGATTCTCTACCAATGCGCTGTTAAGCTCATTAAGAAAGGCCTCGCATATGTCTGCTAGCTACCCAAGGAAGAGTCCAAGAAGCTAAGAGAACAAGCTATCCCTTCTCCTTACAGAAGCAGATCAGTGGAAGATAATCTCAAGTTGTTCGAAGAGATGAGATTAGGACTTTGGGATGAGGGTTCTGTAAAAAAAGATGAAATAATTATTATTCTTTTTCAAAAAAAATTCTTCAATTTTGATAATAAAATACTTTTTTACTCCTACAGGCAGTGCTCAGAGCCAAGATTGATTACAAGGCTGCTAATACTACTCTCAGAGATCCTGCAATCTTTAGAGTTCGTTTTGTTTCTCACCCACACGCTGGCAGCAAATGGTGTATCTACCCACTTTACGACTTCACTCACCCTATCTGCGATTCCTTGGAAGGTATCACCCACTCCCTCTGCACATTGGAGTTCGAAATCCGTAGAGAACTATATTACTGGTATCTCGAGAGTCTCGACATGTACAGACCATATGTTTGGGAGTTTTCAAGACTCAACATTTCGAATACAGTGTTATCCAAGAGAAAACTACAATAATTAGTTTTCGGTAATCACGTCAATGGATGGGATGATCCTAGACTTCTGACAATTCAAGGAATGCGCAGAAGAGGTTACACACCTGATGGAATCAATGATTTCTGTGATCTTGTCTCAGTTACTAGAAATGGAAATGAGAATGTTATCAGCTTCTAGCTACTTGAACATTGCATCAGAAAGGATCTCGATTTCAACTGCAAACGTACCATGGCTGTTATCGACCCCGTGAAGGTTACCGTGACTAATCTCGAAGCAGGCTTTGAACAAACCTTCGATGCTCCTGATTTTCCTACTCATCCTGAAAAAGGTAAAAAAATGAATTAGAAAAGAAACTTTTTCTTTAAATAATTTATTAATTTTTTCATAAACTCACAACTGTTTGTTCATAGGCACTCACAAGATCCTTCTAACAAACACCTTATGGATCGAAAGAGAAGATGCTTAAGCTAAGGACCATAAGGATTTCTTCGGAATGGCTCCTGGCAAATTCGTTGGTTTGAAATACGCAGGTGTTTTCAAATGCACAGAAGTGAAAACCGACAAAAACGGAGTCGTTACAGAAGTTCTCGCTGAGTACATCAAAGTTGATGCTCCTAAACCTAAAACCTATCTTAATTGGGTATCCACTAAGGAAGCTATGGACTGTGAAGTTCGTCTCTACAGCAGTCTCTTCACTGAAGACCCTACTGAATCCAAGCGTGATTTCCTTGAGTTGCTAAACTCCGAATCCCTGATCACCAAAAGCAATTCCAAATTCAACAAAAACATTGCTGGAGAACTTTAAATTCTTTCTCGCTTCCAATTCGAGAGACAAGGTTACTTCGCTGTTGATATCGACTCCAAGATTGAGAAGAAACACTTTATCTTCAACAAGGTTGTTGGACTCTCCGATACTGGCAAGCAAAAAGCTCTCCAAAGAGTTGTTGCATAAGCATGATGAGCCATTAGCTATCACTAAGAATGGTTCAATATAAAATGCTGAACCAATTAAAGAAAATCTATGTTGTTAGAATAGTTTTTCTATTTGTTAAGCAGATGCTGATTATCTAAAAAAATAAATCATTTCTTGATTGTTTTTCTGATTTTTCCAAGAGTTTTTTTCTCAAATTTCTCTAAAAGGATGGCATAAATAATTTCTGATTTTTTAATTAATCGAGATTTTAGTCCATTAAATTGTTCTCACTTCCTGATGATAGCTGCACTTTATAATAATATTAATGAAATTACTACTTTCCTAATAATATTTTATTATTTTTCTCCATTAAATTAGCGCTCTTGATTAGTACATTTTTGAGAAAAGAATAAAAATTATTAAAAAATTAATCGAAGAGCTATTTATTAGTATCATTTATTTATTACTACAACTGCTACTTCCTCCCCCCTTCGACCATTGCTCTGAAATGCATTTGAAAGTGCTTTTTCATAAGAATTTTCGAATCTGGAAAAGAAGTCCACTTCTATCATTTTTTGAAATATTCCTCCCGATTTGCTTTGCTTTGATGCTAGCATTGATCTTCAATTTATCTTTACCACATAATGAGCCAGATAGTTCGGTTCTGAGTAAGCATTTTAAAGCTAATCAAGATATGAGAATGATTTACTCCGGAATGGAGGAAGCTAAAGAAATCATTGAATCGTAACAAAAATGAATAAATAATTTATTAAACTATTTTTACGATTTTCCTAATAAAAAAATAAGAAAAAAGCAATTTTTCTTGACTATTGGAATCAATTGTTAATATATTAATATGATTGTATTCCTCTAGATTTTGTCCTGGCTTTGCAAATCAAGAATCAATTATTGCCTTGATTCCAAAGAATTCCTTTACTGAACTCATCAAGACAGAGCTAGAAAGTAAGAAAAATATATCTAATTTTGTTTTCAAATAAAAAATCAAAAAAAGACTTGTGTGTACTGCATAACTGGACTATTGTCCTGCTTTATTTTGAGAAAAAGAGTGGTCTTTAAAATTTTAACTAGTTTTTTATGCAATTTCCCCTTCGCCATGGTTTTAAGAATGAATCTATTTTACCCCTTCTAATGATTCAAAAAATAACCTGAAAAACTTAATTATCATTGCTATTTTTCCATCCTTTTTGCTGTGTTGCTTCATTGTCAAAAAACCTATAATTTCTTTTTTTCAATTTACAAAGAAACTGGGAGCATTCCAAGCCAGTAGATCATCTTTATGCAATCAAACCTCCATCTTGATGAATATATCTCAAATCAAGACTATGGAAATAAGGCAAAACAAAAAGATAAAATATGTTTTGCATTAGTATTCGACTCTTCATGGGATGACATCTACAGTTATCAAATCAGGACAAATACAACGACTTTTCCAATCCCACAGAAATCTTCTATTTATTCCTCAAGAAACGAACATATGTAATAATAATAATAATAATATCAAATTGTTCAATAATTGTAAGGATTTAAACGACAATCTAATATGCATTTTCCCTTTGTGTGATCTTTTAACTTTTTATCTTTCTCCTCTTAGAGCTAATTTCTAAGATTCCTTGAGTAATGGCATGGGTTGGCTGATGAATATGATATCAAATTTAATTTTCAAATAAGAAGGTAAAGGAGAATATTCCATTTAATCTAATGGTGTAGCACTTATCTAGTCTTCTAATTACAAAAGCATGTTTTACAGTATCATAAGCAATCAAAGCAATCTCTTTGTGCTACTACCTCTTGCTTTGCCATTCTTAAGAATGACATATTTCTAGCTGCAAGAAAAATAAGGTTTATTTCACTATTGGATAAATGGTAAAGATGATATTTTTCAATTCAATCTTTCTTGGGCGTTGCTTTATTCTGTTATCATGCCAGTCATTGCAGTGGGTTACTCATTAGCTCTATCAATACCAACTTTTTAAATTCTGAGCGTTTTCTTTATTGCTCTGGTTAATATTCTCTTAAGTTATGGTTTAATTCTTTAGAGCTTGATAATTGGATCTATTTTTAAGAATGTTCTTTCTGGGATGATATGTGCTGTTTTCGTGATAACTTTGCAAGTATTCAGTGAGTATTTTATGGATTACGAAAAGGTAAAATGATATTTTTTGGCAATTAACACATTCTAATCGAAATTTTGATTCATTTTTTAATACATTTTTATGAAGATTTCTACACTTGTTCTAGGTTTTATAGTGGTTATTCCTGGTTGTGGTTCTTCAGTGCTTTACAATGCTATTGCGAAGTTTTATGGAACAATCAATGACCCAACTTTGTTTTCGATTCTTGGAGAAAAATTATTTAAATTTCCAGTTTATATTGCTTTCTGCGGGTAGCTTGCTTTTATCATATTAAGTATTGGAATATGCTATGTAATATACTTATGTTAGAGATCTACTAAGCCATAGTAAAAGGTAAAATCAAGAATTAATGAAAAGACCAAAAATTAAGAAGAATAAATGGAAAAAAAAGAAGAATAACTGGAGATTCAAGTAGAAAATACAAAAAAATTATCACAAGATACCGAAAAACCTAAAGAAATTAATGGGAATTCCTCTTAAGAAAATGATTCTCATGAGGAACAATCTGATTCAGAGAACCCTAAAATTATCAAAAAAGAGAGTTCTTAGCCTAATGGAAGCAATGATGAAGCTGCTGCAGAAGATTATAAAAATGATATTTTATCTAAGAAAAATTCAATAATCGAAAAGAAATAACCGTCTTTTAGTTAGCATAACTCTTCCAATCCTATTGAGAATAATGAGAAAGGGATTATTTCAAAAACGAAGAAGAAAACATTAGTCCTAAAAAACATCAAGAAATTATCATCCAAAGAGATAATTCTAAATCAAATATCCTGCACCATCGAAGAAGGTGTATTCCAAGTTGGTGGTGAATATCACTGTGGTAAGTCTTCATTGATTAGAATCATCAGTGCAGTTGAAAAACCGCATTATGGGGAGGTAATTTTCATTGATGCAGAATAAAATCATTTACCAATAGGAAATCTTCCTTCGGGAGTTATTGGAATTGTATTTTAGGAATAATTCTTGTTCTAAAAGCTCACTGTGAAAGAACATTTAGAATTAGCTTAAGTGTTTTAAGATAAAGAGTGTTATTGTGCTCATGATAAGAATGAAGAAGTAGAAAAACAAGCGAAAAAGAATCTCAATTTATTATTTTCACTTGGATTATTGGAACTAATGAATGTCCGATGTGAGGATCTAACTATTTCAAAGCGATAATGCTTAGCGATTGCAATAGCGTTCTCCGGTGAGAAGTAAATTATTGTATTAGATGAAGTTTTAGAGAAAATGACTCAAGATGATTTAAGATTGTTAGAAATATTTTTGGCATAACAAAAAAAGCAACATAAAATTATCGTAATTACGTCGAATATCGATATTTCTAATCAGCAGAATTACAATAACAACAACAATAACTCAGGAGAAGCTTAATAGTCTTCTATTTATTAAGATAATTTAGTCATTTATGGAGATACATTAGGTTTATTAAGTGAAGGTTTTTTAGATATTCCTAAGAAAAATGGAAGAAAAAAGAGACTATCATCTGATTAATCCTCGTTTTCTTCAATAAAAAGTGGGTTTAGTAATAGAAGCTCTTCGTCTGATAGAGTTCGCCTAAGAAAAGATAAAAAACAAATTGAAATCACATTGATTTGGAATCAAGGTAGAAAAAAAGAAAATCAATAAAATGGATATTCTGAATAGTTAATTCAATATATTCATGAGAATCTAGGGGATTGTTAAGTTATCGAGTAAACTGGGTATTCATTAGTCTTAGTCACTGATAGGAACGAACAGGTAGTTGCTAAGTTTCTTGAGAAATTGTAGATTTTCATTGGAGAAAATCCAAATTAAAACTCAATATTTTCAAATACACAAAAACAACTTAAAAATTACTCCAGGATATCAGCTAATAATGGCTCAAATAACCTTAAAAACAGGATGGCTATATTCGAAAACGATAATCTAAGCATTAGAGCTTGTTAGATATCACTTCGTGGATTACTTCTTGCTTCTACTCGCTCACTTCCGTTGAAAATTCAATCCACTTCATAATTCTACCATCCTTTGATTTTAGAACAACAAAAAGATCCAGTGCTGTACAGAAACGAATAAACTAAATTTAAGCGGTTCTTTTATAAACTCAAAGATTTGCTGGAATTAAGGTTTTAGTTTGTCTAAGATTATATTATCAATAGCATTTTTTACTCAATAGTATTTATCAGTTTGGCATTCTTCCTTATGGTTTATCACAACAAGGCATACAATCAAATCTTAGAATAACCTGAGCTATTCACTATTTCTAAACCGGTAATCCAAGAATAAGAAGACAAATAATAACCACCCAATTTAAACAAACCCCCAAAGCTACCTTCAGCTCCTATTTCATCTTTTAAAATCGATTGGAATCAATTTACATCTTCAAATTCTTTATTTTTAGATTCCTTAGGAAATACATTAATAATCCCTTCTAATTCTACTCCACCCAGCGCTCAAAATGACTTTGCTAATTTTCTTATTCACAACTCTAATGAAACCTACTTCGGAGTGTATTTACTTAATTAACCTGACAACATAATAAAATATGAGAATTACATTATTTCCTCTAATCATCTGAGCACTTTGTCAAGCTTGAATATTATCAACGAAGCAATCATCACTGGAATCTTGGGTCGATCAATCTCCATGTAAGTTTCATAATATCCACTGTTAGTAAGATCAAACGATGAAAATCAAGTACATTCTACTAATTATTATTCCTCTTCAAACTTGAATATCTACGATAAATGGTTATGTGCATTTATTCTAAGTTTTGGAATATCAATTTCATTTTTCATCTTAACCGCTAAATTTGCTGAGATCAAAGCTACTATTAAACACATTATTCTTCATTAATCACACCTAACAACAATGTTCTATCATGGTATAATTGATTTCTTAGGATATAGTTTGATAATTGGATTATACTGTGCAATGGCAGAACCATTTAATCAACTCACCATCATAACATTACTTCTCCCTTAACTATTTCTCTCAGCTGTGTAGCTATCGGTATTCTCCTAGCTCCTCAGCATTCTAGCTGGATTTAGTTAGATAACATTTAGTTTTTCATTAGGATTATGCTAAGGAATTCATTTCCTTGCAGGATTTATATATTTCTTCGAGAGAATATTTCATATAATTCCAGTAGTATCTCATATATTCTGTGTGCTCCCATCAGCTAGTCTCTCGATTGGAATAATCACTACAGTGCTTGAAGGATACAGTGGGTCGTATTATTATCTGATACATAGCTTTGCATCAACTGTTTTGATTGTCATGATTGTGATTTTCATGAAGAGAAATGGATCTAAGAAGATGATTTCATTTATTAAGAAAATCGATAAAGATTATGCTTTTTCAAAAGGATCAGCTGATGATTCTGTTATAAGAGGTAGCATTCAAGAACTACGGAATAAAGAAGAGAGCATTTTCAAGGAAGAATTCAATGTGGAGGAAAATTAGAATAGAAATATCCCAGATCTTGATTATGATGAAACAGATGACAACAAGAACAAGAACTAAACTTAGAATCGCAAGGGTCTTGAACCTAGAATAATATCTTTAATAATAGATTCAAATGCATCGAATAAGCTTGTCTTATAGCAACTCCAAAGACATTCCAGTCATCACAGTTTATTCATAGATTTTCGTTGTCATCCCATAAAACAAACGAACATTTTACTCCCAGCTGAGACAATCTAACTTGCTTCAAGTCTTTTAATCAGCAATCTCTCTTACTAATAGCACTTGTATTTCTATGGAACTCATATCAATGCATCGCAGAATGTTATTGAGAGTATTCTGACATCTTTTGGTCTTCAATAAGTTTCGAGGAAAAAAATTAAAGATTCTTCATTTGATTTTTAAATTCGGTTATCGATCGCTATTGGACTGCTAGTTCGTCCTAATATGATCGTTTTTGACTCGAGAAATCTGATTTCAATCTCGAATGAAACAGCTGTGCTTCTGTTTAATACATTGAATTACTTGAAATAACATTCTGTTGTGGTGTTACTGAATCATAGTAGATTTTAAACGATGCCTAACGATACTAGATTGCTTGGTGTAGTTAAAACAAAGCAAGGGGGAATATAAGGAACTCAATTTTCATTGAAGAGTTAAACAATTGAATCATCTTAGCAGTTAGATTAACTCTAGTAATATATTCAACTTGACATATTGCTTCCATTCGTGAAGATTGAAGAAAATATTAAAATATCTTAGGATGTTAAAATAGAAGGAAAATCCATTAAAGGATCATTGAGATTAGTTTATTTCTTGGAAGAACTTGGGTATTATCATTTATCAAGTTAGATAAAACTAACGAAAAGAGAAATGAAATTGAAAATGAAGAACTAAACAAATGGAAATGGAGGTGAAGAAAAAAGGATCTCAATGTAGAAATTAGAATAAGAAGATAAGAGGAAAGAAAGCGATTTGTAAAAGTAAGATACTAGCAAGATAGAGGATATTGAGTAAAATAAGAAGGGTATTGAAAGGGGTGACGATGATGGTAAAGAGAAGAACGAATAATAAGAAATAAATGAGAAGAATACAGGAATATAAAGTAATTTAGAAATCAAATCAAAGAATGAAGAAAAAGAAAAACCTAAATCATTCAGAGAACCATTTTCTCCACCAAATATACCTCAAGTGTTACCATCATCTCCTGAAGATGAGCTGAAATTACTGGAGTATTTACAAAAAAAGTGTAACTCTCCAAGTGGAATCTCAGGAATTGAAGTTATTGAAACGATAATTTTACTGAATCAATAATCGAAAATAATCGCAAGATTGTATCTTCATTTTAATAGAATTCATCGACTAAGGAACTCATCTCCCTATGAGTTAAACTTATTAGTCTCAGTTAGTTCGTTTTCATTAGCGAAGAACTACGCGATACTTGCAGAAATATAGCAATCCTTACCGATATTAACATTTTCAGTGAATTACCCTACAATTCAATAACTCATTGATGTTAAAGCATTAGTGAAATCGAATGATAAGGGAATGAAAAAGTGAATATCAGAATAGCGGGAGGGTATTACAATCATTTATTTGGATATTTTGTAGTTCTTACATATCAAAACTCATCTAAAAATGCTTTTTCTGAATTGAATTCTTATGATCTAATCCTTTATTTTTTCTTCTTTTAAAATCATTTTTATCATTGATATTTCATTTCTTCAATGATTTTTAGCATCCATTACTGTTTATTTATGGGTAGCTCTTCTTCTAAAGATTCACTCCAAGACAATCTTCAAAACAAAATAAAGATATCCTAACAAATATCAAAACTACACTTAGGCATCGATTGATCTTTGAAATTATGGATCAAACTACCTTATCAAAGAAGGAATAAGATCACCTTATCAGCAACACAAACGATGAAGATAAGTTGATCCATTTTAGTTAAAACCCATCATAAATCTAAAACTGCATGATTCACAAGGATATGCGCTGTGATCTTATAAAAATTCAAGAAGATCTACAACAAAATAAATAACAAATATGTCTGCGTTGCTTTTACGAACAAAACCTATCACTTGGATAGATATTTCCAATTTGGTCATATGATTCCTCAAATGTAATCCAAAACAGCATCGATGAGCTAATAATCAATGAAGATGAATTTGTAGAATCGATCAAGAAGTTTTTTACATCTTTAAGAGAACAACTTGATAACGCTGTAAACGTAGCCATGAGCAAAGCTAAAATGAAATTAACATAACTCATACATTTAAGCTCATAGATATAGACTATTTATAAAAATATCAATAAATCACTTGATTTAACAACAGACTACTCTCCAGGGAGTTTATTTGGCTAGGAAGCAAATACTAAAGATACTTTAAAAGATCTTAAAGATTTAAGTGATAACTACGAGAGACTTCGTAGATAATTATCTTTGAATTCCGCTGAAGACTAACTTGGATTGATCCTGGAGAATATCACTAATTTAGATTTATTCTCTGGAGAATCGCATAAAGGAATCAAATAATTACTTTCAGATTTACAATTTATTCCTTCTCAAACATATCATAATTCAGATGAATACTTGATAATCGAGAGATTAAAAAGCAAATAAATTGAAATAACGAATAACAGCACATCCTGTTTATTCCATCAAGGCGCATTAGATCTCATATTTAATCCATAAATTAAATATATTGTGAGAGTACATTTCGAATAGACCGATTAAGATGATCAACCTTCATTTTCGATTGGTCTAGTTCCAAAATTATCATTTGATGACAAATTAAAACACGTTTCAACATATGGTATGTGCTATGAAGAAGTCGGTTAAGGTTTTGGTATTGATGTAGTCAAGAAAGGGCATGTTTTGCATTCTGGAAGTTAAACGAGAAATCTTAAGAAATCTCTAGAAATTAGAGTTTGTATTGGCTAACAAATATTGGAAATATCAGATTATCCTGAGAATAATTCTGTAATTGAGATTGACGATAAAGACAAAATTAACCCAGAAGAATTATATTCACTCCACATAGCCATAGCAGGGGCTCATAATAAAGTTAGAATTATGCATATCTTTTCAGTTTTAGAATTCAATTCGTGATAGAATTGAAAATCAGATGTAATTTTGATTACTTTTCAGCAAATCAGATGGAAAATAAATAAAACCTTCCATATTGTTATTTTTCAAACCTACTGCATTTCATTTTACAAACAAGGAGTAATTCTACTGATGTAAGGTACTCCCTGTGAAGTTAGTTAATGAGTAGATTTACCAGAATTGAATAGATCTAGCTTAATTAAAGATTAACTGGGAAGAGTTGTTTGGTTTATTTAAAAAATAAAATTTGTTTTTCAAAGGGTGGATATTTGAAAAATTGCGTGGTTCGAAAGAGTGTAAATCGTTCTAGAGGGTTCTGTTTTTGTCAGGGATCTTGTGTGTTTATAAGGGAAAATAGGACTTTGTTGAATTATTGAGACAGAAAGAGTTAAAACAATTGAGTAATCGCTATTTTCAGGGAGGAGTTCTACTTGGAATTGAGCTATTCTAAGATAATATAAAGAAAAAGGAAGAAAGACCTTGTAAATCATATAGATAATTCAAGAAACAAATTTAATTTATTCTTTAAATAATCCAGAATAAACGAAAAGTTGGTTTAAATAGTAGTGGGGTTAGTACATTCCGTCTCCCCCTAAAATAAATAATTAATTTGATTATTTTTGTTAATTATCACCGTTTCTTCTTCTGGTTTCTTAAATTAAACAAATTAAAGACACTCAAAAGAAATAAAAGAAGAAACAGTTATCTGCTCATTTAATGCAATAGACCACAAGAACTGCAAGTGATAAAATCATCGAAATAAGCTGGAAACAGAACTTATTAAATCGAAGAAATTTATTATTAGCGCTATCACTTTCAGCTGGTGCATTTGTTCTTTCTCGCAGTTCAATACGCTCTAAACTGAAATCAATGTTAATGGGTGCATCTTGCTGTCAAAGTAACAAATGAGAGAGAGAGTGCTAAGAGATAAATGGAAATTTCAAACCAGCCTATGGCTGATCTTAAAATTGAAAAGATTAAATAATTACCTTTTTTTCATATGAAATTTTGTGTGAATCAGGTTCAGGACAGCGCGTAGTCGATCCTAAACTAGCTTCTAAGATCGTGCAGACTAGAGGATAGTTGAATATATTCTATGGCACAACAGGTGGTAATAGTGCACGTCTTTCAGCTAACCTCCTCTCTGAAGCTAAGGAAAACAACTACCAAGCTAAACTCGTGCATCTTGGTGATTTCGATGATTGCTAGTTTGTGAATATGACAAGAGTCATATTTATCATGTCAACTTATGGAGTTGGAGGTCCAACACTTGACGCGGAGCCCTTCTACAATTGGCTACAGGCTTAAACTAACTAAAAGTTGTTATCTAACATGAAATTCGCTGTTTTTGGACTTGGAAACAGCACCTTCGAGAATTTTGCTGGGTTCGGTGTCAAAGTCAATGAGAAATTTGAGAGTCTTGGAGCGCAAAGAATGTTCCCATTTGGAAAAGGTATTATTAATTTTGGAATTTCTTAAAATAAAAAGATTTTAAACTTTTCATAACTTTTGTATTTGTTGTTTCTCCTAGGTGATGCAGCTGAAGACACAACAGACAAGGATTTCGAAGTATGGAAGAAAGACATTTGGACCAATTTGAATGCCTAATTTGAGTTAAAAGAGATTACTTAGAAGGAATTAGAAGAATCTGAAGCAGGGTTTGATTTGTCTATTGTCACTGGAAAAGAACCTGAAGTTAACCTTGACTCATATGTCTATGACAATTCTAAAGTTGAAGGGCGACTTAAAGACTATTTCAATGCTGTTCCTGTCGAAATCAACGATGTACGAGAACTCCGATAAAAACCATAGCAATCAAGTTGCTTGCATATTGAGTTGAACACTCCTACTTTTGAATATGACACAGCTGGTAATGTTGGAGTTTTCCCTGAGAATGATGATAAGATTGTGACAGATTTCGCAAAATAGCAAGGATATACTCTTGAGGATGTCTTCAAATTATCTTCTGAGAAATCACTCAAAATGCCTGTGCCTTCTCCACTGAAAGTGAGCACTTTCTTGGGTAAATTCTGCGATTTCTAAGGACCTGTGAACAAAGTCATTATCTAGAGCTTAGCTGCGATTGGTGGTAGTGAGGAATTCAAGAAAAAAAGTAATGAATGGCTGAAAGACAGTAGTTTGTTTGACAAAGAAGTTAAAGAACTCAATCATTCAATTTATTCACTAGCTACGATATATAAACTGCGTATCCCATTGTTAAATCTAATCTAGCTGTCGAATAGAATATTCCCAAGGTTCTACACTATTGCTTCGTCGAAGGTTCTCCAACCTAAACAACTCGATATTTGCATTTCCTTAAAACAATTTAAAGATCCTCTTCATGAACGATTCGGATAGGCATCTTAGTTTTTCAAGAATCTAAAAGGCAATTTCAAAGGAAAAAAGATCAGAATATTCCATCAAACAAGTTTGTTTTAGTTACCTCCTAATCCTACCACTCCACTTATCATGATCGGTCCTGGAGCTGGAGTTGCACCGTTTAGAGCAATCCTCCAAGAAAAGCAATCTACTAAAGATACTAAGCTCGGATAATGCACACTTTACTTCGGATGCAGAGGAAAGAACGTTGATTTCCTCTACCAGCAAGAGCTAGAAGCCTTTTAGAAAGCAAAAGTTTGTGATAATCTACGTGTAGCTTTTTCACGTGATGGACCAAATAAAGTCTATGTGTAGGATCTGATGCGAGAAGACATTGACAACTTTGCTGATTTGTTAGTGAACAAGAATGCTGTGGTGTATGTGTGTGGATCTAAAGCAGTTGCAGAAGAAGTGAGGTAATTCATTATTAATCTCTACACAGAAAAACAAGGATTAGCACCTTATTCAGCTTATTCGAAGATCTCAGAACTTGAAAATGACAAAAGGCTTATCATTGAAGCTTGGGGATGACCAAAATGAGAAATAGAGAGGCAGAATTTCTCGAAAATATTGTATAATGTCTGCTTTTTTTTATTCCACCTAAAATCATTTTCATTTTAAGGTTTGTTTTTATAAAATATCCATTTTTTTATCTCATAAACTCAAATTTTTAAGCGAAAAAGCTACACTAGACTACTGCTACTAGAGTAGTTATTTATTTTACAATTATTAGAAAACACAAATGAATTACAAGAGAAATTAATAAAGATTCATTAGTTGGAACATTTGGATAGAATTTTCAAGGTGATATTTCCTTAAAATACCATCCTCAAATATTTATCTCTAAAAATGTACATTCACTGTTGCTTCTAGAGTCTTGCTAGAGAAGATTTATTGGAAAGTGTTGCAGTTGTTGTTGTTGGTGGTTTCTAGGGTATTATGCCTCTTGAGCCATTTGAAGAGTTATTCATGTGATTTATGCTATGTCCATCTTTACTAGAATATCGTTAATGTGTATTAAATTGTTGTTTTTCATAGTTTGGCTGAGAAACTGGGTTGTAAAGTAGTTATTATTGTTATTTTTATTGCAAGAATGACTGTTGTTGTTGCTGTTGTTGCTGCTGCTGGAGATAGAGCTAAGAAGAAGGATTCAAATATGAAGAATACGATGTTTGATTCATATTCATTTGTGGTTACTATTATCTCTACTACGAAGAAACGCTTGAATTATGTGATTCTTTTCCAGACGAAACTGATGTTGCACCACTGGGATTTGTGCTACCATTACTGAGTTACATTTAAAATACCCGCTTTTCCATTTCAGCTTGTTTGATTACTCGCTGATCTAATGATTGCGTAAGTTCCCTGATTCTGTTCTCCTTTTCCTTTGATTTTTTCAAGAAAATACAACAAAAAATAATTGAAAATCTAAAACATAATTGACATTGGTTGTTTTACCTGTATGTCTTATGTTATAAGGCGGACACTTGTGAGCAACTCTTTCTCGATGGAGGTCTTAGATTAAGTTTGCTAGGAGGAGAGCTTGGAAGTAGGTAAACCACTTTGGATTAGAGTATTCGTTTATGCTATGAGATCATGTAGACGCTTGTTCTCAGACAGACTCATCTAAAAGAAAGAGAGAGAAAGAAATGAATTAACAAGTTGTTTAGAAATCAACAAAAATTATTTTCAATATTACTTCATAATCTGCTTTGAGAGTGCTCTCCGATTGCGCATTGTTAGCAAGAGCCTTGAGAGGTAATTTATTCTCTGCTTCCCTACGAGTTCTCTCTTATGAACCTACCCTGCTATTACTATTATTATTACTACTCGCATTGTTTCTGCTTCTCTCTTCCGATAATCCTCTGCTTAAATTATGCTGTTAACTCCCTTGTCCCCCGCAATTCCCACAAGAATTACTATTGTTATTGTGTCTGCTATTCTCCGTAGAAGTCTTGAGAAGTTCAACTACATTATTGTGCTCATTTAATAGTTTAGCATATGACTCTCTAAGCTCCCTTACATCTTTATCTCTTTGTTGTGCGAAGATTTATGTTCTATCATAGAATTCTCGTAATTCGTTCTTTTACGATTCAATTTCCTTATTCTTCACATCGATTACTCGTTTCAGCTCTTACATGTCTCGTTTCGCTTGCAATAAACTAGATTTACTCTCCTCAATGACTTTCGTTTTTCGTTCTAAATCCTACTCTAATTATCTACTGACTTCAATAGTAGTCTGTTAATCAACGCTAACTTGATGTGTTTTATTGATCTCTGCTTCAAATTCCTATAATTTCCCTAATAATTCTTGATTTAATTACTCCTTTTCGTAGTTATCATGCTCTAAGAATTCATTTTGTTCTTGCAGATTCTTTGTTAATTTCTTGAAATTACTTATTTCTTCACTGAATTTCTAAGCTAATTCCTCCACTTCATTCGCTTTTAGTTATTGGCAATTCTCCAATTGAGCCAGCATCTATCTGCGCTCCTCATAAATCACCTTCAACTCAGCAGTGTGCTAATTAACAAATCAATCAAAAAAAATCAAATAAAAAATGAAATCTAAACTTAAAAAGATAAACAAAAAAGATGCAATTCTCTTGCACCTATTCCCTCTGTAATATAATTCACTGTTTTACCTTGTTTTCCAGTTCATCTAGTTATGTCTTCGCATCTAATTCCCTTTTTACATCACCTTTCCCAACATTCTCAGCTTTAATCTAATTTTTCTCCATTTACTTCTATTATTCCTACAACCTCTACTGCAAGCTCTCATTCTAACTAATTAGCTTCTAATACTCCTCATTAAGTGTCCCTAGTAATGTCTTTTTCTGATTTAATTCAATCCCTAATTTATTCATATTCTTTTAATTATTCACAGCTTCATTCGCCATATTCTTAATTTAAATATCCTTTTCCGATGACAACTTCTGTGCCTCAGCGAGATGACTCTAAACTAAGCTAAAATGCTCTAATAATTACTAATATTCCTGCTGAATCTTCTCATTCTCAAATATCAACTTATCATATTGCATTAATTAACTCTTCAACTAAATTATCTCCTACTAAGATTCCTGCAATGAATCATGATAATTTTACTTATTTTCAAGTACAATCGCATCAGCTTTCGCTTCAGCTAGCAGAATTATCTTTTCATTCCGTGAATCAGCTTCTTTCTGCATTGACTCGCATTTGTATATGAACATCTACCGCTATTCATCTAATTCAGCTTCAAGCTACGCTATTCTTGACGACAACGCATCTAATGTTGCAGTTAATTCGTTTATACGAATATCTCGAGTAGCTAGTTGTCCATTTAGACTACTAATCTATGAATCTTTGGATGCTAAAGTATTAGCTTGAGTTTATACGAGATCTTATGATTCCTTGAGTTATTTTTGATTTCCTGTTTGTTGAGTTTTAAATTCTTGAATTTATCTGTTCTATTCCTGTTTTGATTCTAATATTATCCCATTTAATTTCTAAATCTACTCTTCTTAATCTTCATTTTTCTTCTCTAATCCCCTCATCTACTCACTTAATGTCTCCATTTCCCTATCTAACTCGATTACTTTCTCCTTCAGTTTCTCGATATCTAAATCTTTCTCCTTCAATTCAGCACATTTATCCTTTTATAAATCATCGAATTCTTCCATTTTAAGTTATTTTTCTTTCTTCATGCACTCTTCCAACTCAATTATTTTCATTTCATTCCCCGATCTATCACTTTTAATCAGCACTAGCTATCTTTCAGTCAAATCAATTTATTCTTGTAATTTTCCAATCTTCTCGACCATTTCTCTCTTCAGATTCTCACATTCTAACGATTTCTAATCGAACATCTACTAAATCAATTCCTTCTAAGATTTAATATCCTCAATCACAATCTAATGCTCTTCAATAACCATAATCTTAGATTACAATCGTTCAGTTTTCTCTACCAATGTCTATTCAACACTTTCAAGCTTTGTATTAGCCTACTCTAATTATGATTACAATGTATTTTCCTTGTTAACCGCTAGAATCTTCATTGTCTACATTTCCTTCTTCAATTACAATTCCACTTACTGCACTGTAATCGATTACTAATGATTCTCAGCAATCTTCAATCGTAACGCACTAACTTCATGCTAATATGATTCGTTCGATGATATTTCCTCAGAAAGCTTCTATTACAATGATTAGCATTCATCTTTCAGTGATTTCAACGATTCTTAACTTTTTATGCCTTCTTTCGCATATTTACTCACTTATTTACTCAGTTCTTCAATTTCAAGCTTCAACTTCTCACATTGATCTTCCAATATGGTTTTCTACATCAAACACTTCTCATATTCTGCTATCTTTTCTGATAACTCAATATCTTTCTGTGATAATACCTATTTAGCCTCTTGATTTTCTAATTTACCCTTTCTAACCTCCTCCTTCAAACCTTCTATTTACTCTTTCTTCTTCATAATCTCCTCTTGTTGTCTCATCACTTCTTCTGACATTTTTTCAAGTTCACTCTTCGCTAATTAATACGCTGCATGTTAACTATCCCTTTATTCTGTCAACTAACTTTCTTCCTCCTTCAATTACATTTCTGTATCTTTCAGTTACTTTATTTACTCCTTTAAACTACTTATTTCTCCTTCTAAACCTATTATCCGTTACTTAGACAACTCCAATTCTGCCATATGTGCTTGATTATTCTATTTTTCAACTGCATCCCTCTTGAGGTTATCTTTCTTGAATGTTTCAACCTAATTGACATATTCTTCATTCATTTTCAATGCCTCAATAAGTTACTCACTTTTGATCTTTAACTCATTATTTAATTCAATTATCTACTACTTTTTCAACTCTAATTCTTATTATAAACGCTCCAAATCATTATGTTTCTCCTGTTCTACTTAAATCAATTAATTCTTCAACTCCATTTCTGCTTCCATTTATTCTTTTTATACCTTCGATTCATCCAAAATACGTTCCTTTTCCTTCAATAATTCGTTAATTTATGCTTCTTTCTCATCTATGCTGTCCTTAGCCTATGCTAGCAACTCTTGAATGGTTTATTTTTCTGAAGTTATTTCAACAATCATTTATTATTACTATTTCTTTTCCACTTCTACAGCTTATTTCAACTATTCTCCCATACTTTATTCTTAATCTTCCTTGATTTCCTTAATGATCTTCTCCTTCTCCATAACTATTTTCGATATCTACTACCTTAATGATTCTTCAAGTTCTTATTTTTCCTTTGCTATTTTCTCAATTATCTAATCTTTTTCAATTTTATGCAATTCTTAACATTTCCCTAATTCCTCAGTTATTTTCTGTTTTTCCTAGATCATTTCACTTATCAATATCTCCTATTCTCGCAGATTGTCTTAAGCTTGTTCTGCTGTATTTTACAACTCAATCTTCTAAGCAATCTTTTCGTCAATTATTAGCTATTTATCAATTTTAACTTATTCAATATTTTATTCCAACAATTCTTCATTTTATTCTTCAACTTCTTCCTCCTCCTCCTTTTCTCCTTCCCCATTCAACTATCCTACCATTTGACTATCTTCTCCATCAACCTATATCTAATCCTCTTAACTTCCATCATCTGCAACTTATTTCTAACCCATTTTAAGTTATGCTAGCTCTTATTCTCTGAAACTAAGTGTATCCGTAACTGTATCTAATTCTTCTTGCATGATCTACTTTGCACTAAGTTGATCTTCTAATCTTTCTTCGATTGCTTCAAGTTACTCTTCAAGTTCACCAACACGTAATTAATCTCGGTCTAGTTATGATTAAAGATCTACATTTTCATTTTCTAATCTCTGTAATCTGTTGTTTGATTCTTCAAACTTTAAAATTGCTTCCTTGAGTTATCGCTAGAGCCTGCTAATAATCTTTTTATGATCTCCTTCTGCTTCTTCTGTGAGTTCATCATTTCCCTCTACATACTCTCCTTCTTCTAATCTAACAGTCTCTTACATTTTAATCCCATCTTCATCAACTTCAAACCCCTTTCGTTGTTCTTCCTCTCCATTGATTCCTTTTTCTGAATTGTCTAATATTTTGTTATTAGTATTATTATTATTATTCCCTTCACTCAGACTATTTGTTGAAAAGCTTGAAGGCACACTTAGTTCTTATATTATTCTTTTGAGTTCATTCACACTTTCCTCATGCTGTTTATCTTTTTCGCTAATCAAGATTCTGTGTTCATCGCAATCGCTCTTTAACTTCTAATTCTCTCCGCTTTGCAGTGCTTAATTGCTCTCTAATTCCAGAAGTCTAGCTCTCAATCTTCAAAAAGAATTCAAAAATCAAATTAATCTTCAATCAACAACCAAAAAAGCTCTTTAAATCTTGATAATTAATTCATTTTTTCTACTCATTCTTTTCTTCTTCTAGCTTCTTAAATTCAACATACTCCCTTGGCCTTTCGATATCTTCAATCACTCTGTTCATTTAAACTCTCTACTCCACACCGTTCTCGATGCTTTCCTAAATGCTCTTAAGTACTTATGCATTATCTATCAACTATTCAAAAATCGATTTCCCAGGTTCAGTTACTTTTTCTGCTTTTTCCTGCAACTCAGCATTTTCACAAAAAAGTTTCGAGAAATATGCCTATTCTTTCAGTAAATCAGTCATTTATTTCAGCTCTTTCTGCTATGCTTCTGAGTTCTCCCCAAAGAACCCTTCAATCTACTCTTTCGATAAATCTTTCCTGCTGAGGAACTTCTCCATCCTCTCGATTCTCGCGCGTTAAAGCATGATAATGTTTCTGTATTAAAACTCGCAATCTTGGAATTTTTTCACGTATTTTATCATGTGATTCAACTAATCCTTTGCCCTACCTAGATTGTAGTTCATTTTCAGTTCCATTTCTTAAGTCTGTTCAAGGTAATGCTAGCAAAGTTCCTCTGATTCCTACATCCGCTAATTCTATTCCAATAAACCTCTACCATTTGAATTGCGCTTTCCTTTCTCACTTGCTGGGTTTAATTACAGTAATTACCCCATTCCTAGTCCACTTCCACCTTCCTTAGCTAGCATATCCCTGATCTATACAAACAACGACACTCAAACAACTTGAACATATCATAAAATTAAGTTATTTTTACTTGTAAATTTTCAATTTTAAGTTTCTTGATTTCATTATTCAGTGCCTCTAGATTTCCTGTGTGATCCTCATTAATCTAGACTCTATTTTTAATGAGCTTAGCTCTTTTCGCGAATTTAAGTGTTGAGAGTGTCTCATAGTATGCACTACTTGCTGGAGATATATTTGCAATGAGTCTTGTTTTACTATTTCCACCTAGACTGTCTTTTAACAGAAAAGTCAACTTACTGTCTCGATAATGTATGTATCGTGTTCTGCCATTATCAACTTCGACAAGTGCATTAATAACATTTCCAAGAATACTAAGTGATTTATTAATATTGCAGCCTTCTTTGAGACGATCACCGATTGCATTAGTCTGCTTGTTGCGTTCACTTCCAGCTAAATCTACGAAATGAAAGCGACTGTATTTGATGTGCGTCACACCTTCGGATAATGACTGGAAAAATAAACCAAAACAAACAAGGGTTTTTTAATAAAACGCATAAGTATTTTCGTTTTTTTTTTGATCCAGTAAATTGAAGAAGATTATCTCAATTTAAGTTTACCTTCGACTGGAGAATGATGGAGAAAACAGAGTGAGATCGAGAAGACTCCCTGTTCATGCTTGTCTCTCCGTTGTGTCTGTTTGCACCTCCTGTTTTAAGGATTTCGATTGCTTAGAGGAAATTACTTGTCACAATTTCAGTCAAACCATCCACGTACACTCCCTAAAAGGAAACATAAATAGGATATTTATTTTAGAGGATGGATACTAAAGAAACAGTTAGTTTATTCATAAGCAAAACAACTCTTTTTGTACCTTTTTGATATCTTCTCTGAGCTGCAAGTTATACCCATTTTCCCCAAGGAGATCGATGATATGTTCATTGTAGATTTCAAGATAGCTGCATTTTATTAAATATTCTACTTTTTCCTCATTGGCTTGTTTCTATTGTTTGTTGATTTCAGTAAAGATATACTTCAAGACTCGAGGTAGCATACCTTCATTTTCAGTGCCTATAACGCTTTCTACAGTACTCGAACCACTTATCGTGTATGTCTTACCTGCTCCAGTCTAGCCATATGCGAAGATACATCCATTATAACCTAAAAGAAATCACAAAAAGTAGTTTATTTTTAGTAATAAATTCCCTTGAAGTTATTTTCACTTTTTTTCTACCTTCAAGACAGCTATCCGCAGCAGGTTAAGCTACTTTGTTGAACAATTCATACTATGGAATATTCTAATGTGCTATGTAGTCAAAACAAAATAGCCTCGATTCAGATGAATTTGTTTCTAGTCTGATCGAATTTGGATTATTAGCTTCAATTCTAACGCATGCGTTTTCCCTTTGTAACTACTCTTTCTCGTTGAACGGACGCACTCGAATTGTCACAAAAATTGATGTTTTCTAAGCATCAAATGACTCAAGATTCTCAGCCATGTTTTGCTTGTTTCAAAACCTAGAAAACTCTCTTTGATCCACTTGATAAATATTAAATCTACGATCTCTATTTAAGGCAATTTAAATTCGAAACGATCAATCTTAATCTCTTTCTCCCCCCCATGTAGTTTGATTATTTCTTCTCCCCTTCTCTCAGAAAGCCATTCAAATTCCTAAGATAATTATTGCCAAAAACTTCTTTGATATATATATTACCATTAAAATGAGTAGGTTATCCTTTTCTTTCCTTTTTTTGATTTTCATCCATAAATTAACTTTAATAAAGGCATACTAAGAAAATGATTTGCCTCATATTTCTGCATTGATTCTTTAATAAATAATATGTCTTTTTATGATTCTATGGATAGGTACATCTATTTGAAATCTTGTTCACAACTAACCAAGAGAACAATGAAAACAAAAGTGAGGTTGCATTTACAATTTCGATTCAGGAATCAATTGTACCATAAAGTTTAATTTTCTTAATATTTTCAATTTAAATCAATGGTACTATTTCATTTTGTCAGGCAGCCCAATCTGCTAAGTCTGAGATTATCAACAAACTAAGTAGTATTTTTTGGATTTAAAATTAACTTATTTGCTTGATGCCAAATACCATTCAATTTTTGTTGTTGGATTCGAATCCAAAAGCGAAATCTACTGAGATTGTTTAATTTTAAGTTGCGGAAGAAGTGTAAAATAAGCATGAGTATTGGAAACTAATTCTTCGGGTGATATTTTAATTAACTAGAGACATACATAATTGAGCATATCTCTAAAAAGTAAAGAGGAAATACGAATCTCGCATTCTGTTCTAGCTGATTGCAAGTTGACAGATTCCTATTGTAAAGTCGAAAAAAACAGACATAATAGATCGATTCAAACACCTTCATTTTATTAGATTATCTTAACAAGAAGATATTCTAACAGAATCTCTCTCGATAAAAGTAACACCACAGAAATCTATCATATTCGAGAAAAAGAACCAGTTTTGGAAGGATCTCTCAAAGAAGAATCACAGAGTTCAGCTGAATTTTTGAAACTTCATGGCAAAGGACATATTCAATAAATATACTCTGCGGTTTCATAATGCAATATATGAGAGAGAGTTCAACGCCATCGATGTGAAGAAGGTAGCATTGAAATGAAGATAATTTTGTAAGGAGGGGGGGGGGGGGGGGTTTTATTGAATTTCAAAGAGAAGAATAACGTCTGATATTGAATAGAAAGCAAGAGATCGAATTGCGAGATAATTGCAGAAAAAATAAGCTACTTCTTCTTCTTAGTCTCCCACAGGGGGATGAGTTCAAGAAGGACAAACAAGCACAAAATTAACTAATCAAGGAATAATGAAAAAGTGTTTCTACAAGACAAAATGAAATTTATACCTAGGGACGCAAGCAAATAAAGCCCTACTATCTCTCTTTTTCTCTCTCCCTCTTTTCCTTTCCTAAATACTTCTTTTCGCTTCGATTTTCTTCTTCCCTTTTATTCCAAAAACTCAATATTTTTAGTGTTTTATTGATTATTTTGTGTTTTTTCATAGAAATTTCGAATGCACATTATCATGACAATACTCTACATTCTCATCGAAACGAGCTATCTCATCTATTGGGGATTCAGTTATACGTACTTGCTCCATATTCTTTTAATGTGCTGCTTAGTGGTGATCGGGTACTTTCGTAAGTAATTTGTCCCTTACACAAGCTTCATCATGGTCGTAGGGACGATCTTATTCTTCATTGTGTTCATGAAAGACAATGAAGACATGTCGTACATAGAATCATTCATTCAAGGATAAGTAAATCTAAGATATGAACATTTTCTCTAATAAAGACTAACTTTTTATTGGGTTATTTTTCCAACCAGGGTTCAGCATTGATATACCTGGTGAGTAGCTAGTCCGTGGTGCTTGATACAGCTGCGGTAGTTTTCTGCTAGATTTTAATGAAAGTCATGATGACTTCAGATAATTTCTATCTCCTGGAGAGCGTGCACATAGTCCTCGTGAGTTCCGTTGTAAAGTACATCTAATCGAAAGGCGAGAGATAAGCGTTTTTTCAAAAGAAGATTCAAGAACAATGGAATGATAATCTTGATAATCTATTCTCCAATAACATTTTCATATCCAAATTCGATAAAGTCACCAGGAAAGTATCTTTGCATGGTAAAAAAGCAACAAAAATACCTTCAAAAACAACAAATAATATCAACCCAAATCACTATTTTTGAGTTTTTAACGATATTTGTGCTTACTCTTTAGACTGTAACCGCTAGGCTCGTTAGTTCGGTATCTAAAATGACGAATCCTTTGAATAATTTTGTAAAGACGTCCGAATCGACATAGTCCATTCCAAAACAGGAGTCAAACTAAGAGAAAACCGCTGTAGCTTGAAAGATTATCTTCTCCAGAAGCACGATGCATGCTCCATAAGGAGAGCTTAGTCTCTATTGTAAGGCGTTCAAAATCAATTTGGTCGGAAGGAACTACATCCTAAAAACAAATTGGCTTCTTCTAATAAACTTAAATTTCTTAACAACAACAACAACAATACATCATTGCTATCTGCCATGAACCCCAATTAGCAGTAGTCAACGTCCTTAGGAGACATGCAAAACAAGGTATTCAAGAATATCGCCCCTGGAGATGTCCTAAAAATGGAATCCAATGATGTTCTAAAAGTCCGATATGAGAGTAGTTTGCAGCCATCGAAAATAAAACTATTTAAAGTCAACGTAGGTGTCTTGGTCTTCGAAGAGCCGTTTATAATTCTGTCTATGCAAGATGTTTCATCGGAGAGCTAGTTCTAGAATCTACAGAGATAAGCTACAGCTACCGATGTTATTTATCTACGTGGGTTAAATGAACTTCGAGCGAAGTTAGTTAGATTATTGCAATAAGTTCCTTCTTCCATGGGGACATCTACGAAACTGACTGCGCATAGCAATTCGCTGTCTCCGTATCATCTCCCTGCGTCGCAATATCAAACGCCTTATGGAATAAGGAGAACAAGTGTTATTCATGAGGAAAATATAACCAGACCGAGATAATATTCTTCTTCACAGTATTTACTCTTACACCATGCTTACTAGCAGCAATAATAGCAGTAGCAGTAGTAGCAGCAACAACAGCAATAGCTTCTAAACCCCTACTACAATTCTTCTTGTCTATTACCAGCTGCTTCGTCAGTAGTTTCTTCCAATAAATTCAACTTTTCACCATCATAATTCCCCTCTATTTAGAGTTCTCCTACATTAATTTCCTCTGAACAACACATTAGTATTCACAATTATCCAATGAGTAGTTTCACAAAAGGCTTTGAATAATATCTAACTCAGCCTACGATAACTGACGATCCTTAGCTGCTCCCTGGAGGATTGCCATCGGAACACGCCATCACATAAGACGAACCAAATCAAACGGAAAGACAACAATTAACGCTAGCTTCTTCGTTTAATCAAATCGAGAAACAAATCACAACGGAGACTACCCCCAATCACAGGAGTTATCTGAATGATACCTATGGAGAGGATACTAATATATATCGGACGTACAGGAATCAAACCAACAATTCTAAAAAGCAACCCAATGGATATGGAGTGTAGAATATTCCACGATCGCACAGTGTCAGCATCAAAGCAGCGAAAGTAGAGATCAGATAGTTTAACTCAGCTGAAGATCATGAATTCGGAAATGAATAATAGCCGTAATAGCAACAATAACTACAACCATCCAGTCAAACGGTCATACATTAGAAGTAGTAGCAATAGTTGTCTGCATCTACTTCTGCTTCTGCTAACAACTTCTTGACCCTCAAGAAAGTCGCTAGCAATTTGAACACAAGCTTCGAAATGGATTCTTCGTATTCCTCGATTCCGAACACAGGGGAGATACCTCAATCGAACAACAACGACCACAACTACTCGTACTCCTTCCACGCGGAGAACAAGGTATCTATCAGGCTCGGACTCGTTTGTCTGCTGAACAACACATACTCCTTACTGGACTATGTGATTGTATCATCTGAGAAGACACAACTCAAGAAGCTCCTAATCAAAGCGAAAGTTATTTCGCTGAAGAAGATAGAAATGGAGTTGAAATCGCTGTTTCCAAACCTCCAAGTCACATATGCTAAATAGTAGCTTCAAGATATGGACATAGCGACAGATATTAGAAGACTCAAATACATTCTTATATCGATGATCAGCTCGTTCTTCGCGAGAACCAAAAGCGAACAGCCACAAGAATAACAACAACAATAACAACAACAAATACAGCAAACTTAACCAGAAGAAGGTGGCTAATAGTCACAGCAGTTATCTCCTGAGTTCTAAAAATAAAATATTGGGTCGTAAGCATATCCACAGCAGCCTCCATCTACTTACATTCAAACTCAAAGTAAAAACTCCACATCTGCACCTGGTGAAAGCAATATTTACACTGAGAACAACTACAACAATAACACTGTCAATATCTTGAACAACCAACAGTAGAATATCAATACGGTTTCGAACGGTACAAGTGTCTTTTCAGGGACAGTAGCGAATAACTCACCGTTTTAATCAGATCTTCTCCCAATGACTCTCCTAGCTACCAATAATAGCAAGAAGAATATGATACAGGCAAATGCTGCTGTTACGGGCGTTGGAAACATTACCAATAGAAGAGTGACTTCCGATTTCGCTAGGGTTTCAAGTCCATCTACGTAGCTAGCACCAACTAGCAACTAAATCGAGTTAGTAAATCTAAACTCGAACATCCGAAACAAGAGTAAATCAAAGCATTTCGTGAATCCTAACAATCTAGCGAGTAACCTCAAGGACTTAGCAATCTCAAACGATCAGTGGGACGTAGAAATAACTCATAACTAAGTTATCCTGGTAATATCCTTGAATGAACAGAATCGATACACGTCTGTTTGCTTTTAGATCCATCCTTAGGAACTCATCACGTAGTAACAACCACAGCAACCCTAGTAATAACAGCAGTAAACTACATAAATCTACCTCCCTAGCAGTAATAACACTGCCATAACACCTTAAATCAACATCAATAACGAAAATCATTATCTCCCAACGATCCCTAGCACCAACAGCAAAACTCCTCCGCAATAGATCTGCAGCAACCATCTCTTCAGCCCTGGAAGCTGCACGAACTGCTTGAGAGACAACATCACACTGAATCCCTTGCAGCCACAGTTTCCATTCACACACAAGCGATCTGTCGATGAGGAAGTATTTTTAAGTTCCCTAAGCGAGACACCTTTATCGATGAATGGCACGTAAGATAGCATCATTCGTCTCATGGAATTCAGGAATATCTACTCAAATATCATGAGGCTAGGACCGCAAGCACCGGATTTCAATTAAAGTACGTAGACATTCACATTTGAGATCTTCCCGGATATCGATATTCTTGAAGAAGATTATAATAATAACCCTCACAGTACTTACGGATTGTTGTAAACATAACAACAGCAGTAGCAGCAGCAACAGCAATAATAATAGTCATTATAAACTCAGCCCTGGTAGTAATCGACATAAGGGTAGATACTTCAGGAGAGATTGTAATCTTCTTCGATAGACACCGGGATTGTGTCGAATCGCTCTAAGAGTGGCTTCTTTGATTAGTTAGTTTAACCTCGACATACATAACATACTCCTATTCTCAGGGGTATTGCTGATAATTCAATCTAGCAGACAGATTTTTTGTTTAGTAGCAATTAGACACTCCCTTGTGGGTAATCTAGTAATAACTACAAGAATATCAATTCAAATGTTGAAAGCACTTCGTAAATGTATTCACAGTAGTCGCTATTGCCGCAGTAGCTGAATAGTTAGAGGTAATAACAGCAAGGGTAATCTGCAGGTGTAACTGCAGGAAGTGTTTAGGTTCCTAAATCTAGCCTTAAGAAAAATGGGAAACCATTGAAAAGTATTATAAGTAGTAAGAGAAAGTACAACATGGATTTTGAAGCAGGGCCATCATCATCGTCATTGATTTAGATGGGTGTTTAGACGACGCATAATGCGTAGAGATTTAACGAACGGATTAAAGAGTAAACAGTGCAAGAAATCAAATAGGAAATAGAAGGTGATGTGGAATATTAACTGGAGTAGAAACAAGAAAGTCAAAGTTATTATACGAACTCAGGGTTTAATGAAGATCATGATTTGGCTGAGAAGCATGATGGAAAAGATGGTTAGGATATGTAGAAGGAGTAGATGAATTGAAAGAGAGAGGGGAGGAAAATTGAAAAATAGAGGGAAAAAGGTTTGTGAACGCGGGAAAGATGAGATGGTAATACTAGAAAAGATCTCTTTTATTTGTATTTTTATATCTTTTGTCTAGAAAAATGAACCAAACAACAAATAGACACATGATTGATTTATAATCAGTTTAATTTGAGAAATAAAATGAGCTTTTAGTTGATGAAATAGAAGATTTTCAAATTTCTGAAAAGGATGCATTTCAAGCAAATAAAAAGAGGATATTTGAATTTTTTTCAAAATTGTTGCATATTGGGACAAGGAGTGAGAGAGAAAATGGAGGAATATTTTATAATTTAGTTTTTTCTGTTGAATTCGTTTAATTATTGCCAAAACAATGAATAATTAAAAGGATGAGGAACTTGGAGCTGTACGAGAGTGAATTTTAGTAAAAAGAAGGG
>Ga0302271_10000621_pt1 | contig 35138 bp, 21 predicted proteins | sample III_Bog_N1_1_FD_198767 | JGI IMG/M metagenome (GOLD analysis project Ga0302271, IMG submission 198767) | Peat permafrost microbial communities from Stordalen Mire near Abisko, Sweden - III_Bog_N1_1 | ecosystem: Environmental > Terrestrial > Soil > Wetlands > Peat | place: Sweden: Abisko... | reverse complement strand
TGAATAGAATAGTTGAGCCCTCTAACTTGCGAGCCACTGAACAAACTTTTTTGCGTAAATTTTGATGCCAAGCGAAACATCTGTGGGCTTTCTTCTGATTTTGTTTTTGGATCTTTCTAAGAATAATCTAAGACTGAGAAATTTAACCAAATCAATTCGAGCGATTCCCGTTGATATATCTTCTGTTTTAATGGGCTCTAGTTTTGACATAAAATCGAAAATCAAGAAGAAACTTATTAGTGATGAAAATAGTTATATTTCAGATGTCTTTCTTGGATTTCAATCCAATATTCTTTCTATTAATGATTATCTTTAAAAAAACAGAATAAACAACAATAAAAGCAATGGAAGAATCAAATAAAAAGAAAAAATGACATACATTCCAATAAAATACTACTTAAATCGAAAGGATCGTATGAAGAATAATTAAGAACTGTGTAAAGAGTTGTATTTTAAAAAATACAGCGATTACATTTCACTAAGGAGAAGCAAGGTTCAAAGAAGAAGTGTGATTGATTTGATCATCTTCACTTAAATGTAGAAGAGAGAATGGGAATAAAACAATCGTTAAAAACTACTTTTTTAATCAAAATCGAGTGTGCTTTTTGGTTATTTTTGTTTACGAGAAGTCCTTTTTATTGTTGGAACATAAATTAATTGAAACAATATCGCAAATAAAACTACAAAAGTTCAATTAGATGACTGCCCGCGATGAAGTGCAGCTTTAAATGCTGAATGATGAGACATTCTCAGCCAATGAGAAATTCAAAATAGGACCAATGCGACTTGTCCAATTAGTTAAGATCAGTGATAAGAGGGAATTCTGCGAGGAAATAGATGAATTAGAAAATCTCTACAAAAACAGCTAATTTTACAATTCAAACGAACTATCTAGGATCCTTTCATTACCTTCCACTTCTCCTGACGATCCATCAAGAGATCCAATAACAAGACTAATCATTGAAGGAATAGGATCTGATCTAAAAATTGGAATATCCAATACGGAAAAGGATTTATTAGATCGAGAGTAGATTTATGGGCATAATAGAAAAGAATCAGTTATCCCAGCGACGTTCTGCGAGTTACTTTGGGATGCATTGCAAGATATGACTCTTAAGATTCTAATTGTAGCTGCTATTGTTTCTATTGCAGTCGAAGTTGGTACAGCTGATACAGAAAGCAAACGAAGCATCGCGTGGATTGAAGGTTTTGCAATTTTAGTTGCAGTGTTTGTGTGTTCTACAGTGTCTGCTGCGAATGACTACAAAAAAGAGAAACAATTTCAGTAATTGAATAACGTTAGTGCGGAGAGCTTGATGGTAGATCTAATTCGAGAGGGACAATAGATGTCTCTACACAGAGATAAGGTCTTAGTTGGGGATATCATCAAAGTTAAAGGAGGGATGGAACTACCAGCTGATGGTCTTATTATTCACTCCGTTGATCTCAAGTGTGACGAATCCGTAATGACAGGAGAACCAGGTAAACAAAAATAATCATTTGGGAGAAGAAAATATCAAATGGTTAACACTTAATAGAAAGATAAATCCTGGGGGAAGGTATGAGAAAGTAAATGGTAAAACTAAAGAAATAATAATCTGTAATCAAGATGATGTGGGATGGATAAAGAACTAATTTAAGAGAGAGAGAGTTGCTTGATTTGAATTTGGAATTATGTAACCTTTGAAATCATTTCTTGCATTGAAAGAATTAAAGTTAAAAGGAGTCATTTATTTATGAATTTTGAGAGTTTGTCTATCTTTACTCTTTCTAAATAAAATATTTTAACTTTTATATTATTAGATCCTGTTGTCAAGCAGTCAGTAACGAGATGTCTCTAGAGCAGAGAGGAAGTGAAAAGAACGAAGGTCGCTCATACATCTAGACATGAAGTCCCTACTCCGATAATGATGAGTGGCACGAATGTAAGTGGAATAAAAAATGCTATTTTAAAGAAAAATATCTTATTTTCAACAAAATTACAACCCTTTTTTTACTCAATAAAAATAGGTTATTGAGGGTGAGGGATTGATGGTAGCTATTGTCGTAGGCCCTCGCTCAACACAGGGTAAAATCGATGAGATTTTAAAATCCTAAGATGAATCGAAATCACCTTTGCAGGAGAAACTTGAGACGATTGCAGATGATATCGGCAAGTTTGGTCTTTACAGCGCTATTTTGATCATAATAATTTTGATAGCTCGATTCACAGCAGAAAGAATCTAAGAGGAATCATTTGATGGTGATAATGTTGTTGAGTTAATTAAGTTCTTCATTATTGGAATCACTGTGATTGTCGTTGCGATTCCTGAAGGATTGCCATTATCTGTTACTTTGTCCCTCGCTTTTTCGACTCAGAAAATGCTCAAAGATAAAAATCTCGTAAGGAAAATGTAAGCATGCGAAACAATGGGAGGTGCTAACACGATTTGCTCGGACAAAACTGGAACTTTAACATAAAACATGATGTATGTGACTACTTTATGGAATTATGGTGAGAGTTTAATCGATGTGAACACTAAAAAAGATACAGCTTCTAATTTAGCTGATTATATACCTTAGTAAGCATAAGAGATATTCCTTCAAGCTACTGCTTGTAATTCTACAGCAACTATTAATCCACCTTCGGGAGATGCAACCGAACAAGCAATCGTGAAATTTTTGAATAAATGTTCGATAAATTTCATTGAATTGAGACAGAAATATCCAGAAATCATGTATGTTCCATTTTCTTCGTAGCGAAAGAGAATGACTAAAGTTATAGGTCTTGGGTAGACTCAGAGACTGTTAATCAAGGGAGCATCAGAGTTGATTACGCAATGTTGTACGTATCTTCATAAATGGGATAGTGGATAAGTAATTCCAATCGATAGCAAAGTTTAAGAGAGTATACAACGAGCGATTGTTGGAATGGCTGAATAAGGACTTAGGACTATTGGTATAGCGTACAAGCAGGTGATTAATAGCATTACTTTTTGCTTTATTTGACTTTAAATGATTTATTAATCAATAAATAGGTATCAGAGAGAGATGATTTCCAGACGAAAGATTCCATGAATGTGAGAGAGATAGAAAAGACTAATTTAATATTGCTTGGAATCTTCGGAATAGAGGATATTCTCAGAGAAGAAGTGCCAGAAGCTGTCAGATTATGTAACTTTTAGCAACTTTAAGAACCTCATATTTTGTGAAAAAAAACGATTTAAGAAAAATAATAAATATCTTAAATTTTGGTATGGTTTTAGGTAAACTAGCGCACATCAACGTACGTATGGTTACAGGTGACAACAAGATCACAGCTCGAGCAATTGCTAAGAAATGTGGGATACTAGATGAGCAAACAGGACACGATTTAGTCTTAGAAGGCAAGGAGTTTATTAAACTAACAGGCGGTGTTGTTTGCAAGAAATGTTAAACAGCTGTGTGTGGATGTCCTAGAGATAAAAAGACTGCAGCAACAACAAAGACAGATTTAAGAGTGGATACTGTGCTTAATTAGGCTAAGCTAAAAGAGTTATTACCAAGACTTGCAGTCATGGCAAGATCTGCACCTGAAGATAAATACACTCTTGTTGTAGGTCTCATGGAAAATGGTAATATCGTTGCTGTCACAGGTGATGGCTCTAATGATGCACCAGCACTGAAAAAGGCTGATGTCGGATTCGCAATGGTAAAAATTCATTAAAAAGAGAATAATTTCATTTTGTGTTTTTCATTGTTGTTTATCCTTTTTTATAGGGTAAGGCTGGTACACAAGTGGCCAAGAATGCAGCCGATATTATCTTGACAGACGATAATTTTAGTTCCATCGTAAAAGCAGTTATGTGGGGCAGAAATATCTATGATAGTATCCGTAAATTCCTGTAGTTCTAGCTGACAGTGAATATTGTAGCTGTGTTTGTGACGCTAATTGGTGGTGCTGTAATAAAATAAGAATTGTTGTAGCCAATTTAAATGCTGTGGATAAATCTCATCATGGACACATTTGCTTCTCTGGCTCTTGCTACTGAACCCCCTTAACCGATTTTACTAAACAGACCACCTCATGCGAGAACAGATTACATTATCTCAAGAAAGATGCTAAAACACATTGTCCTTTAAGCAATTCTTCAGATGGCAGTTGTGTGTTCATTTGCTTTTGCAGGAGAATTCTTTTTACCTGAGTTCAAGGACGATTTTGATAAATCCACAGACCTAGGAGATATTATGTTCGTGAATGTTTACAAGTACAGCGATTCTGAGCATAAGTTTGTACACAGTGGAAGGCTTAGAACATACTCTGGATAGGATGATGATTACAGTGAGAAATTAGCATTTGATAAGTTCACTCCATCTAGGCATTTCACAATGGTGTTTAATGTCTTTGTGATGCTGCAGTTCTTTAATTTCCTGAATGCGCGCAAAATCAACGATGAAATCAACATATTCTAACACATCATGAGCAAGTATTACACCTAAAATTACAACAAAAGAAAAATATCTTACTTCTATTCTATTTTTAACTTTCTTTCTTTTCTTCCCCTTCCCTTTAGCTAACTCTTCTTTGGAATTCTGTTCGTCATTATTGGACTCCAGGTTATTTTCGTTGAGTTTGGTTACCGTGCACTGTACGTTTACAAACATGGTTTAACTTGGTAGCAATGGCTTATTTGTATTGGATTCGGATCTCTTGGGTTGATCTGGAGCGTGTTTGTTAAATTTTTACCAGATAGATATTTCCCTCAACTTGGCAATAAAGAAACGGAAATCTCCCTTCACAGACAAGGTAGCTCAGTAAACTTCAAAAGAGGGAAATCCTTTGAGCTCAAGGCATCTAATTTCGGAGGATAACGCATGTCCCAACAGTTTTCGAAATTTCCGAATTAACCTGAAAATAAGAACAAAGAAGGGTAGAATAATTTCTATGAACAAGCTGGCCCAGTAGAATGAAGGCTCTTTCTCCCCACAGCTTTAAATCACTTTGTATTATTATATTTTGTATTCAAAATAAAAATAGTTTTTTTTTCATTTCAAAAGTATAAATTCATTTTCATTTATTATCTATGTCCATTCTTCAAAAGAGATTTTCATCTTAAAATGTCCATAAACCTTTCTCAATAAAGAATATCCACATAAATGATAATTTGATTGTAAGTATTTAAAATCCAGATAAATCTTTCATTTCAATTTTATAAAAATTTATGCTCAAAAACAAATGTAAAATCACATAGTATTTCATTCATTACGAAGAGCATTATTTAAAAAAGAATTTGGATTCGAAATCAGTTGCTAAAACTAGCCTTATTCTACCACACTTCCATCGTTGATCACAATGACTTCATCAAAATAATGCAGCAATTACAACCGATGCGTGATGAGTATTGCAGTCGAATTTTCAAACTTATGAAGAAGTTAGACAACAATTTTCTCGTAATCTACATCTAAATGCGAAGTTGCCTCATCTAGACAGATAATCTGCTGCTTCTAGAGAAAAACTCTAGCAAGACTTAGAAGCTGTTTCTCACCTTCAGAAATATTTTTTCCACTTTCTTCCAACTGGAAATCTAGATCATTTAGAGGAGAGGACTAAGAGTTAATAACCGAAGAAAGTACTGCTCGAATATGTTATTCAGAGAATTCCCCTTATGGATCTAGATTATCTCTCACAGTGCCTTTGAAGAGAAAGCAATGCTACGGGACAACACTGATGATTTTGCTAATTGCATTAGGGGAGATATATCTAACATTTTCACCATTCACGTAGACTTCTCCATCTTAATAATCATACAGCTTCATTAAACAGTTCAAGATACTGCTCTTTCCACTTCCTGTTTTTGGCACAAACATAAAAAAAGAATCAGAAATTCATCTTAAAAAAGAAAGTTGTTTAGCAAAAGCTATTAAAGTATTTTTACCAGTTCTCCCAACGATTGCATACTTTTTGCCTTTTTCCAATTGAAGAGTTAGTCCTTTTAATGCAAAATTCTAAGTATCATTGGATAATCTCTTGTCTTATTGATCGTAGCTCATAAAGACTTCATGGAATTCAACAGCAAAATTATTTTTGAGCACTTTGAGGGATTTCGCTAGATTAGATGTCACAATAGGTTTTATGGCTGGAGGATTCGCCGGATCATTAATAAGTTGCTCAATTCTTTCCAATGCAACAAACTCTATTTCAAGGGATGTTATACTAAGGATGAGATTACGAAGGAGATTTGTAATTTCGATACTGTAAACAAGACATAGCGCTAGAGTATTTGCATCAACTGCAAATGGCAGTAAATCTCTGAATTAAATATACGCACATGTGTATGCTAATAGCGAGAAAGCAAGAAGCAAACTAAGTAGCTGAAGTCTGAATGAAAACCAAGTACTTAAAAGTGCCAAGAGAGTTTAAGTTGAGTTACAGTTTTTCAACCTCTAGAAGAATTTATTGTTAAGATTATATTACTATCCAAATGCCCGAATTGTCTTGATACCAATAGCTGATTCATTCACAAGAGATGTAAGTGATGAGAAATTAGCTGAATCTAATCGTTTTAGCTCTCTCGATGCATTACGATATGTTTACTGCACGAAATAATAGAAAATGAAAATAATGAAAATTATCACTAGAGACAAAGGGATCTGAGACGCTATCACTGCAAAGGAACCTATGATTGTGAAGAGGTTCTTGAGGACTATGTTGAGACTAAAAGAAATAGAATAATCTACCGCCATGGTGTCATTAGCAAATCGAGTTAGAATCTACCCAATCGAATGTTTCACGAAGAACGCTGCTCTTTAGAAAAATACATTTGAGCAAAGTTTTAAGAAAATACTCTAACTTGCAAGGAGATTCCCATAAGCAAACGAAAATGCCCTCAGAAGAGAAACAAGTACATTGATTCCACATAAGCACGCTAGAGTTGTGATGAAGTCTTCTACCATTAGGACATTATTTCCACTCACGAAATCCTTCAGCCAGACGTAATAGTAATTTTAGGAGAATTGCATTAAACTCATCGATAAAATGATAATAAAACAGAAGAAGCAGCCAATACTGCCTAAGTATGTCCCTATAATGTTCCATTCTAATTTACCTTTTTCTCTAGGTTCTAAAAACTCTTCCATACCAGCCGAATCGTCATTTGGAGATTCCAATGGTTGTGTCGAGGGATTTGGTTAATTATTGGCTTCAACTAATTCGTTTTAAGCACTCAAATTAGTTTTTCTAAGAGCTGTTGTCTCATAGATTTATACAAGATTGAGATCGACATGCTGATTAAAGTTGAATTCTCGTTTGTTCTAATTCTAGAAGAAATCCACTTCATTGTTGTCATTTATTGATATGATGAAATCAGCAAATTAACTGTATTAATCAGTGCTGCTTGCTAGAATCACAGTTTTATCTCGTAAGAGACTCCTTAGCCCAAATGCGAAGATATGATCGGCTACTTCGGCATCAATTTAACTAAAGATATTGTCAAATAAGTAAATGTCTTTTCGACTGTAGAATGCTCTAGCAAGACTTGCTCGAGCTTGCTAGCCACCACTCAGTCTTCCACCTTTGTCATCAAAGTAAAAAAGCAAATCAATAATGTTTCTCCAAAACTGTCAATCTGTGGATAATACCATTCACACCAACTTCTGTAAGATCCAGATCATCGAAGGTTTGAAGATCAGGATGAAGACAACTGGCAAAGATGCAGGCTCTGTAGAATTTTCTCTCATATGGAGTGAAAAACAAAATGTTGTCTCTGAGACTGGAGTTAAACAACCAAGAATGTTAAGGAACATACGCAATGGATCCTTCTATTTTGAGAGAGGAATTTTTAGATTCATCAAGTTGGGCAACATTTAACTCAGAGAGAATCGTTTGGAGTAATGCAGTCTTCCCTGCTGATGTATTACCAGCTACAATAACAAAAGATCCTTTGGGTATTGAAATCGAATCGATTTTGAGTTTAAACTTGAAAGCATTTTAATTGCTGTTGTTGTTCTATGGGGCATTCATGTTGTTGTTAAGTGAAATTCTATGACTAGAGTTAGCTGGTTGCTAAAGTAAATTCGTCTGCGAGTTGGAGACATTACTTTATCTAATTTAGATTCTTTATTGACTTTTCGTTGGTGTTGCAAAACCTGGATTCATACTAAATTCATCTGAATTTTCTGTTTCTTTGTTCTTTTAAATAATTTTATTCTCATTTCGATTATCTCTACGGATATTTTCCATGAATGATTCTCTTCTCCCATCATTTTATTCACTAGATTCCTCACATGATTATGGCCATTATGAAACAATATTCTTAATCTGCACAGCTAATCCACTTTTGAATTTATTCTCGTATTTGTAGACATTCGGTAGAGCGAAGAACTAATTGAATCTCTCAAAACTTGTCTTGGACATGTACAATCCACTAATTGTCCATGGAATTGCATTGAGAGGACCGATCAGCATTTCAAACAGATAAATTGCAGTGAATACGTTAATATCTTCGAATGTATTGTGATCTCTATAATACAGCACGAACGTAACTGCAGAAATAGCTAATGAAGAACTGGCCCAAAAAAACACACAAAGTGCATCAAGATATTTTTCCCAGGAAACATATTTGAATTCTGTTTTTCTGATTTCCAACATTTTCTAAAAGAACACATTCTGCCAATTGCAGAGCTATATCTAGCGTATTCCATTGAGGATGTCTCTAGTTAAACTTATTCGAAGGTCTTTCTGTTTGAGAACTCGCTCGAAAACTCCTCCGATTGATTTTGCAATGCAAAAATTACAGAGCATCAAAAAGACAGTCACACCAAAGCCAACGAGCACTGCAGACTTCAAAATTGAAAAAGCAAGGTTAGTTTGAAATATATTAGCATTTGTTCATTATGTTTGCATAAATATAAATAGGGATACTTTCATTTTGAAATAGAGCATTGTAAGCCCGATGAGCAGTTTAAGAATGAGCGACCACGTTTCATGAAAACTAACTAAAAAATTAACAACCGTGCTGACATCAATCGTCATGAGATTATTAAGGTCCGCATGGATGTTTTCTGTCTCTGAATCTGCTTTTTAGGATTTCGAATACGATTTCTTGAGGAGCGCATGCGCATAAAGATTCGTGCGGAGATACAGAGTCAGTTTCGATGAAAGTTTTTAGATGTGAAAGGTGTACTAGGAATCACAAACACTGAAGAATAGCAGACTGAACGCGAGAAGTCCAGATTAGATGAATATTATTGTGTTATCTTGCTCTTGTTTGTTTTTCAGCGAAGTCGATATCGCGTCTAAGAAAAAAGGAGCTGCAAATAAAACAATTATTGTAACTAGTTTGAATAAGCCAGCTGCTAAGAATGAACCAAGGTAGTTCTGCGAGAGCATACGAAATAACGAGGAATTACTTGCATCTTCGCTCAGTCTACGCATTTCATCGTCATTCAGGTTCTCCAGCTACTCCAGGGCTTTGCGGGTAGAATCTTGTTGGTTTTCAGGTAAGAGTTCAGATGATAAATATTAATGGAGATCGCTGTTAGAGATTTCTTAGAAAGGAACACCATCCTTTTAGATGATTGTTTCTCCAGCTCCAGTAAGTTTTGAGTGAGTCTGCAGATAATCAGCTTATTCGGAGAACCTATCAGCAAGTGGTGAGATTTAAGAAAAGAAGATGTTGTAGCCATCGAGGCGTTCCTTTGAGGCCATAACAGAATTCTTTATTTAGTTCTTATGATGAAGAGTACTCTTATTAGGACGTTAATATGTTGAATAAAGTTTCCTAATTAAATCTAAATCTTCTTCGAAAGAGGAAAGCTCATCGCAAAGATCTTAAATATCTTTATCAAATTAAATAAAAAAATAAATAAATGTTCTGTCTTGCTGAAATTAAACATTTGTATTGTTGAAGAGCGACAAAAGAAAAAAGAATTAGAAATAAAAATGTCTCGAATCGACTGATTCAATCAAAAATACCAAAAAGCGTAAATCAATAAAGCAGTTAATTTTCCATGAAAAGGACTTGATTTACTGGCAAGGATTTATTTGAATAAACAAATAAAGAAAAAGAAGAAAGAAAATACAAATTATCAGGTAAAGATTTTTTATTCTTTTCTTGATTACGAGCAATTCTATTGGCTTTTAGAGTCGCTATAATAATTTTGATAAAGAAAAGAGACATAAATAGTACTTTTTTAGCTAAAATTCATGTTTTTTGAAAAATATTAATAGGTTTTCATTTAACTATTCAAGTACTTGAATTCAAGTTGCAAGAACAATACTCGAATTGTTTTATTTCTTCTATAAGGTGATATGATTCCTTTCTTTTGAATTTAAATAATTGATCTTTAAAGAAACAATCAGTAATGTAGTTTCTTTAAAATAAACTCTTAGATATATTTTCAATTATTGTAAAATTTTCTAATATTTTTAATTGCTGTTTTTATCATTAGATAAAGAACTATTTTGTGACGTAGACTGACATGTAATATTGGATGAAACAAATAAAGTGCCTTATTTTACAAAATAGAACAATAACAGTATTATGAAATCTTAAGAAAAGTATAAAATGAAGCCCACTGTTATTAGAAGGTAAAAAACTGATTGGATAATGATAACACCGTTGATAATTAAATAATAAAAATCAGGGCAAAAAAGTTCTAAATTCCTGGCAGTGAAAGGTTAAAAAATTTGAAGCAACTTTTCAATAAAATTAACGCTCAGTTTTTTTGTTTTGCCGGAAGTTATTTCGTTAGTGAGCACTAGTTCGAAATGAAGAAAATATAGTATGTATTTGTCAGATTGATTATGCATGAATGATGACATATGAGAGAGAGAGAGTTGATTTTTGAAGGTGCACTAAAAAATAAAAAAGAAGATATCGCACACCGCAAAAGGAATTGAGACGGAGGTAAAATAATACCTGTTTTTTGTTAAGGTTTTTAATTAAATAATAATTTACATAACAGTTCTAATTTGAGTAGGATATAAGAAATCGAAAAGCAGCTTTAAAAATAAGAAGGCAAACTATCTCTGAAAGAGCACAAAGAAAGAAATTGAAAAAAAAGAAAACTAAAGAAACAAAATAAAGAAACTGCTACTCATTTTATCAGCGCAGAACTTCATTTATTCCTTTGAATTTCAGGATTACTAAGCATGAGCAGCTCAAAAGACCTTGATGAAGGGCAGCCGAAGGACAATAATTTCTTTGCCACGTCAAACAACAATGGCTCCAACAACAATAACAATCCCCAAAATCATTCGAATCTCAATAAAAATACTTCCTAAGATGAGCTTCCTTTAGCGCAAATTCCAAGCAATTAAATCCAATAGTTTGAAGATTTCAATGATAATACGAATGAATTGCTACCAAGTGAGACAAATTTTCAACAAAAACCTACTCTTTCAAAGACACCTGTGAGCAATACCAACAATGGATTTCTTAATCTCGATGAAAACGACTAAGATTCCAATGTTAAAACGAGTGTCAAGTCAGATACTGAGTAGCTTAATCAAAAGAAACAGAATAGCGGAAGTAGTGATAGTGATAATCATAATATCCAAGGACATCCTCAAAAGAATGGCATTCCTTATGAAGACGATGAAACTGTACCTATCAACAAGAACAATTCAGAGGAATTACCAGTTCAACCTCTCATAATAAAAAAGTAGAACCATCAAGTAGCCAACCCTTAACACGATGAATCCACACATCTCACTCAGCACAAAGAATCTTCAAAACAGCCAGAAACAGGATAAAATTTGAATGCTAAGTAACATCCAAATTTGCCTGCTCTGAAGGGATAAGCTGGTGTACCTCATAAAGATGATCCCCACCCAAAATTGAAAGGTAATTTCATCTTAAGTACATATTAAAAAAATAATAATCATATTTAAATCCCGATTCGCACAGTCTACCCTTGATTCTCCCTCCCCAAAGTCCTTGCAAGAAGTGCTGTTTATTTATCAGGCCTCATTAATCTCATTCAATTTTTAGGGAAGAATTTATATGGGTGAATTTTGGCGTTACATAAAAAAAATTAAAAAATCCCCCCCTCCTTTTCCCCTCTTTTATTTTTCTTCCCACTTTTCCGAAGGGTATTAATAATTATCTTCTCTTCTTCATTAGTTTATTTTTTCCTCATATTTCTAATTAATCTCCCAATAAAACACAGTTTTAAATGTGTAATCGTAATTTTATTTAATTTAATACTAAACGCATGTAATTATTTATTAGTTTCAATCATGACGTCTCATTTGTAAAGGTTTTGCAAAACAAATCATTAAAAATATTTTGTCTCAAGATAATTAATTGTTTTTAATTGAAAATAATCATAAGATATATTCATTGATTTTAATTCGCGAAAAAGCGCTAATTATCTAATATTTTTTTTAATTTAAAAAAGAAATAAGTGGATCTATTGCAAGCAATAAATACCCTGATATGAAGTAAATCAGTGTTCCATCAACTTTAACGAAAGATGAAGAATAGAAATTTGCAGAATTAGATAAACCACCTTAAGCACATCATGACAAAAAAGCAACAGATTAAAAGAAAAAGGAAAATGGTGAAACAGATGAAGAAGATCAACCAAAATAAGCTTTAGACCCTAAATATGATGATCCTTAAGCTCCTTTCACAATATCTCGAAATCAACTTGTTCTTCTTGCCACTGCAGGACAGTAGCGGACATTTGCTGAAGAAGTCGAATATCTTGAGAAAATGGGCGGAATCGAGAGTCTTAAAAGTGGATTGATTACAGATAATAAGAAAGGTAAATTTAGTGTTAAATCTCTTTTTTTAGCTTGAAGGAAATTACATTTGTATTTTGAATTGAATAGGTCTATCTGGTACGCCTGAAGATTTTGAAATTAGAGATAAAGCATTTGGAAATAATTTGCAAGAGATTGCTATTCCAAAAGGATTTATTGAGCTGTTCTGTGATGCATTAGAAGATTTCACAATGCGAGTATTGCTAGTTGCAGCTATATTTTCTATTATTATTGAAGTAGCAACAGCTGATAGTGATAAGCGATCTACATCATGGATTGAAGGATTCGCTATTCTTGTTGCAGTTTTTGTTTGTGCAACAGTGACATCTGTCAATGACTATTAAAAAGTATGAAAAAAATGAGAATTTTTTTAAGATAAAAACTTTGAAAATAATTTGTATGTGTGTGTGTGTTTGTTTTCAGGAAAGACAATTCTAGGAGCTTAACAATGAGGCTGATAAGAGAAAGATTATTACAATCATTCGTGCAGGTCAAAAAGAAAACAAGCATTAGTCTCTTGTGATGGTTGGAGATTTGGTTGATTTAGTTGAAGGCATGGAAATTCCAGCAGATGGTATTGTTCTTGAAGCATCTGAATTGACTGCTGATGAGTCCGCAATGACAGGAGAGACAGGTAGATTTGCAAATGATATTGCAAAAATATTTGAGAATAATTAAATTTCTTTTGATAGATCCAATGAAGAAAAATACATTGTCTGAGTGCATAAAAAGAAAAAATGAGTTGATTGAATAAGGCTTGAAGAACTCATCTGGAAGTCACGATGTCCCTTCTCCGCTGTTGCTTTCAGGGACAAAGGTAAACAAAAAGAATTAGAGAAGAAAGAAAGCGAAAAACGATATTTTAATTTTGTTTATTTCTTGTTACGAAGGTTTTAACTGGCTAAGGGAAAATGTTAGTTGTTGTCGTTGGAGAGTTTAGTTGTGTAGGAAAGATTTCCAAGCTTTTGAACACAAAAGAAGAAGAAGTAACTCCTTTGCAAGAGAAACTAGAAGCAATCGCTATGGATATTGGTGGGTTCGGTTTGAAGTCTGCTATTATCATTGTATTAGTGCTTTTTGTCCGTTTCGCAATTGAAAAAATTTACTTAAACGAATGGGATCACTCGAAAGATTGGTCGGAGATGCTCAGATTTATCATCATAGGCATTACAGTCGTCGTTGTTGCTATCCCTGAAGGATTACCCTTGTCTGTCACTTTATCCTTGGCTTACTCAGTTAAGAAAATGCTCAAAGACAACAATCTCGTTAGAAAATTGTAAGCTTGTGAAACTATGGGTGGTGCTGACTGCATTTGCTCAGACAAAACAGGTACTCTTACTCAGAATAAAATGACACTCACGACTTGGTGGTAAAGGATTTTACTTTGTTGTTTGATTATTTTAGATAATTACTTTGTTCAAAATACCTAAAAACTGATATTTTTCTTGAATAATTCTAAAGGAACGAAGAAATACAAGATTTTAACAAATACGACAGCACGGACGACATTACAAACTATATCCCTGCTAATTTACCTCAATTTAAAAAACTCTTTTTGCAGTCTTGCGCGATTAACTGCAGTGCTGACTTGCGGCCTGATGAAAAAGGTTCCAAAACAGAAGTAGCTGTTCTTCGTATGATTGAGAAATTCAACGAAAAGTATGAGGATTGGAGAGAAGAATTCCAGCCGGAGCTTTTCTTCCCCTTTAGTTCTGCTAGAAAGCGTATGAGTATTGTGATCAATTCAGAAGGCAAGCGAGTTATGCTAGTCAAAGGTGCTTCCGAAATGGTGTTGGCTTCTTGCAATAAATTCCTATCTAAAAACACTGGTCAAGAACGTCCGATAGATGAAGAACTTCTAGCAACAATGAAAGCTGCAATCAAATCGATGGCAGATAATGCTCTCAGAACAATTGTACTAGCATATAAAGTCATTAACGATAAAGATGATATGGTGACTAAGGATCATCTGGGTGTGTTCGATGTTGAGACAAAGGGACTCACATGTCTGGCAATATTCGGTATCAAAGATATTCTTAGAGCTGAAGTACCAGATGCTGTCAAATAATGTAAGATTTAACATGAAAATGAGACAAAAATAATAATATTTTTGGTTTATTTAAATGAATAGGCTAAGAAGCAGGGATTAAAGTAAGAATGGTAACAGGTGATAACAAAGACACAGCTAGGGCAATTGCTAGAGATTGCAATATCCTTACTAAATCAAAGGCTGCTTCTCCATATTAAGTCATCGAAGGTAAAGAAAATAAGTTAATTGAGAATAAATTTGTTAATTATTTTGACCAATCCAAAAAAAAGGTATCGAATTCATTAAGCTAACTGGTGGAATTGTCTGCAAAAAATGCTAGACAGCTGAATGCGATTGTCTCCGAGACTAAAAGTAAGCGGCCAAAGAAGGAAAATCATTCAGAGTTGACACAATCAAAAACGGTGATGTCTTTGATAAGATTTATCAAGACATCGATGTGATGGCTAGATCTAGACCTGAAGACAAATATGCCATGGTTGTTGGGTTAATCGAAAGAAAACATGTTGTTGCTGTCACTGGTGATGGTACTAACGATGCTCCTGCGTTAAAAAAAGCAGATGTTGGATTTGCAATGGGAATCGCTGGAACAGAAGTAGCCAGAGGTGCTGCAGCTATCATTTTGCTTGACGATAATTTCAAGAGTATTGTGTCGGCTGTTCTTTGGGGAAGAAATATCTATGATTCCATCAAGAAGTTCCTGCAGTTCTAACTCACTGTTAACATCGTTGCTGTGGGAATCACTCTAATTGGAGCAGCAGTTATCAAACAAGATGTGCTTCAGGCTATTCAGATGCTTTGGTAATTTTATTTTTCCACTACAATCTTCAAAATCTCTGACAAATACCATTGTGTTTCTAAAAAAAAGGATCAATTTGATTATGGATACGTTTGCTTCCCTCGCTTTAGCAACTGAGCCACCTCATTAAGAACTGCTTCTTAGAAAACCGCACAATAGAGATGAATATATCGTTTCTAAGAAAATGTTCAAGCACATATTAGGCCAATCAGTCTACTAGCTGGTTATCATGATTATCCTTGTCTTTGACGGTGAAAATTTCTTACCTGAAGAGCATGACAGCTTTGACGATGAAATCAAGGGAAATACATTGTTTGATCAACCTTGGAAAGCAAAATATTCGGATGCAAAAATGACCAAAGTCTGCTCAGGTAGGCTAAAATCAATGAGCGGTATGACTGATGAGTATTAGCTTGTCCTTGACAAATACAATTAACCTTCCCGCCACTTCACTGTAGTCTTCAATGCTTTCGTGTGGATGCAGATTTTCAACTTCCTCAATGCCAGAAAATTGCAGTAATTTTTTATTTCCGCAATTTGCAATCAAATATTTTCAATTGTTTCTTCTAAAATACACGTTTACTCCCTTTCATTTCTTAATAAATTGTGATTGTTGTCGTTAGAGATGAGCTCAATATCTTCGAAGGTCTTTCTAAAAATACCCTTTTCCTGTTCATGGTTGTACTCATTGCTGGGCTTCAAGCTATTCTGATATAATTTGGTAGTTTACCCTTCAGTTGCTACAAAAATGGACTCAATGCAGGAAATTGGGGAATATCAATAGCATTTGGATCAGGTTCCATTCTCATGGGGTTCATACTTAAATTCATCAGTGAAGACAAATGTGCTTAAGCTGGAACGAAAAGAGTAAATCCTCTAAACAATACTTCTCGTGTCCTCTCCCTCAAAGGAAATAGAGGTGATGGATCTTCCATGTCTCGTCGCTATTCAATTGTATAGCATCCAATCTTAAATAATTGAGAAAGCAAGCTCAATTGTATCTCTCTCTCTCACATTATTATTCTTATTATTTTCCTGTGACCAAGTTGATTAAACAAAAAGGAAGTATCTTTCTTGGAGACAGAAACACAAACTGCCTTCTAAATTAACCACAGAGGTATTCAAGTTCGATATTTCCCACTTTTATGCTAACTAACATGTGTTTATCTCTTGTTTTTTGTGTTACTCAAAAAAATTTCAAAAATTTAAAGTTCTTTTGAGCTCAAAAACATCACAATATGAATAAATAAAAACATATCTTCAAATCAAGACAAACTTTAATTCAAACATAATTGCTATTTTCTTTGTTGTATGCGAGAAACTCTTCATATTTTATCATTTCTCATCATATTTTAGAGTATCCCTGATGGATTGAATAATTTCGTTTCAGTGACACTTCTCTTCGTCCTTTTAATCTGAAGAGCTGCTAAACTTGGTTCGTCTTTAAGAAGGAAGGATTTTTTCACTGTTGAAGTAGGTGTAGTGTCTCTTGCTTGCTAAAAAGCCGATAATACTGTATTTGAACTTTATGGTTATTATGATAATTAATAATAACTTTATTTAGAATTCGGTGTTGTCTTCAAGATATTAGAGCTTTCAGTTGATAAGGTACTTTTCCAATAACTTTAAGAGTTACCTGCAGGATCTGTGAGTTAACTTCGAAGATTTTAGCTATTTCCTTTTATTGCTGCGGTTATTGCATCGAGATTTTATGTGCTAATATTCTAAGATCTCGCTGAATTTGCAAGGAAATAACTTCCACTCAACGATGACTATGACTTAGCTGAAGGTTACGTTAAAGAAACAGCTGAAGACACCGATTTCAATTATTAATCTATCCTACTTGAGTACTGTTGCTATTATTGATTCGCATCATGACTATAATTAGCTAAATCTAAACCAGATGGCTTTTCAAAACCCTTAGATTTATTATTTCTCATTACAATAGTCCCAGCAGCAATTTTCTTCTTCTTATTCGCCTCAGCTGCTTCTCTCGCTGCAGTGTACAGATTCTCTAACGGACGGTTACTTAGATTTTTAGTGTTCACTTCCTAATATTGATTTTAATCTAATTTAAATTGTTATTTCTACAATAACTGTTCTTATTATTGTTATGGTTATTTCAACGATTACATAGATGAAAACCCACTACTTTTAACCTTCGAATATGGTGTGCTAAATTAAGAATATTATTCATACTCTTGTTACTATAATTACTACCCTATAAAGCTTTAGTCGTTTAGAATCTACGATTACGGTGATAACTAATTTGTAAATTAATTGAATTAAATATGCGAAAGAACTGGTTCTTATGATTAAACCGATATTGATTTCTTTTGCAGTCTTCTTTTATCAGTTGAAGACGTATCCATTATGCCATTATTGTTCAATATCGTATTGTTTATGTTATTAAAGCTGCTGATGTCAAGAAATTATGAATTATTCGTACTACTCTTCTTTATCACTTGTTTCTGCAGACATAACTTCGCTGTATCTGCAAGTAACTACTATTCCCTCCCTTTAATGTCTAGCCTTTCTTATTCTAATGTCTTGGATTTTCTGATTTCACTTAATTCCCTTTTGAGTTTTTCATTTTCATTTTGCAATCTCGTTTTAGCACTTGCCATGCTGCTCTCACGATCGGATATCTTACCTCCTTTACGTAATTTCTCTTCAAAGTACGCTTATTGCTAAGCTATCCTTTGAACATAAGCTCTTTCTATAATCTCGAGCATTTACGCTTAACTTAATCCAAATAAACTGCTGTGATTTAAACTACCAAATAGTGGTTAATTATTTTAGAATTATCCAAAGATTCTGCTTTAATGTAGAGATTATCCACCAGTGATGCTTTTACTCTAATAAGCGCTGTTATTTTGTAGCTAAGAGTTGTTACTCTAGTTGTTTAGATTATTACTACTACTACCTTTATTTTTACTAGCGATTGAATAATTATTGTTGTTTTAATTATTCGCATTTGTGTTATTTTCTGAATAGCTCGAAATATCGTGTAATCCTGTTGACATTGGCATGATATAATTGTTAAATTAAGATGGAAGTGAAGTACCTTGTTCGGGTAACCCTTCTGACATAACTCTCTCATGAGATCCAAGAACTTAAAATACTTTACCTGAATTGTTAAGCTATTATTGCTATTATTATTGTTAATATGGTATTTTATTAGAATTTTAGTAGTTTTATTGATTCTAAACTTACTCAGAGTTCGCATCGATACTTTAAATATGCTGGGTGTTTTCAAATTCCGCACTTTGATTCTCCGGTAAGTTGCTTAACTTGTAATTCTCCTAACGCTGTGTTTCATAATGTTATTTCATATTATTCGGCCATTATGACTACTAAGAGAAGAAAGGAAGGGAATATCCATCTGATAATTATTCTCCTTGGTCTTAAAAACCCTCGTCAGAAACACCAGTAGCAGCATCTACTCTCCTTTGATTCCCGCCCATTTATCCTTAACCCCAATTTTAAGCTTACATTTACTCTAATTATTCCTTCATTTACTCAAATTTCAATTAATTCTCTTACAATTCTAAAATCTACTCCTTTAGCTAATCTCGTTCTTAAATCAACGCAGAAATATTCTTCTACGAATTAATTTATTCTTCATGCGTTTAAACTAATTCACTTTCTCTACAGTTTCTTATCTGCTACAAGAATCTATCTTATTCTTACTCAAGATCATCCATCATTTCCTTTCGGTTCATCTCGAGAACGTGAACTTGCTGAAGTAATTCTGATATTTTACGATCTTTTTTATCAATTTCTTTTTTCAAACTACTTGATTCCAGTTTCGTTTCATTTATTTAACTCTCAAGTCCTTAGATCTGCTTTTCCTAATGCTCATAGGAACCTAAAAATCAAAATAAGAAATTAAGTTCCCCCTCCTTTAAATCTTCTTCAAATCAAATCAAATATATTTCTAACCTTCTTGCGCTTCAATTTGCTAGCAATGTTCAATGAGTTTATTATTTTTATCATTCTAGAACACTAACTCCTATTACAGTTCCTAAATAGCCTACAACATTTACACTTTTTCATCCTCAAACTACCCAGCTCTCACTTCAAACTATTCTTACATCTCATGCAATTAATTCTCCTATTCCTACAACAACTATTTATAATCATCTTCATGCTAATAATTCTACATCTAATTATCCTATTCATGCTAAGGAAACAACTCCCCACCGAAACTCTCTCGGTCTTGCTCAGATAAACTCTCCTCCTCATCATCTTCACCATCAACGTAATGACGCTAATAATCTCCTTAATTCTCCTAGTTCTTTCCAATGTCGACATTAAAATCTTACTGCAATAATCGATTGTGCCTTTATTGATTCTTTCCTCGTTGTATCTTATGCGCACTGTCCCTATCGTCCTAATGATTATTTGAATCATTATTATCAGCTTTACTTGGTGTTTACAGACCATTCTCATCAAACTCTTCTTGAATATCAGTTAATGCATTGGATCCTTTTATTTAATTTCGATTTCGCAAGTTATTCTAACCTTAACCTTGATTACTACTACTGCTGTTATTGCTATTATTACCTCTTTTTCTTCTTTCTTCTTCAAACTGTTCATTTTCTAATTAATTCTAATAATCCTTTTCCCTTTCCTGCATCTCAATCTTTATCTAATTAATCTCCTCCAATTCCTTCTTCGTTGCCTCTTTAATCTCTTAAACCTCTAATTTCTCAGCTTCTAATTCATTCTTAACCTCTCCAAACTTCTCCTTTTCTTATTTCAATTCAATTTCTAACTTTTATCGTTCTTTCACACTCTCTTCACTAGCAATCTTATTCCTTTCTTCAATTGCACTTCTCTCATTAATATAAGCCTCTCTATTAGCCACAAGTAACTCTTCCAGCTCTTAGATATGCTTTGCCATTCCTTATCCTTCACTTTAATATTTTACAACTAATTTATTCTCTAAATCAGATATTTATTTCTTCATTTAAACCTAAAACCCCTCTAATTCCTCCTTCTATCTCTATCTAATCTCATCCATTTCCCTTCCAATCTCTTCAACTTCCCTTTATTTCACCTCTAATAACTCCTCTTTTTCTTAAATCTCCTATTCTCTACCTTTAACATCCTCCTCCAATCCTTCAATCTCTTCTTCCATCATTTAAATCCTACTCTAATAGCTCTACCTTTCCGTTTCTCTGTCATTATCTTTCTCCTTTATCTATTATCCCAATGTACACGTAGTCTCATCTAATATCTCACTGTGTTTCTTCTCATAAAATTCCAATTTACTTAGCCACTCTTTTTCTAAACATTCCTAAACTTCCTCAATCTATTCCGCAGCTTCTCTTCTCAATTACTATTCAATCATATTTATCTATTACTACTAAACACGCGCATTCTCTTAATCAATTTATTATCTCTCTTCTTCTCGTATTCTCATATCTTCTTCAAACTACGCATTCATTTCCACCAACTCCTTCTCCCTCTCTGATAAATACTCTAATTCTTTCTTGTACTCTTCAAGTAAATATTTTTCTTTGATTCTTTCAGTTTCTTCATCCTCAAGACGCTTTTTCAGTAGCATAATTTGCTCAGTTAAGTTGCCATTGTCTTTCGAATCCTGTCCAAGTTCATTCTAAACTCTATTTATTTCCTCCTATTATTGTAAAATTTATTTCTATTCTTCGTCTTGTTTTTTTCCAATTATCTCCTATTATTAAGTTAGTTTCACTCTCTCATTTTAAACCTATTTGAGTTAATCCTAATACCATGAATGTCTATTCTACTCATCTGCAACTCTCTCATGCTAATAATCCTATTTTTCTTTCTCAAATTGAATTCTCCTTTTGTTTGCTTCTTCTAACAACTCCTCAATTCTATTTTATTCTTGTTAGTTCCTTTCTCTCTGTTCTTCCAAATTCCTTTCTTTTACCTAAATTTCCATCATTCGTTCTTCAACCAATAACATTTTCTCTTCCTCTTCATTCTTCATTTAATGTATTTTCTACTCCGCAAGTTCCACTTACTCTTCAAATTAGTCTTTATCCTCCTCAAAAGCAGCGTATTTCTTCTAGAATTTCAGGTATTCTTCTTAAAACCTAATGTTTTCATCTTACTACTTCCTTTTCTCTTCTTTAATTCTGCTCGTTTCCTAATGTATCGTGTGCTTGTCTTACTCAATAATCTACATTTATTATCGTAGCTAGGAGTTTTCCTATTCGATCAACATTTATTCTTATGCTAATTATGTTTTTTCCTCTTCAATTTCCTTTTCTCTTAGCTCTATCTCATCCAATAACTATTCAGCTTCAGCCATTTTAATTTCAGTCTATTTCCCTTTCTCTTCTGATTAGCGAATCGCATTTCTTTCTGCTGTTATTCTATCCTATTATTCTTAGAATTCTTCTTAAATCTGCTAAAAACTACTTGATTTCTGCTGTAGTTCCATCATTTGCTATTAGATCTATTATCTCTACTAATTAATTGTTATGTTTTACTCTTCAATGCGTCTCTTTTCAGCCTACACAAGAGCTTTTTCCATTTTTAACTTTTCTTTCTCTGCTTAAATGTCCATATCTTCTTTCTACTACTGATTCTCAGTGCTTCCAAGCAATTCAGGATTCATATTTACCTATTCCTTCGGCTTTCTTTTCCACATATCCAACTCTCCCTTCAATTCTTGAATGTATGCTTGTAATTTTTCTATTTTCTATCTATCAATAAATGCCTATTACGATGATATTTACGACCCTTCCCATAATTCCTCACCTTGATCATTAACTCTATCTCCTTTATTCCCCTATTCCTCATTCTTTTTCTTCTAAAACAATTAATTCTTCTGTATAATTCCTTAAAATTCCCCAACCTCTTTTGGTGTCTCTTCTTCACTTTCTGATTCATTTATTCCAGTCTAATTCTTCTTCGCTGACATCTCACTTCCTAATGAATCAATACTACTTCTCAATATCTTTCTACTTTGATTCTACCCTGAAACTGTTGTTCTAAGTTAAAATCTCAATTAATCGATTTCTCTTTATTTCTGCGATAACTCTTTAGCATGTGCTTCTGCCATTTATGAGAACTTTTATTTCAACACAGGATGCTGTTAATACTTCAAATCATCAAAATCAAATAATCTAAAGAACTCATCGTTGTCTTTTATTTTCTGTTTTGCTTCTTTTAGCTCAACTTCAGCGAATTCTAATCGCTACTTGAAAATAGCTGAATCTTTCTCTAATTTTGCTTTTTCTTCTCTAAGTTTCTTTTGTACTAACAGTTCTCTTAGCTGTAGTTCTCTAAACCTATCATCTTTATTGTCACTCTCTTCAAGATCACCAATGTTCACCATACTGCCATTTTAGAAGATTATCCCACTTTTGTTCAATCTCTCTGTTAAATGAGAATTGTAATTCTCAAAACTCATGTTATTGTTGTTGTTATTGCTGAAGGTATGTCCAGAATCTCTCCCAAATCTTTGAGAAATGTTCTCAAACTATGCTGATTAGTAAAGTTAAGTGAATGCCTTTTTCCCGCTGTGACGAGCTTTCAAAGGAACATCTTCAATATGTGCTTCCTCTAGAGTTTCTTTTTTGTCGTCACTCATGATTCTTTAGTTAGATTCTTAAAGATATTTGATCTTTTCTTTTGTTTTTAAATTTGTGGATTGATTCCCAAATAAAAATACTACTTCCTAAAGATGTTTTTTCTCCCCCCTTCCACCCTAAATTTTTCAAAAAAACTTCCTTCAATTCTTGTTTTTGGGAGGCATAATAATTTTGAAAGCTCTTTTTTTTCTTCTCCAAGTGGTAAATTATGAAGTTATTCATATTTTTGAATATAATTTTTTGGATTCAAAATATCACTTAATTCCAAAGTTATGTGTGTTGTTTTAGTATTATTTATTCTTTTTTTATGTAAGAGCATCTTACAGATTGAAAATACATTTAATACAAGATTTATGTTATTTTAGATTCCTTCATCACAGATATGAAAGGAACTCTTTTTGATTTTCCAGCGTTTATGTAGTTTCTCATCAGACGAATTTGACTTTTTACAGAAGCAAGTCATACAATAAAAATATTTGATAAGTTATTTAATTTTGCTATTCACTCCACTAATCGATCTAATTTCATAATGTTGCTTTTTAATCTTCCCTTAAAAGATGAAATATCAAAAGAATGATTTAAAATATTTTAATATCAAAACAAAAATAGCAGAAAAATATTAGTTTAGGATTCAAATGCACAGAGATGATAGTAAAAATGACTAAACCTATTACTAAATATCTTCTTTACTTGTTTCTTAAAGCGAAAATAGATTTGTATCTTTTTAAATTAGAAATACTAATGAATCATATTCTTGGATTTCTGATTTATTTATTCTCTTCTGCGTTTTGCTTTTAGCTTTTCTTAAAAATAACAGTTTTATTTGATTAATTCAATACAAATGAATTTGAGCCTCACTGGTTTTAAGGGAAGAAGTGTCGTAGTAGCAGCAGTAGTAGAAAATGAGGAAAACTAGTGAAGGAGAAGAAAACAAATAAAAATCCAGCAAAACTAGCACTAACTCTAAAGATTATCAAGCGATGGAGAAGAAAATATTTACCATTCAAAATGGCGGATCTGCTAATCGCTCCCCTCGCAGTCCAGGCATAAGCAATCATCCAATCAGCATCTCCGATTTCAAAGATTCAATTCTTCAGAAAATTCTAACCTTTCTGAATGTCATGGATCTATCGATTATTACAAGAGTCTGCAAGCAATGGAAGAAAATGATCACCAGAGACCCTGATATGTACTCCATCGTTAATCTAGCAATTCTTCCTTCCTCGGTGAAGACACTGAATCTCATGAAAATTGTATAAAATGATCGAAATATTCGCAAAATGTATCTTCCACGCACAGCCAACTCGAATGACACAAACTAGTATAAAATACTTTGCAAAGGGCATGGGATGGATATCTGAAAAGTGACTGATTTGTATTTATTGTAAAAGAGTTAAGATGCTCTATTCGTTTTGTTATATCTTGTAGTTTGCTGATGTCGATTCCGAAGACTCTCGAATTCTTGCAAATAAACAATGTGAACATCGAATTCGCTACTGTTTTCACCTAAAAGATCCCTAATCTCAAAACACTCGAGTTGCAGAATCGAAATAAAAGAAAGAAAAATCTAGATGAAAATGAACTTAAAGCGATCATTAATTGCTTTCCAAACATCATCAGCTTAACAATGAACAAAGCACCGATCAACGATGCGCTGTTGGGTTCGTTTTTACCATCTTTTTCTAACCTCATAATGTTGCATATTCCTAATACTCCTCGGTTATCAAACTCAACATTATCAGTGATCGCTAAGTGTTGTGTTGCGCTGGAGGATTTGCATTTAGGAGGTGCACCAACAGATTATAATCTTTAATTTAGTGTGGAAGGGTTTGAATACTTCAACTAAGCTAAATTCATGCTGAAGAGCATTAAACTTGACTATTGTGCACGAGTAGGGGACCAAGTAATCGACATAATTGCAGAGCGATTTGGATAAAGTTTAGTTGAATTGCAGGTTATTAGAAACTGCTTTGAGAAGTCAGCTAAAATAAGTGATGAGGGAGTGCGTTCACTGTCGAGGTGCAATAAACTTGAGAGACTGAATTTTACTTATTCTAGAAAATTTAGAGACTCTTTTCATTTCAGTATTGCGAATAATCTGCACTTACTTAGGACTTTATGTCTTAAGGAGTGCCCAATTCAGGAAGATCTCTCTGTTTTAGTAAGTGAAAAAAAAAGAAAGAAAGAGAGAAACAGGCACTCGGCATGTTTGGATCAGCATTGTTATTTATTTTTGCATTTTCAACAAAGGTAAAAGGTTGCCCTTAGTTGGAGGAAGTCAATCTCTCTGGGGATTCATGGGTGACATCACTTTCTCTAGTTGGTCTTAGCAAGCACCCTTATCTTAAAATATTGCATCTAGGACACTACGATCACGGCGACACAAATTGCGATGAGAATCTACAAGAGTATCCTCCCAAAGGAATGTTTATCGAAGGCATTTTCAAGAATAAAGCAGCTTTTCCTCGATTACATTTACTTTTCCTGGAATAGAATTGCTCTTTGACATATTGGCTAGACGTCAGACTGCAGAAAATTCGTCCAAAACTCACGATCAGATATACACCAGCAGAAAACTTGTTTGCAATGATAGAGTGAATGAAAGGTATTCTTTGTAAACAAAAATTTGTTATTTTTTGTTGTTCGCAAAAATGTAGAACAGAAAAGTAATTATGAATTTTGTTGGAATGGTGTGTATGGGATTGTTACTAATGAATTATCAGGAAACAAAAGAGAAACTGTATGCATTTTCGATAACAAAAATAATTAAAAGATTTTGAGAAATCTCTAAATCTTATCAATGTGTGGCGAACTTATTATTTGTTCATTCATTTGAATCAAACTTATCAAAAATTTAAGTAAAACGAAAATAATGATGAAATCTTCCTCCTAAATTAACCTGATTCTTGATAAAATCTAGCATACTTATCCTGAAATAAGTATGTTCTCCGCTACAGCTAGTTCGAAGGATGTTCTTGCAAGTTTTGAGGCAGGCTCTTTCTCAAAATCCAGGCTTTAAGGAGGGATAACACGTCCTTAAACTTAAAGTCGGAAAAAACTATTTTCACACAGATCAGATTTCTAAAAGGAATCTGCATCTGCTTCTGCAATTTATCGCCCCTAAACAACAGCAACATCGATAGGTAATGATCCAGAATTAAAGAACATATTATAATCCTTTTTCGAACAAAGGAAAGATCAAGCCATTGAACTCGTTGTCGTCTTAGAATCAGTTTTCGAACAATCCGTTTCAACTTGTTCTTGGTAGCAATGTTAGCTCTTCAATTCTTAATAGACCCCCTCCTTCTGTCAACCATGAGAAATACATGGAAAATTTAGAAAAAAAACTAAGTGAATTCAATGGAGTCAAGACAACTGCTGGAATCGGATAGCAGCAATAAACTCAATCCACACAGCCAAATGGAAACGAATATAAAAAGAAATCAGATGTTAAAAAAGTCAAAATGTGTAGATAATTTGTAAAAACAGGCCTTTGTCGAAAAGGAATGTCTTGTCCTTTTGCGCACTAAATCGAAGAACTAGACATTTAGTATCTCCCTAAAGGTAAGAGACATACTATTACAATAATACTACTTGAATATTGTTAGTTTTATTATTCTTAGTTTCCAGTCAAAAATTCATTCAAGTTTCTGATAAAACTAACATAGAAAAAACCATTTGATTTTAACTATTATAAAACAGCTTGGAGTTAGCATTTTGAGTAACATAAAAAAATAGCACCACATTTAGATTCTACTTATCATCATCATCTCCCTGCCGAATAGCTTGGATCGATGAGATAACTTGACTCTGGAAGAGTTGTAAATATCAACAATACTGAAAATAATACGACGATTCATAATGAAGAAAATATCAGATAATCTAATGAAGAAAATACGAATAATAATGCAGACAATCCACATAATGAATAAGCTAGTCCCAAAAAAGAAGAAATGTCTTCTATCATAAACCAAAATTCATTAACTGTAAGTCATTTTGAAGATTGCTTTTATTTCAATTTTAGACAGACATTATTAGTAAATTAAGTTCGTTCTAATGTTCGACAAAACCATCAAATTGTAATTTATTATTTTGAATAGGCTAGTAACATCTAACAACTGAAGAGAGAATCCTAATAAATAATGCAAATGAATAGGATCATAAACTAACGAGGACGTAGTCTTCTTCTCGAAGCAGTTCTCTAATCAAAAAAAGAAGGTTAGCATCATTTTTACAACCAAAAAAAACTTCAACAAACACTTGAATTAATTGAATTTAAGGGATTCCTATTTAAAACCTCAATTTGTATTGCCAAACTGATATTCTTTGAAATTAATAATGCCAGTTGTTAGGGAGCTCTTATTGCAGGGTGCAAATCCTTGTGTGACGGACTGGTCTGGAACTGATTGCATTCTCTACTCCATTAAGAAGAATCTTTCTGATATTCTCCGATATCTGCTAGATTATTCACAATTTCCAATCGATCTTAATAAGCAATTCAATGTAACAAAATGCTCTTAAACTGTCTGTTTTCGTCAGGTCCAAAATCATTTGCTTTTTTGTGAATACATTTCCAAATAGACTAGCAAAACAACATATCTTATCTATGCGACTCAAATGGGGCTTACAAACATAATGATCGTACTCATCTCCGCAGGTGCTAATCCAGACATACGCGATTAAGTAGGCACCATTCTATCACAAAATATCACTGAATAGAATATTTTTCTTCTTTTAATTGGTTATTTCTGCTAGTTTAATCGAACAGCTTTGACTTTCGCAGTCAAGAACAACGATGCTGACACGATTTAAGCTCTCTGTGAAAGCGGTGCTTCAGGTGCTATTATCGATGATGTACTTAATTTGTAACTTAAAAAAATATCAAATGATGATCTTTTTAGTTTCAGAAAACACCTGTTGACTATGCATTCTCGAAGAAATAGCTTGATATCATTGCTTATCTTGTGAAAAAGGGAGGAGTCTTCGCAGATCAAAAGCAAAGTACAAAACATAATATGTTAATACTTAATAGTCTATTAATACCCATATTCCTAACCATCCAGATAGGAAAGTGATGTTCTTCGCGGCTGAGAATAACTTAGTTGATCTCATCCAAGATCTAGTTCAAAGAAACAATCCTATTTCCGACAAAGATCATTAAGTAAACAAAAACTGCTAGATATTGATTCTTGAACCAATGGTTCATTTGATATGGCCTTAGGGAAATAATCTTTTGATGTTGATCTACAAAAACCGGCATCTTGAAACGATCATGAAGATCATCCATGATCTCAATCTGGCTTCTTAAATTTGTGAAAAGAATAATGTAAACAAAAACACTTTCAAAATGTTAAGAAAAATGAACTGTAATTGAAAAAACTTGCCTTATTGGCTGGCTATTCCCTTTCCTTAAAATTGAAAATGATGTCGTTTATTGATTGTAATTCTGTAGGAAGGTGATTGCGTGTTTACTCTGACTGCAAAAGAAGGGAACAGCTATCTTTCCCTTCAACTCATTTCGAAATATGCCTCCAGCATCAATTTTAATATTCAAGACAGAGTAACCTAATTTTACCCATCATAATAAAAAGCCGTTGCACTATTGTATTTTTGGAATTGTTTTCCTGATAATTATCTTAAATATGATTGTAATTATGTGATCTTTCGTTATTTCAAAGGAGGGTAAGAGTTGCTTAATACATGCCTGCGAACATGGTTTCGATGATTTAGTGGAAGATCTTGTTAAAAATGGAGCAGATGTGAATATTTATGACAGGGTAAACTAAAAAACAAACTAACTGAAAACAAATTAAAGTCTCTTTTTCTTTTTTCTCTCTTTTTTAATGTCTTTGTGCGCCTGCTAGTCTGCTTTTGTTTTTTCATTAGAACTGGAATACTCCACTGCTCTTGGCTGTGAAAAACAACCATGTGATGTGTGTGAGTACATTACTTAGGTTTTCAAAAAATATTGACATATTATGGTAGGATTAATATCACAATACTTCGAGGAAATGCTCTAAGACTCCTGCTATTAAGAATCTGATTTCTCAATTCATGATTGAGAATGACAAAATGAGTGATTCCTTGATTAAAGGTAAAAATTGACTTTTTTTACATGAGTGTTAATTATTTCATTTTTAATTCTAATTTTGGTTGAGTTTATGCAACTGCCAAAAAGGAGTTTAAATCTCTAATTTACTAACTCTTTTATCTCAAACATGCAGAACTTGAAGAAGAAGACTTTAATCTGAATAAATATTTCGACCAGACAAACACAACTGGGAAAAAGTAGTCTGTCATCTCTGGTCTTAATAATTCCACAAAGAAGTCTTTTAGAATCAAGAAGAAACAACCCCAGCTGTGATATATTTTTAAGGATATATCTCTTCGAAATTGATAGTAAAATAAATATTAAATGCTTTGAAATACTTCTCCACTCAATGACGAACTCATAGTCGTTATGAATTTTATCTTAACAATATTGCTTTAACATCCTGAAAGTTTTGAATCCAGGAGAGTAGTAAGTTAGTATCAAAAAATTAATAAAAAAAATGAAGCCAAAAATCTATTAATTGATCATAGTCATTTATGTTTGAAAACAATATTTTTTCTTTTTTCCTTGAAGAATTTCTTTCCAGTGAATTCAAAGATTTCCAAAAAAATATTTTGTGAATACATTCTCAAGATTAATGGTTATTTATAAATCAGAAACAGACCATTTGGATATTTAATTGAAAAGATCAAAAATAAATAAATAAGACATGAACAACAAAAAATGTCTTATTTTTATAGAGAACTTATCAAATGAAGGAAACAATTGTTCTGTAAAATGAAATGCTAATTAGATACAGAAATTGGTGATTTCAAAGTGTATTGAGATAGCTTTTTTCAAGTGAGGAAAGAGAGAGAGTGAATTTATTTAAAAGGTGAGGTATAAAGAATAAACAAGGCTTGAGGGCGGGAAGATAAAGGGTTTAGCTCATGTGAGGTGAATGAACCATCAAAGAAGAACTAAAACAAACAAATAAAACGTAAACCGCTATGGATTCCTTTCCTCTTGAAAACACAAACTCTGCAAAGAAAGTTCGTCGTTCTAAGAAGCAAATTCCCTCAAATTCTTAGAACATTACCACTACAGAACTTAACCACAACAGTAACAGCAACATCCACAACAGCAATAACGACAATAACACTAACTCTTAAGTCAAAAGTGCCCCTGAAAATTCTGAAACCATCCTCCAAACTGAGATGCTGAATTACGTCAACAAACTTGAGTTTCTAGCCCTCAAAACAAGGCAATAACTTCTTCGTGAAAGAAAAGCATATGGCAATTTATTCTCCAGTCTCGCTTTATTCTTTGATTCTAAAGGCATTGCTGCTTAGAAAGTGCAAGACTATGTGAATTCTGTAATTATATAACTACATGAAGATCAGGAATCTGAGCAGACTGACCCTGCTGATCTTGATTGGCTTACATTTCTTAAAGAAGCAACAAAACAGCAGGAGAAGAATATAACTGACTCCAATAGCTTAACACTCAATAATGGTAGCATTCAACCCAGTTTAACATAAGTTCCAGCAACTGCTTCTTTAAATTCTTCTGTATAAGTGAACACAAATGGTAGTAATATTATCAGATTTCAGATAGCAAAATAAACTGATTATTCCATAGACAAAACCAAGAGTCAAATAGGAAAAACAAATCTCAAAAGAGGTAATAAAATAGATCCTTCCATTGATGATTATTCAGCTGACGAACCAAAATTTAAAAGGAAGAAAAGAATCGAATCAAATAATAATAACTCTGAAACTGCTTTACCTTCTCAAGAACCTTAACAATATTAATAATCTTAAACTAATTATCCTTTTCAGCTAAACGCATAGCAACAACAGTAACAATAGCTATCTCAACAGTAAATTCAATAGCAAAACTACTTGACTTAATAAGAAATGTTTATTTAAAATCTTCTTAAAGCTTAATAAAGAAATCAAATTGTACCAAATGATTAGATGATGCAATAAATGATAATAAATATCCAATAGCAGCAGCTTTAGTAATAACAGTAGTCCCTGTAATTCCCTCTGTCAGATTGAAATCAACTTACTTTATTCTTTGTCATAATTGTTCTTGTCTTACTCAACGTATTTAACTGAAGAATTAATTATAAATCGAGAAAAACAACGTTATATATTTGATTTCGTTTTAGTTGAGTTTCGTGTGTGTGTGTGTGTTTTAGACTTTTAACAGACAAATAAATAATTTGTTAATTAAGGGGAGAGGCATTTATTTGTTCCAGGTAGCTCCTCAGCAGACAATTGTTCTTAACATTTTATGATTAATACATGTTTCATTCAGTCAGATTGATTCGATAACTTGATTCCTTAAATAATTATTGTCTGATCCCTTTGAAAATATTTATTTTTAAATGCTCAAACGAAGCATAAATGCATATTTGTATTCTCAAATATGGGATAGATAAATTTGAGTTTGTTTATCTTAAAATGGCATTTGATTATTTTTATTTTGATTGAAATTCATTCTTTGATGCTATGGCATTGCAAAGTTATATTGAATTCATGTTATATTTTGTGAATATTTCTTTTTTCTTTTTTGTGGTTGTTGAATAACAAAAAGATCATTTCATTCTTGTTTATTCCATATTTTGGAAGGAGTATCATTCAAATCGATGTATCTTTTATCAATACAAGAGAGATGCTTTCCAATGTTTGAATGATTTTGATAATGCAAAATATGGTAGGTTGGATAGAGGAAAAAATAAAAAAGAGATGAATGTGTGTTTTATTGGGTCAAATGGAATGAAGCAAATTAACTGATAGAAAGAAACAGCTATCGTTTGTTTTTTACGATGATAGTGTATTGAAGCCAAATCTATCAGAAAACTGCATATCATTCATTTTACTCTTCAATATGAGGAGAGGGGGACATAGTTGACATGATAAAAGAAAGAAAATATCGACTAATTTATGTTTGGTACTTAGTTCGAAGGGTGTTTGAAAAAGATTGGCTAGAATTGATCTTATTTCTGATGGTTGCGCGATTAAGAACTTAAAGAGTTAGATTCTTAACTGAAAAATATGTTCCTTTTTATTTTCCAAGCTGCATAATCTTAGTAGTAGTGAACATTGCAAGTTTTACTTTGCGCAAATTCAAGCAGCAAGGAATATGGAAGCATAATTTTTTGGTTTCCTGGAGATTCAAAAACTTCGTGTGCCATATCAAAAACGTTGATTTGTGGATATTGCAGCCAATCTTTGGTGGGTGTTTTGTTGTTGTTGCTTTTTTTTATCAAAATGTTAAAACATCGAAGAATGCACAATAATAAAGTAAAGGGCTTTACGTTTGTATTCGAGAGGAGATGAAGTGAGCTATGATAAGATGTAAGGAGGTTGTTTGTTTTTGTGTTAGATTCCTTCGGGTTTTCATGTGGCAGTTATTATTAAATCTTGTTTATCAGCTTAGTTAGTTTGGGGTATGTTGTTATTGAAATTATTATTAATTGTTTTTGGCGAACTAGCTACATTCTGTTTCGTTGGATTAATTGTATCTGTTAGAATTCTTGTGATTTGTGATTCTTTGAGAGCTAAATCAAACAAAAAAAATTAAATTAAAGGTGTTTATTAAATAATATCAGCTGAATTTTTAAGTAAAAAAGCTGAAAATTCTATTTTGCTAAAAATTGAAGGTAAAATTAATTGCCATATTTTTTAAAATTATCAAGGCAATTCGGTCGCAGCATATGAAAAATTAACTTCATCTTTGTGGGTTATTTCTACTAAAATCTTCTTCACCCAACTATTAAAATAAAAATCCGTTAGCTATTTCACCCTTCCCTTCTTAATTAAACTATCCTTCCCTTCAGCCCCTCATCTCCTTATTTCAAATTTTCCCCAACTGATTCTAATTAAAAATTGGGGGAATTATTTTTTCTTGAATTACCTCAGCACATTCTTTGCTCTAATCAATTGTACAACTAATTATCTTTTTTCTCTTGAGAGTATCAATCACAATGATAGTTTTATATTTTTGTCTTTTTGAGAGATATTGTTTTGTTATGTTTTCATTTTGAAAATTGAATTTTTTTTCTTATTTTGTCTTGTAATTGTGTATTGTTTTGAAAGATTATGTATTGTATTGGATGGTCACAAGTAGTAATAATTAATAAATATGTAATAATTCGTAAGGTTAGGCAAGCAGGTTTCGAGTGAGAGAGTCAGATTAATTAGATCGAGTGGTGTGTGTGTGTGTGAATGGTAGGATGATGCCAGGATATTTGATTGTATTATTTATTGAAAACGGTAAGAAAAGAATTGTGTTTTTTGGAATACGTTGATTCAAAAAACTATTATTTTAGATTTTTTTGTGTTGTCTGCGATTGTTCAACTCTAAAATAATAAGTTCTAATTCATCCAGCTTTGCTACTTTTAGGATAGATCGAGATTTAACTTCCCGCGTCGTTCAGTCATGAGGCACCTTAATGTAGAATTTTTAAAAACTAAATTTGGATTAAGGCGAAGACGCTTGACAAAGTCATTGTGTTAAAAACTGATTCAAGATCATGATTGAAAAAACTAATGCAGCATCGCTGTTGAGCTAGAATAATGCTATGCAGATATTATGTACTTGTACCAAGGGGAGTGGTATTAGTAATAAGGTTGTCAGTTGTATTGTAATTTCAATTTTTTTTGTTATTTTTAATTATTTTTTATTTATCTTCCTTCCCTTTATGACTGCAAAAAGAATCGTCTTGAGATAAATTTTTAAATTATGCTTCCCTCTCTCTTTGGTTTGGTATATTAAATTCAATCTTTCTTTTGGGAAGCACAAAACGAATACTAATAAGTGAATTGAGCTTTTCTTTTGATTTTAGAAACAAAAAAAAAACAAATATGAAAATATTACTCTTTGGTTTTGTTGTTATTTGAATAATCTAAAAATAATTGTTTTTATTAATAGAAATTCTATTACTATTACCAAAGCTGCTTTTGACATTAAGATTTCAGTAAACTTATTCAAACACATTTTTTTATTGATTAAATGATATTGAAATCATTTGAAGTTTAACAAAAAGAAAATTCAGAGTCTGTTATTTTTTGAAGAAAAAAAGGAAAAAAAAGAGAAAATATATTAAAAGTGTATAAGTATTCCTTTTATTTAGATTGTAATTAAGGGATTTAGAGTTACAACATGGAACTTTGTTTCATCTGTTAAGAAAATTATTTTTAATCTAAGAAAATAGATTAATATATTTACCTTTTTTCTTAATTTTAATCATACAGTTTAATCGAATTAACAGCCAAATCTCCTATTAATATCTTTTTTGAACTGAAACAAAACATTTAAATTGTCTTCCTCAAAACGTAATCTTCAAAGCACAAATTAATATTTTAGTTAATTTCTGAAGAAATTCATAATCATAGTTATTCATAGAACTTTTTCTCTTCTAATAAACCATTTAAGTATTAAATAACAATTAAACATACTCTTAACCAGTAGTCTGTTCCTGATGAACGATTTATCTATCATACATATTTTTAACTTTTTTACTTTCCTTTTTGAACTAGATTTGTAAATTTTAAATTTTTCATATCATTAGCCATTTATGAAAAGAAATTAATCAAAATCACATGAATTTAAATGTTCTCTATGGAATGTTATCTTTCCTTCTTTTTTTCTAATAATATTACACTCCTACTAGTTTATTCAATTGGTTTACTTTTCACGCACCCAATTATTTAAATAAAAAAAGAAATCAAGTAAAACATAAACACACTTATTCTTCCCGAAATGAGCTTGCCACTCTCTCAAATGTCAACTCCTTAAACAGGTCTCTTCGAGATGAATAATCTTCAGTAGAAGCACGACTTCGTTTAGTTTGATAATCAACCTTCATCTACCAGTGAATCCCATGAAAACGAGCAGCCCAATAAGGAACAACATTTCTACGATCC
>Ga0302271_10000619_pt1 | contig 35156 bp, 16 predicted proteins | sample III_Bog_N1_1_FD_198767 | JGI IMG/M metagenome (GOLD analysis project Ga0302271, IMG submission 198767) | Peat permafrost microbial communities from Stordalen Mire near Abisko, Sweden - III_Bog_N1_1 | ecosystem: Environmental > Terrestrial > Soil > Wetlands > Peat | place: Sweden: Abisko... | reverse complement strand
AACAGGAGCTCAGCAACGAGATAATTTTTGAAATTTTTTCGAGATCACTATTTTGGAATTAATCAATAGGTAACTTCCACTGCTTGTTTTATTATGCCTAACTCACAATCTCTCAGAGAGAGAGAGAAAGAGTGGTCTCAAATATCCCGAAAACATTTAGCACTCCTTAAATTTTACCCATATAAAACTACCTACAAGATTATTGAATTGAATTAATTTAGACACATACACACATTGATATTCTCAGAATCTGGCACTACTTCAAATCTCTCCCCATTCACTTGAATTCTAATTTTTGCTTATTTTCATAATAAAAAATATCCCTTGAGTATTCTTTTCTTAATTGAAAACTCAATAAATTATGTTTCTCTTTTTTTTCAATTTTAGGATTAGAATCTCTTTTTCAGTATGCTTTTACTATCATATCACATCTAAATTTTAGATTTGAACTCTCTGTTATGAAAATCAATCAAAAAATAAAGATATTAAGTTTTACAGATTGATTAATTTTTTAATTAATTTTAGTTTATTCGTTAATTTCAATCTCCCAATTCAAATATTATCTTTTCTTTTTAATATTTCAAATACAACTTTCTTTTGGAACTGGGAGAACAAAAACAAAACAATAATTAAGGCTTATCAAAATATGAATAATATAATCCTTATTATGCTTCTGTTTTTTTCTTCAAAGAATAGAAAATATAAAATCTATTAACTTTTATTATTTTGAAAAACAATAATGATACTAATTCAATAGCCTCCATCTTCATAAAAATACTATTAAAGGCAGAAATTCAAACAAGATAATGTGAAAAGACATGATTTAGCTGCTTGTCTTTTTTTAATGAAATTATATGCATAATAATAATAATAATTAATCTAAAAGAAATGTAGCAATTTAGCTTTGTTTTAATTGATATTTCTTTAATTAAAAAAGTTTAATAAGCTTAATATTTTTGACAAAATTAGTGAAGCACAAGTTGATACTTTGAATAATATTTTGTGGAATTTGTATTCAATTTGATACAAGTATTGTTTTTCTCAAACAGAGTTATTAATTTAATGGATTCTTGATTCCCTCCTAAAGTAGTGGAATGTTGCTTGTTTAATCCCTCCTAAAGGAATCATTTAAGGCTTAATTCCTCCCACTTTTAGTGAGGATATTAAATTCAAATTATTTATTTTGAAATTTATTGTAATTTAATTTTCTTTAATTTCATTCATATGATCTAATTATTCAAGATCTCTTTCTTATTCGTACAAAGACATAACAAGTGGCATCGAGGATATCGGATTGGGCCAATGGAAGTTAAACAAGGGGAGGATGTTTATTAACTTTTTTTAAAAATATTATTATTTGTTGACTTAAGAAAGCAACAAATAACTGATTCGTTTAAAACGAAAAAAACTATCCGCATATGCCTAAATATAAATATTAGGAGGCTTTGATCTTAAGGTTTGAGAAAAAACTGAGAATCCGGGGAGGCGGGTAAGCAAAAAGTGTTTTATGGACAGACTTTTCGAGGATAGAAAAAATGAAGTGGTTTAAGATCAAAGAATGTGATATGGAGTTGAGTTATTCAATGAGAAAGAAGCCAACATATGTTCTCTCCTTATTGTTAATAACCAACTAAGCTCTCTTTTGTTTTTAGAAAATTTCTGTTATTTAATTATTAAAAGATAATTAATCCTGGGAAGAAAGAAGAAACTTAATTGGAATTATATTCTGTGGGGGTTCTCTTTCATTTTGTTATTTTTTTCTTTTTTTTTTTTGAATTAGCCCTCCCCATTCTTTCCGAATTAATAAAGCATTCTTCGAAAGAAAGGATAGATCAAGAAATTTAAGAGTTAAATTTGAACAATTAATACAATTAAAGATTTCCTTTGATTTTGAAGGGGATTTGGAAAGAAAAAGGTGACATTGTAGATATCTGTATTTAATTAAAGTTTATGAAAAATGAAAGAATTTTCATAGAAAAATCTATTCTTTTTAAATTGAGTTTTTTTTAAGAACCCGATTATTTTCAAAAAATTTAATTTTTGATTTGTCTATTATTTTTTTATTAGCTATTCTCTTTTGAGTGTTGAACTATCAGTTTATAACAGAATACATGGGAAAAAAGTAAAGCTGAAAAGAGAATAGATTTCTTATTGTCTAATTATTATGTGTTATTTTATCCTTTAGAAGATAGAGCAAATGCATTGAATTTATTAGATTATTTCGTTAATCAAGCACAATATCAAAAGAGATAAGTGAATAGATTAAACATAGAGATAGAGAGCTTTCTAATAAATTAGAACTCTCTTGTGCTGATTGGTCAGGAGAAACAAGCAAAACAAACTAATAAAGATTAAGTGAAAAGGGTATATTATACTTAATAAGCATAACACTACTGGAAATCTAAGAAACCATGAATTCATTTAATTGTGACAATATCCTGCAAGAACTCATGAGTGTTGAAGGGAACAGCAATTGCTTTGACTGCAAGGTTGCCAATCCTACTTGGGCATCTGTCAATAACGGCATATTATTGTGTCTATAATGCAGTTAGCATCACAGAGCATTCGGGAATAAAATATCATGGATACGCTCACTCGAAGCAGATGAGTGGAATGAATAACAACTTAGATATTTACAGCTAGGAGGGCATAATAGATTGAGTGAGTTTTTTTCAAATTATCCCTTTCCATAGCATATATCGCCTGATGCCAAATACAGATCAGTCGCTGCTGTTTTCTACAGGAAATCTGTAGGAAAAATACTGCAAACATGAAATTAATTTTTAATAAAAAATAAGAAAAAATTATGTTTTTCAATGAGACTTTGTTTTGTTTGAGCAGCTTCAGAGTAGAGTAGAAGAAACAGGAGAATCACCTTAGGGAGCACTTGAAGATCCACCAACTTCTCTAGAAGGAGCTAAGATACTTGATTTCCTTGATTTCGCTGAGTAATAGCCAGGTAGGAGTTTTTCTATTCTTTTATTCTCCTCTAAAAAAGCCCTTACATTATGTTTTGGCCATTAACATTTTTTCGATTTGCATACTAAAAACAGTGAAAGATCCTAGAGAGTTATTGATGTAAGGGTTAAATAAGGAAGGCAATGATGATATCAAGAAGATTAAGAATGCTTTGTCGAGTATGTTCAATAAAACGAAGAATGCAGCAGAAGAGGAAGCCAAGAAGGTTTAGAAAAAAGCAGTCGAAATAGGAGAGAAAGCAAAACAAGTCAGCTAATAACTTAAAGTAAGAGAGAGATAGGTATAATGTTCCTAACGCTAACCAAAATATTTTATTTCTAGGAGTAATCTATTGTTGCAGCTGAAAAGGCTGCAGAAAAGACTGCAGAAGTAACTAAAACTACTAAGCAAGGAATGGAAGCTCTCAAAAAGGTATTTCTAAGCAAGGGAATTATAATAATGAAATAAGAAGAAGACAAAGATGAAATGTGTTTTTAATGGATTTTGTGTTGAATAGAACATTGATGAGACTTGGAGCTTCTTCAAGACAAAATTTAGTTAACCGTTTGGTAAATCAAAACAATCATCTTAAGAAAAGTCTTAGCTATCGGCATAGCCACATCCATCGTCATAGTCACAGACATAGATAGTTCCCCCTTTATCTAAAAACTCTGACAAAATGAGTAAAATCGATCCTAATAACGACACCCCTACTCCAAACGATGATCAATTGACTGTCGACGAGAAATATGAGCTTTAATCTTGATGTTATAATTTACGAAAATGAAGAAGCTTTTTCATATTAATAATAATTTGTAAAATAAAATTTCATTCGTTCAACACACACACAAACTAATCACAAGCATTAGCATTTTCTACAAAAATATTATAATAGAAAGCATAGATGATATTACTCTAAAATAGAATCATTCTCTTTATGTTTTATTAATAAACATGATCACATTTTATTATTATTAGCTAATAGGTTATTTTTTAAGGTACTTAGGAATCAGTGTCTGTAGTATTATTAACATTCTTAATCTGCTAAATTTCTATGATTATTGTTAATTCTGAATTGATTTAAACGTTGATAATAATGGAGGACATTTATTGAACGATAAGTCCGTTCATCTTAAATCATTAAGAAAAGATCCAATCCCTCATAAAACCTAGGAGATTTCTTTGTTTTCTTTGAAAAATATGTTCAATGAACTTACTCAAAACTTTGAAAAATTATTATTATTTCTGGTTTATATTTAGTCCACCGTGTTAATGAACGACCATCCATTGATATGATTATCAGTCATCATGCCTTGAGGAGTCATGGTCATCATGAAGTTAGGTGTGCTGGTGTTCTTGCTGTCTATGATAGGCTTAATAAATGGCATTGGGGGTTTCAATTTTCTGCGTAAAAAGTTATCAAAACAAATTAAAGAAATCAATATTTTGGCTGATTATTGTTGTCAAGGAAGCATTGAAAGCTCTATTGTTTTGATATTTTGGGTTTTACCTTTGCATAGCTTGGTTCCAGTTGATTCCTGAGAAAAATGGATGCTTTTTCATTTCTTCAAAATCGTTTTTACCATTTCCTAGTCTCTTCGCAGGGTTCTTCACCAACAGCTAAGCAATCATATAAATTAGATTGAATTTAAAAGAAAATCAGATTTTTCTTATGTGTACCTTTGAAATGAGATTTCTAGCATTATCAGAAACATGGCTTGGGAATCGGATGTCTTAGGACTCTATATTATGGCATATTTCTTCTCTTCAAAAATAACCAAAAAAAGACATGAAAAATGATGATTTTCAGACTTAAATCGTAAAAAAATTATTAAATATCCCCTCCTCTCTGTTTGTAAAAGGTTGATTATCAGACTAATAACAGCATTGCTTACTTTGTATCACTGAAGAAAGGGGGCGATCCTGTGAGCATTTCAAACAAAAGCACTCCTAGATGATAGTAGTCCACTGCTTTTCCATGTCCTGTCCTTTTGAGCATCTCAGGAGCAAGATACGCTAATGATCCGCAGAACGAATGCGTTGAATAATGATCATATATGCCATCCTTTGAAAGCCCGAAATCTGTGAGCATTGCATGGCCCTCTGCATCAATGACAATGTTCTCTGGTTTTAAGTCCCTGTAGATGATATCATGTTTGTGTAAATGACGAATAGCCAGCATTATCTCTACTAAATATATCCTCGCACGTGATTCACTAAATCTAATAATGAAAAAAGGAGTCAATAAGAACTAATCTATTATGTTTCTTAATTAATTTATTACCTTTTGTCTCTTTGGAGGGCATGCGAAAGATCTCCACCTGGCATGTATTCCATGATCAAAAATAGATCCTTGCTAGTTTGGAATGCGAACATGAGCTTGACAATAAAAGGATGGCACATAATGCTGAGTACGTTCCTCTCTGTCATAGCATATTTCGTGAGATTCTGCCCAAGAACCTTAGACTTATGGAGCATTTTCATAGCAAAGTAATTATTTGTGTTGTTGTTTTCTGTATTTTTTTTCTCTACTAAATAGACCTCCCCAAAGGATCCTCTCCCGATTTAGGTTATTATCCTGAACTGCTCTGGACCAATGTATTCACTTGGTTTAGGCTGCTGTTGTTGTTGTTGAGGGTGATCATCGACTTACTAAGACATTTGTCCCTGTTATTACTATTACTGTAGTTGTTATTGATTTTATTACCAGATCCCTTACGGTGTTGTGCTGGATTAAGTCGAATGAGAAGGTAGTTTCCTTAACACATTGGCAGCTGCTGAAGTAGGTAGCACATCTTGAGAATGAACCTTATGGTGTTTATGAGATGGTGATCCTGAATTGACTATTGTTTCATTAGTTGAGACTAGAGTGTTACCATTCTAAGGTGTTGCACTACCCCTACTAAATCCTTCATTATTAAGCATTGGCTACTAATTGCCAGTTTAAGAGTTATCTCCAGGGTTTGACGAAGAGTAGTTATAAATCAACGACTGCTACTGTTACTATTACGATTAAGCGTTATTTGAGTTATTAGACCCTTATGAAAGACTATTGTTATTACCAGTCGGCTAATAGATTCCACTTTCAGTATTATCAAACATCCTCATGATGCTTTCATTAGGGAAATCATGGATAATGACTCTCCAAGGCTACTGCTATTATTATTAATTCTACTGATTTGCTAGTTGCTAAGAATTATTATTATACAATCCAGAATTAGAAAAAGCAGTGAGTTATGAATCTGTTAGATGGTTCTATGAGTTATTCACTGACGCTGAGGAGCCTTAACTCGAGATACTCTGTCTCATACCTTGACCACCTGGAGGTGATGGTTATTCAATCCCAGATTTATATGTAGAACTTCGATTATTAGATACCACTGACTATGAAGATGAAGATATCTAAGAAGACTGAAATCCTTATCCACCATTACTTGACTACATTGATATTTGCTGCTCGAAGGATACTCTCTCTGTACCTACTGGAAATACCTATGGAACCTTTGAGGTGTTAGAGTTGTTAGGAAGTTGCTAATGAGAAGAAGAATATAACCCATTTGATGGCTATTACTATTATTATTGCTATGACTGATTAATGTGTGCTTATTATAATATCAGAGGTGAAGTAGAATTTCCAGGATTTGCTGTTGATATTGTTTACTGCTAATACTAGTTGATATAAGAAGGAATAGGTTGCATATTCAGCTGCTAAGGAAGCACAGGAGCTATTAATGGTTAGCCTTACTGTTTTGATTAAAGTACTTATTGATTCTAAATAGCTTATCCATTCTTGGAGGAGAGTGTTAGTTTCTATCCATAAAACCCTTGCAGAACTGACTAACTAAGGATGTTTTCATAATTAGAGTTTCTCGGTGCGATTCTCTTTTATTATTCTTGTTATGGTATCCCTCCCTTTGCTGCTAAAACTACATTCTCTGGTTCTTTTTTCTCTTCTCGAAAGTCTCTAACTCCCGAAGAATTACTTACAAGCTATGCATTTTTAACTTCTGAATCTTTAAATAGCATGGAGATCTCATTTGTCTTAGAGCACTCCACTGCAAGCTTATTCTCAACATTTCTCAAGTTTACATTGATGTCTCTAGCTCTAAGAAGAACACGTACACATTCAAGATTTCCATTCCTACTAGCAAAATGCAAGGCAGTGTTCTTATTCAAATCCTAAGAATTCACATTCACACCTGCACGAATACATATCTCCGCAATATCACCATATCCTCTAAAGGGAAATTTAAGAAAAGTTAAGAATATTTCCAAAGATTATTAGAAGATTTTACTTTTCTGCTGCAATCATGAGTGCAGTTTGTTCTAAATTATTCGTGAGTGACATATCAGCTTCATGTGATATTAGCAAATTCAGAATACTAGCATTTCCATTATACGCAGCGTAATGGATACTTGCCCATTAGTTTGGGTCTTTGAAATCAGTGTCTGCACGAAGATCAGCTCGTTCATGCTAGAGCAGCTATTCTACAATTTGAAAGTTGTTTTGTCTAACAGATTCGAGCATCTTGAGGTTATTTTCTTTTTTAGAGTTCCACCAGCCCTGCCATGCGTTTTTATGTCGTCTCTTGAGTTTATCGAAGTATTCTTAGTTGTTTGTCTTAGAGAATGTATCAATTTTATCAATTTATCGGATGTCATAGACCACACCTGAAAAGAAAAGGAGAAGAGAGAAAGAAATGAGATTTTAGAATTAAAAGAAATAAGAAAGGGTTTAGATATTGGTGTTTTACCTGTGTCTTGATCTCTAATGAGAAACATCTCCTATGGATCTTTTTCTTTGATATTGATCTCACTCGATGTTTTTTTATGTCTCACTGGAGAAGTCGATGATGAACTCTCTTCTTGAATTGGGCCGTACAGAGTTTATTATGAGCTAAAAGGAGTGCTTGAAACTTAGCTGAATTACTAGTTTTAGCTAGATGGAAGTCTATTGAGTGCATTTAAGGTAATTTGCGATGGATCAGAGGAGATATTTTATCCAATTGGGCTTATTCCTCTTTGGTTTCTACCAGAATTAGCTGATTGCAGCAATGTCCTATTTTAAGTTGAAAATACTTAAGAGGAGTTCTACGGTCCAGAAGAGTTAGCTCCTGCTGCAGCTGTTATGGGGAAGTTATTGAAATTGCCAGAGACTGTTAGGCTGTTCGTGCCTGTTGAAGTTGAAATCAAGCCTTAATTCTATGGAGCATTTGAAGAGGTTAAAATTGGATATTTCTCAGATCCAGATACTGCTTATGATAAATTACTGTTATTATTATTCTCTCCAATTCCTGCCATTATTTGTGTATTTCCTCCTACTGATTAAGCTGTATTTCTCTTAGGCGTCTATGATTTTCTCTTGACAAGTCCAAGTCCATTGAGATTATTTGAATGAGGAGGGGTTTATTTGATTGCTAGAGAACCAGGAGCTCCTGATGTTGTGCTTGTGTTCGCCAGGGAATCCAGGATAAATCCAGAGGTATCTTATGCCACTGGAAACTATGAAATAACTCCACCAGAGGAGTATTTTCCAATATTTTATTCTTTGCTTGAAGAGTGTTTTGTTGGAGAACGCTGCTTCGATGGGTAAAAATGCTAGCTGGAAAGACTAGCTGCCCCAAATTCACTTGGCTCCGTTTTAGGAGACATCATCCGCTGGTAAGATTAAGGTTAATGTCCACTCCTAAAACGAGAACCGTTTTGTAGTGAAGAAGAATTATTCGGAGGATTGCTTGAATATGTTGGATTTCCATATTACTATGTAGCAGCTACTCCTGATCGTGGACCTGGTAATTATGGGACTTAAGAACCTGTGTTAACTGATCCTTCTTGGCTCCATTATGAAGATGATTATCCTTAATATGTCGAGAGGATATTTGCACTTCCATATTGCTATTGCTCAGTAGCTATCAAAACAACAATCCCATTAAGGAAACACACACTTAACACAATCTAAATCTATTTGCTTACATAATGCAGGTGTTTCAAGCTGTTGCAAGGCTACATGTGTGGAGTTTGAATTCGATTTCGTCGAAGAATTCCCTGCTGCAGAAACACCTCCAACAACAGCAGTCTAGTTGCTCTACTGTTATGAACTTGTTAGCTGTTTGTTAGCTGATTGCTGTGGCTGTTGAGGATATGAAGGTTAAGAAGTTGATTATTGTTATTAGTGTTGCTTGTAAGTCATCGAGAAATCTTTGAGAATTGGTTTCAAAGGTGTTTCACTTTTGGATGATTTATTCAGCTTGATTTTTCCATTTGGTTTCTTTTGGCTATCTTAAAATAACAGCACTCCTTGCTGTTACTAAGATGATTGTTGTTGTTATTGGTACTGTAATGGCGGAGGGGTGATCGACTAAGTCGGAAGTTATTCATTTTAGGTGCTGCTAGGCTGCTAGAATAAATATGTTTATGCTGTAGATGAAGTAGCTACAGGTCGATATGTATTAGCCACCCGATAGTTCGATGTAAAAACTTCACTTTTACCTTCTTCATTAGTGCTATTTTGATTATTATTCATTTCGCATTGTTCATTTAGTTACTGATTTCCAGTCCGCTATTACTATTATTTCTATTATTCAATTAAGATTTATGGCTTTTGAGATGTCAAACCTTGCTATTACAGTGCCTTCACTGGATACTGCTGCTACTAAGGCACATATTGAGATTGCTATTGCAATTGCGGCTAACTGAAAATATCACCTCTTTCTCTTATTTGACCATTTGTAGCACCCACACCATTAGTTTGTTACACTTGAAATTAGTTATTGGTTTGTTCACTGCGCTGATCTCTTGAGTACGTGTAGATGAAAGGGTTGTAAGCTGGTGTGGATGTCCTGGGCATTGGTGAAGTTGTGGTCTTGTTTAACGCTGACTTAGGAGCGAGTAATGAAGACGAGGGCTCCTGTTGTTGGTGCTAGGCTAGTTATGATTATTGCAGTTGTTAAGGTGTAGATGACTGTTTACTGAAACCTTAGCGAGGATCAGGAATAGTATTATTACTATTATTGTTATTGTTATTGTTGCCTAATCTTGGTGTGAAATCGATAGCTCCCTTGGGCTTACTCATGGCTATTTTCTCAGCTACAAAGAGTTATAAAACCTTATTATTCCCTATTATTATTGCTATTTCTGGTTCTGTTGTAGTTGGTGGTCTAGTGCTGCTTTCCAAAAATTACTAACAACTCTAAAACTCTGGCGCAGAAGCTTATTTTAAATCACCCACTCAGTTCCCCTTTTCCTTTTATTTATTTTTCACTCAAGGGCTTAATCGTTTATCCCCCTTCTCTCTGGTTTCTCCCAACAATATTTAGTTGTGATTTCTTTTGAAAGATAGATGTGTTTTAATAAAATAGATTTTGGTTTCATTTTATTAATGTAATAGATCTTCTTCATATTATATTCAGAGAGAGAGAGAGAGAGAGACATTGCTTAAATTAACTTCAGTTATCGTATCAACGTTTTTGAGCGATCACATATGGACTAAGAACGGTTTTTTGTCTTGAAGTAAGTTTTATTTTGATAATTAAAAATAAAGAAAAACAGAAAAAATATGCTAGTTCAATGATAAATCTTTGAAAAGAAAAATATTACTTTTTTCAAATTTAACAATAATTCTCTCCAATGAAATGAGCAAATATGCCTTTAACCAAGCAGTTTTAGTAACTTTCTCTCTCTCTTTCTGATTTTTGTTAGGATTGATGTGAAACATAGTGAGATAAACTCTTTTTCTATTTTAAGAAAGATTTTTATAATCAAACTCTTGCTTAATAATTTGGTTTTATGAAGAAAAAAAAAATCATTAACACATAAAATAATATAAAAAGTAACTTCATAATAAACGATTAGCAGTGAAAATAAGATTATGAATTGTCCAAGAGTATGTGTCACATTCAGAAGTCTAGAGGTTGAAATGATCTAAATCATTAGTAACTTCGATTTGCCCTTGTAAAAATAAAGGCTCATAAACTGATTAACTGTCCTAAGGTAAATAGAATCCATTTTCAATTAAGTTCAGGATGTCGGTTGTATTTTAATTCAACTTCAAATAAATCCATTTTTCAATGCTATGAGCATGAAAAGTTAATTCGAAGTGATATTTTCCTTTTGGAAGCTGGAAATTAAGGATACTGTTGATATTTTATTAATAGCGGCCACTTTTAACAACGAAAACGTGTTTTTTTTAATAAGGAAGAATCTAAATCGATAGTTCATCCTGCATTGTTTTTATATCGTTGTTGATCAGACGAAGCTATGTTTAAAGTAAACCACTTTAGCTGGCTCCCTCATGAAAACTCAACAGAATTATCTCCTCGAAATGAGGAATGAATTCGTAAGTAACTCTTAGCGACACAGTCAGCTAAGGAGCGCCAGTTTAGCCGTTTGTAGTCATCCCTTTGGATACATCGATTTGCAAATACTTTTCTTGTTTTTTCTGGAGAGCTGCAATTAAAGTATGGATGGTAGCTTGCCCTTTGAAGACATATTATTCTACTCTAAAAGCTTGAAATGTTTTAATGTCAATTACTTCAATGTTAAACTTTTCATCTGGTAACTCAACAATTTAGAACAAGTAATTATTGTATTGTAGCTCAGTCTTCATACCACTATAAACAGCGTTGCAGTTTGAATTCGATATCATTTAAATTTGTTGTTTCTTTAAAGGAAATAAGATTTTCTTTATTTTTCGTCGTCTCTTTCGTTTTTGTATTGATGTAGAATTAGTTATTAGTTGATTGATTTAACCTTTTAGTATTTCTGATGCTCATAAAGATTAAATAGACACTTTTAGACAATATCCCTCCAATTATCCACAAAAGATAGAAATATATATAGAAACATGTGTCTATCCCTAAACAAATTTCAATACTTTCATTGATTGAAATTTAAAATCTAAGGAATCAACCCCCCCCCTCCCCCGCCCCTCCCATTATTTGACTAAGATTTACTTGAAAAAGTAGTATTTTAAGAAGCAGTTTACATTTTCACAAATTTAAAATCTAAATATAATTATTTGTGTAAGTGGAACTAAGCAATGAGTAAACATGAGTTCTAAAAATAGAAGATTTTATTATTAAGCTAACATTTAGTTTTAGTTTTTTTACAGATCTCACAAGAAAAAGAATCAATGTTTTTAATTTATCTTAAATATTTAAAACAGATAAGAAATTTCATTCAAAACTTCTATTAAAATAGACTCTCTCGATATTCAAATCTACTTATACTTTCAATACAAAATCAATATCAATCATAAAAACTAAAATCCTTCAGCTTTTTGAGAGATATTTTCAAGATGTGTTATGATTTTTTAGTGATTGAGTTGTAGCCTAGTTAGAGAGATAAATCAGAGAGATTGACGAGGCTGGTTAGGAGAGATATGAGAGAATATGCTCCTGCATCTGAAATGGAGTTATTATTCATATTGAGAGATAGACTTGAAAGATTTCTGAGATTAATTAAAGGAGATAGAAGATATTGTGCACCTAAGTTTCTTATTGAGTTACCCATTAAATTGAGTGATAAGATAGTAAGATGTTAAAGACCAAAAAGTGAAAATAAAAGAAGCTATGCTCCAGTGTCTCCAATTTAATTGTGAGAGAGATTGAGTGATAGGTTTGTAAGGTTAAAGAGATTGGCTAAGGGAGCTAAAAATGATTTTTGACAGTTTTAACCTATTGAATTGGTCCTTAGATTGAGTGACAGCGAATTAGGATTGGCAAGATCAGCCAGGGGAGATAAAAGAGATTCTACTTCAACATCTCCTATTGAGTTGCTGTCTAAGTTGAGAGATATGCTAGATATCTTGAGAAGTTTCGATAGAGGAGCTAAAAGGGATGAAGCTCCAAATTCTTCAATCTAGTTTCCCTAGATTTCAAGTGATATGTTTGACAGCTTAAGGAGATTGCTGAGAGGAAGCAACAGAAATTAAGCACCCTTATCTCTTATTAAGTTGCTGCTGAGATTAATTGAAAGAACTGATAGACTCATGAGATTTGTGATTGGAGTCAAAAGAGATTGTGCTCCGAGGTTTCCAATTTCATTGCTCCATAGCGAGAGTAATAAGCTTGACAAATTGAGAAGATTTCTGAGGGGATACAACAGAAATGATGCTCCTATGTCTTCAATTGTATTGCTATCTATACTGATTGATAAGCTAGTGAGATTTATGAGATTGGTAAGAGAAAATAATAAAAATTCTGCACCCTTATCTCCTATTTAATTACTGTATAAATCTATTGAGAGACTAACTATATTAGTGAGATTGGTAATAGGAGATAACAGAGACTTTGCTCCAACATCTCCAATTGAGTTTTCGCGTAGATTTAACTAAATACATTGTAAATTGGTGAGGTTGATGACAGGTGACAACAAATATTATGCTCCAATTTCTTGAAATTCACAGCTAAAGCAGTTGAGTGATAAGCTGGTTAGGTTTGTAAGATTCTTGATGGGAGATAATAGAAATTTTGCTCCAATGTCTCCTATGGGGTTACTATCTAGATTAAGAAACAGACTAGATAAATTGGTAAGATTACTGAGAGGAGATAAAAGAAATTCAGCTCCTATTAATCCTATGGAGTTTTCCCATAAGTTAAGGGATAAGTTCATGAGATTTATTAGACCAGCTAAAGGATTCAATAGATATTAAGCCCCTACGTCTCCTATTTAACAGTTATTGAGATCTAGTGATAAGGTTGATAGATTAGTGAGAAGAGCTAAGGGAGATAAAATAGATTTTGGTTCTATTTAATTACTGCTCATACTTAGAGATAATATTGATAGATTAATGAAATTTGACTAAAGAGATGCTAATTTAGGTAAGAATTTCAAGAATTCTAAGGAGATTTTATTATCTTGAATATTTTTACAGCCATGCTATTGAAGAGTTCTTTCTTGGATAGGCTAATCTGGACATTTTGAGTATTAGCTAATACAATCCATTAGAGATTTTCGTTAATCTGGTAAATCATTAAGAAGTTATTTAGTAACACTGTAAATTTATGTCTGCGTGTTCAGCTAGATATTACTTTTGTCTTTAAAAATAGCTTCAAAGGGTTGTGAAACAGAAGTTATTAGTCTTTCAGCCAGTTATTTTTCGGTAAATACAAGGTAGTTGTCAAGGAGCAGGAGACATAATCCAACAGAGTAACTGTCAGTTTAAAATGTTGTAGGATTTGGAGTTTCCCATCTTTCAGGTGCAAAATACACTAGAGATTCATTGTTGTATTTCTGAATGATGCAATTGAAAGGTGGGTAATATTGTTTTGAGATAAGCAAATTATTCAAATAAGTGTCTTCCATAAAGCATTTCTGCAAGGAAGCAGCATGCTTGAAATTGGTAAGCTTAGCAACAGCCTATCCATGTTCATTTTAGGAGATCAAAAAAGCATTTAACTTGAGATTTCTGTGGAGGATTTTATACTGATGGAGATGATTAACTGCATTGAGAATTTACAGCATTAAAAGATATTTAGATTCATCTGAGTATTCCCCATGGATTCGCTGCAGTTCGAGATGACGCATAAGAGAAAGCTTGCATCTTTCTAGTTCATAGACTACAAATTCATTGCCATTTGTATCTTCAAAGAACTTACACCCGAAAAACCTCACAATGTAAGGACCCTAACAAATCCTCATGAAACCGATTTCCCTGATTGTTTCTGCCTTGTTCGTGCACAGAGAAAGTTTTAGAACTGATGATCTTTTTTCGTTGAGGTTTTCAACTCCAAAGACAACATTTCCGCTAGATCCTACTCCCAATACTTCATATTCTCCTTAGAACTCTTTCCATTCAAACATTATTTCCAATGCGTTTCTGAGTAACTCTGTGGTTAACTGCTTTTTCTGTATTTCTTTCTCATTAAATTATCTCATTAGCTTGCTAAGCTTGTTTCCTTCATTTGTTCCTCTCAAATATCCTTGTTCGTTCATTTATTTAGAAGGGATTTCGATGCTAAAAGAGTTAATCCAGTTTTTAGTAACAACAGAAAACAATAAAGGCATTTTTGTGCATTCTTTTGATTTCTCAAGAAGCAACAACAGCATTTTGAGGGTTTCGTTTCTATTTTCTATTTATTTGCTCAATAACCTACAGGCTATCTTGTAAAGCAAAGAACTTCTGTTAAGCTGATGACCTTCGAGAATATTTCCTTCCTGAAGCTAAGCGAGCTAAGACGCAGAGATGTTCTTGCAGTCCAAAGTGTCTGGATTATCTAATTGAAGAAAGAGAATCCCCAAAAAAAATAGATCTTATTTAAAGGTATTTTTCCAAATTTAAGTCTCTAGTTTTGCTCCACTGAGAGGTTCTATTGCAGAGTGCTAATCGATTTTATTATTGAGATTTCCAGGAGAGTTAAATCCAAGTTTGCGCAATTTTAGGAAATATTAATTATTATTGCTAGTAGCTACTAGGAAGTTCTATGCTCTGATATCTCCATGCATCACTTCCTTTTAATGCAGCATATTCACAGCATCCAACATTTAAATAGCCAGATGCTCTTTGAAGCTGTCAGTTAGATGTGTCTTGCCTCGCTGAGATTACAAGAGGAAATCGCATAGATTCCCTTGACACAATTCAAATTCTTCCACGAAATAAACCTTTCTCACAAGCTCAACATCATCCTACCTCCTTCCTGTAGAAATATCCTCATCTCTTTTTTCTTCTCCCACGAAGAATTATCCATAAACTTCCATAAAATACTTGCTGAGAGGCAGTTCTTTAAGAATCTCCTATCTCTTCTGCATAGACTCAATCTCAGCTGCATGGTCCTTGGACTCAATTACTTTCAGCGCCACTTCTCTTCCATTCTTTATAGCTCTTAGTACTAAACTAGAAGATCCATTTCCTAGGTAACTGAACTCCTTAAACTCCTTCTTCTCTGCCTCCATCAAGGAAATAAATTCTAAGACAGCCTGAAAGCTAAAGGTGCAGCTTTAAATCTCATTTGATCATTTCAAAGCAATTTCTTTTTTCATTTTCTTAAATCATTCTTTGTTTTATGTTTATTCTTAATCTTTGTTTTGCTAGTTTCTTAATTAAAATAATTCTGATAATTTCTTTATCTTCAAATCAACTTATCTAATGCGCGACTATTTCGAATTTCAGCTCCAATTCAGCCAGCCAAAGTCAGATATTTTACAAAAATAACTGCTCAAGTTTTAAAAATAATGAATACATTTTAATAAAAAGCATTAAAATATCTCTAAAGAAGTTAAATTATTTTCAATCGATAAATGTCATTTTTTAATCCTTCAAAACCCTATTCAAATCTTAATCATTTTCATTTTACTTCTTTCTTATTTTCTTATTGCAATGAAAAGTTTGTTTATTTATGGGTAATTAATTCTTTTCAGTAGTCTTTCTATCCTTTTATGGTCAAGTATCTTGTTGGGAATGCTCATTCCTTTTAGAACCTTAATTCTTTTATTAAAGTAGTTTTTATCTCTTTCTTCTTCAACTCTCTTTGTTTTCTTCGAAAGTATCACAAGTACACTGGAATTCTTCAATGAATGCCAAAAGTTAAAATAACACAATTTTAATAATTATTTTTATCTTTGATTAGACTTTTCTTTTAAAGAATCGTTTATCTTCCTTAGTGATAGCTAAGTTATTAATGATAAACTTACCCAAAATTAAGTAAACTTTAATTCCTCCAACTGAAAATATCATTTCAGCACAGGAGATGTGTTCAATTAGTGAATTTTTCTTTTTAAATATGAAAGAAAACTATCATAAAACGAAATAATGTATTATCAAATATTCAACAACAAAAAAAAGAAAGTTGAAAAAGTAAACATGTTTTTAAAAGTAATGTTTTATGAACACTATTTTGAAAGATAAGTCAACAATTTTCATAAAAAATACATTCATAGACAAAGATTTGCAGAGAGAATGAGATTCTGCATTGCCCAAGGGTATGAGTCGCATTCGAAAGTCTAGAGGTTGAACTGATCCAAATCATTAGTAACTTCAATCTTCCCATGCAAATTAATGGAATCATAAGATACATCCTTGTAAGGTAATTAATATCCATTTTCATCTAAATTCAGAATTTCGATGCTGTTCTGAGTCAGCTTCAAATATACCCAAAATTAAACGCTCTTAGCATAAAAAGTTAATTCGAAGTGATATTTTCCTTTTGGAAGCTGGAAATTAAGGATAGTGTGAGCTTATTAGTCATATTAGCCACTTTTGACAACAAAAACGTGCTTTTTCTAAGAAGGAATAATCTAAGTCGATAGTTCAGTCTATATTGCCTGTATATCTTCGTTAATCAGGCGAAGCTTTGTTTAAGCCAATTCACTTTGGCTAACTCCCTCACGAAGACTCAACAGAATACTTTCCTCGAAATGAGGAATGAATTGGTATGTAACTCTTAATATTACAGTTAGCTAAGGAATGCCAAAACTATTCTCTTTTTCGTTGTTGTTTGCGGTCTTCCCTTTTAATACATCTATTTGCAAGTACTTTTCTTGTTTTTTCTGGAGAGCTGCAGTTAGAGTATGGATGTTAGCTTGCCCTTTGAAGGCATATTATTCCACTCTGAAAGCTTGAAATGTCTTAATGTCAATTACATCAATGTTTATCTTTCCATCTGGCAACTCGGCAATTTAGAACAAGTAATTGTCGTATCGTATCTCAGTTTGCATACTTTGGCAATCAGAACGGCCATTTGTATTAGGTTCCATTGAATTGGGTGAGAATTTAAGAATTATGCGATATTGTTATTTTTCTAGTTGCTGGTTTTGTTATTGCAATACGGTAGAATTATTAATATTTGATTAATTTTCCGCAAGAGAATACTTTCTAATGAGAAACAACAAATATATAGACGCTTTAGTGAATCCAATATCCTTCTAATTATCCAAGAATAGAAAAGTATTGACAGATATTGAAATCCTTCACTAATATTTGCAATTCGCTTAAGAAATCAAAACTTTTTTAAATAAATAACTGAGAACATAAATAAAACAATAGCAACGAAAGATACAGCTCAGCCTTCTTGGCAGGACAACCAATCATTGTTGCAATTTGTATGTCATCCTATTATTATCAACTTTTTACTCTTTCATAAACTCTCATTTTATTTTTCATATTTTCAACAAAAAATAAAAAAAAGGAACATGCTTTTAATAGATATGTTTTATGGATACTTTTTTGAAAGATAAGTCAACATTATTCATACAAAATACATTCATTGACAAAGATTTGCAGAGAGAATGAGATTCTACATTGTCCAAGAGTATGTGTCACCTTCGGAAGTCTAGAGGTAGAACTGATCCAAATCATTAGTTACTTCGATCTGCCCATGTAAATAAATAGAATCATAAACATACATCTCATTCTCTGGTAATACAAATCCATTTTCGTCTAAATTCAGTATTTCTCTGCTGTTCTGAGTCAACTTCAAAAATATCCATTTGTCATAGCTTTAAGCATAAAAAGTTAATTCGAAGCGATATTTTCCTCTTGGAAGCTAAAAAGTAAGGATAGTTTAGGCTTATTAATCATAATAGCCACCTTTAACAACAAATACGTGCTTTTTCTAAGAACGAGCAATCTAAGTCGATAGTTCAGTCTATATTGCTTGAATATCGTCATTGATTAGACGTGTATAAGTTGAAATCAATTCACTTTGGCTAACTCCCTCACGAAGACTCAACAGAATCCTTTTCTCGAAATGAGGAATGAATTAGTAAGTAACTCTTAATATTACAGTTAGCTAAGGAATGCCAAAACTATTGTCGTTTTCTTTGTTGTTTATGGTTTTCTCTTTCAATACATCGATTTGCAAGTACTTTTCTTGTTTTTTCTGGAGAGCTGCAATGAGAGTATGGATGTTAGCTTGCCCTTTGAAGGCATATTATTCCACTCTGAAAGCTTAAAATGTCTTAATGTCAATTATTTCAATGTTTATCTTTCCATCTGGCAACTCGTCTATTTAGAACAAGTAATTATCGTATCGTAGCTGAGTCTGGATGCTTTGGCAATCAGAGCGGCCATTTGTATTAGGTCCCATTGAATTGGATGAGAATTTAAGAATTATGCGATATTGTTCTTTTTCTAGTTGCTGGTTTTGTTTTTGCAATACGGTAGAATTAATTAATATTTGACTCATTTTCCATAAGAGAATGCTTTAAAATATAAAACAACAAAAAATAGACACTTTAGTGAATCAAATATCCTTCTCATTATCTAAGAATAGAAAAATATTAAAAGATAAAGAAACCCTTCATTAATACTTACAATCCGATTAAAAAGTCATAAGCTGCTTTAAACAATTAACTGAGAACAAAAAAGACTCAATAGTTATGAAAGATACAGTTCAGCCTTTTTGGCAGGATAATCAATTATTGTTACAATTTGTTTGCTATCATATTATCATAGTAATACCTATAAATACTCTATTTTTTATTGTTTGGAATTTAAATAATTGAATATTATGCCAATAATGATTGTAGATTTCCCTTGTTGATACTCAATTTAAAACTAAAAATAATTAGTGTTTGCCATTCTTTCTTTCAGTTTCTCAGCTTGTTTTTAATGAACTTGGTTGGTTCTGTGTTTGCATTATTCTAAAAATACAGGATGTCAACAGGAAAATTACATATTTCTTCTTCTTGTTATGCTTTATTCTGAAATAATCCAATTTACAAAAACCGATTCGTATAATCCCATTGAATATCTTGTCTTGATCTCTCAGTTAAATGCTAGATCAGCGCTAGCTTCTGCGAAAGGGACAAATGTATCATTGTCTTCGTCGTATCTAGGTAGAGCAACGATTCTAAGGTTATTCAGCTCCTGCTTGATCTTGTAATTCAGTGCATACTTGGTTTTATCAAAAAAGGATCAAACAATGTGAGATAGAATGTTTATTGTTATTATTGATAGCCCATTTTGGATCTGCAGCACAAATCCTTTCTATTTTACCTGCTTTTTTCTGTGAGTGCATTCCAAGAAATCTTCAGTTTATGCTGTGCATGTTTTGACTGGTAATGCCTCTGCTCTAGCACAAAGCAGCATTCTCTCGTAGAAAGGCAGACAAGGATGAATCCCACCGTTTAAGCTATAACCTGAAAAGGACATTTATTAAGTTCTCTGAAGTCTTGAATTATTTCGCTGTTTATTATGTTTTTTTCTAATTATTATTGTGTTATTTGATCGTAATAAATTCACATGAATAAATTTCATTCTTCTTTGGAGCTTTAGCTTTAGTTCATTCATTCCCCCAAGAAACAGAAAGGAAAACAAATACTAAAGAAATATTAATTCATCTTTTGAAATCCAAAGGGAAAAAGTTTGATGATCTTGTATTAAGAGGAAAATAGAGGAAAAATTATAAGATCAAGAAACCTTCTTGAATCTTCAGAAAAACTAAGTAGGACGAATCATAAAGGAGCTAAGGGTTAATATCGATTTATTTAACACAAGATAATACAAAAAATAGAAAAATAAAAAATTTATTTATCAAAGAGAGGTATATTCTAGATTTCTTTGCTGCAGATTATTATTATTATTAACAATATTGATAGTTTGCTTATTCTTTTTATGTTTCGTTTTCATTGATGATTGATTCTCCCTATATCTTATCTGATAACGGAGGCTTTAATTTCTAATCTATGAGGTTCTTCTTCCTCTTGATTAGGTTAAGAGTAGATTAAAAACGAGGTGTCTAATGTATCCACTGAATCTTCTTCATATTTTTCTTCGTTTTTTCCTATTTAAATCTTGATTTTATCTGGATTCTCCGATTATTTGTCAACTTAGAGTAGATCCTTTTGAAACATTGCTTGTTCTTCGTCCTGAGGATTGAGTTCTAATAATTGCAATTCTTTTTCTCCGTTTCCAAGATATTTCTCTTCGTACACAACTGACATACTTGATTTATTATTCGTTATCTATTATTATTTAACAATGGCTCCTTAATCATTTCCATTTTCCCCATGGTGAGTTGGATTCTTAATATCAAGCATTATGTATTTCTTCTACTACTTATTGTATTTCTCCAAGAATTTCTTCTCAAGTCTTTCCTATCAAACAAATTACATAAATTATCCATCATATTATTTCTCTTTCTCTTCAAATAAAACTCTTACAGTCTCCTTTTAGAAGAAATTGCTGCTGACGGACTTCCAGCTTTAGATATCTCCTTCTCTTTCCCGCTTTATGAATGAAGAAGTGTCGAAGATTCCTGAAGACAATCGTGATTTTCTTTCTGACCCATTTGACAGTAAGCGATCTCTCCATGGGAAATTAGGATCTAAAACAGGAATGAAACTCGAAGCATGTTGAGTATCTTTTGATTACGCTTCAGATTTTGACTCCATTAGAAAAGCTGAACCTGAAGCCATTTATGGAACGACTGTGAAGCTAGATAATTAGAAAGATGAAGAGCTTGCAGCAGCTCTCCCAAGCAATTCCTTTTTCAGAATCCTTGTGAAATCAGTTTAGCAATCAGAGGAAGCAGCACAAACATCCTGAAAATGTTATGGTGCGACTTTAATTTTCTCAGAAAAAGCACCATCTTGCTGCTGCAAGTCCATTTCGTTTTAATAATATTGCTGTCTGTGTTTCTGTGGGTTGGAAGATTTATTTTTATTCCTTTTTTTCCTTTGGCGGAATTCAGATAGAAATAATCAATTAATTAATGTTAGATTGCTCTTTTCTTAAGAAATAACCTGAAATTTGACTCTAATGTAGCAATTTGATGTCCTTACCTCCAAATGAAATTATCCTTTTATTTATCTTCTAGGTTGCACAAACTAAGTTAATTATCTTATCTTCTGTAAGAAAGGTCTTAATTCATTTTAGAAAAACTAAACAAAGTAGCTCCCTCTTTGCTAGCATTCAATAATCTTAACAAAAACATTATTAATTTGCTTCTTTTCTTTGAATATCATAAGAAATAGAATGGCATTCTCATATTAACTTGATACACACTAGTCAGTAAAGATTAACATATGACATCGCCATAAGCATAAATAATGAGTTTTAAGGTATCATCATGCATTCATTTTTTCTAAAAAATCGATTCCTTTCTATTCTAAATCCTTGCTTCTTCCCTTTAGTTTAATGGAGTCAAAACCTAGCATTAAAATGTGCTTGCTTTAATTTGCCAGTCAGCAAGTGCATTTACCTTAAATTACTTCATTCAAGAGAACTACTGACTGATTCAATGATTCAGCAAAGGATAATTCATGCGAAACAGGCTGATAGTTCAAAAAAAAAAAATATTAATAATAATTAAACCGATAAATCAGCAGATTTCATTTATTTCTCAATAAAATCACAAATTTCTGCATAGAAAGAGATTTTCTGCTACAGAACCAAAGCTTAGGATAAGCAGAAATCATTGGGAGAAAGACATTTACTGCTAGGACCCACACAGATTTCTCAAATATTATTATTTTCTTGAGTTGAAATTTATTTTAGCTTTGTCTACCAGTATTATGGAGTTTAATGGATTATTTTTCCCAGCACCGAGATGCTCCTATACTACAAAATCATAGAATCTCATCTGGATACCTTCCCATCCAATCCACACACCTGCATATCACTTTTACGCTACTCAAAGTCAGAATACCAGCTAAACTGGAAAAAATATGGAAAGAATAAAGAATAATATGAATTCTATTTCTAAGTCTCCTTTCTTGAAATGTTTCTGCTAAGAAGAGCCAGAAGAAGAAACAAAAGAACAAGAGTCTAAAATATAATAAAGGAATTCTTAGATTAGCCAAGGAGCATCAATGACTTTATCTTAACCTCTTCTTCACAATAATAATTCTACTCCTCCTGTATCTGTTCCTTTAACTCCACCCAAGAGAATACATAAAATATAATCTCAAACAATTTGCAAATGTAACCGAGACAAAAAGTGTGATCTTCACACTTCAAAAAAGAAAAAACCAGTGACAGTAATAAAAAAGAGTGTCTAACCTAGTCAGGAAGTCTCTGAAGAAGAAACAAACACAAATTATGTCCAGCAATAGCATAATAATTCCAGCTAAAAGAGAAGTCAAGTTTGCAAGGAAACTTAGGAAATTAAATTAAAACACAACTTATTATCATCATCTCCCTGCTTGCAACTGCACTAGAATAATCATATCAATCATTAGTGTTAAAATCATAAACTAAGCCATCCAGGAGATATTAAAGATGAAGATGCAATTAACGCATAATTATATTTCGATTAGAGACTACGATTCAGTAGTTGCTTTGATCCAGTGAATAACGAATAAGATAAATATGTTCCACGACTTTATAGCTCCTTATAAAAAGGAAGCCTTCTGAGTAGTTTTTTCACTAAATAAAGAGAAGAATAACTGAAAGATTAGTCTCACTCTGAAAACGATAGCCATCATCATCATGTTAACCATAATACTCACTAGCCCCATTGCCATCCACATTAGCATCCTATTTCTACACCGAATTCAAGAAATAACTCAAGATCTACAGATAATATGAATACTCCATAAACTCCCATAGAATCAACAACATCCCTTAGAAGGGCAGCATAATTAGGTCCAAGGCTCAATAATATATGTTAAAGTTTCATTCCTTGCTTGTACCTTCCTTTCAAACCAGGCAGTGATAAAATTCTCGTGTATTTTCATGGAAATGCAGAGGATCTAGGCTACAGTTACGAATTTGCTTCATCTCTCAGGAAGTTTCTAGCTTTAAATCTACTCGTAGTGGAATATCCTGGATATGGACTCTACAGAGGACACCCAAATTCCGATCAGATTCTTGCTGATGCAGATTCAGTTTATGAATTCATCAGGAAAAAACTGAATGTCCCACCAAAGGATATTATTCTATTCGGAAGATCTATCGGAAGTGGTCCAGCTTGCTATCTCGCTGGAACTAGAAGCATAGGTCGGTTAAAACACAATATTAGTATCATGGATTTATTTGATTTATTTTTTCATTTTTTTTTCCTAAAAAAGGAGGATTGATTCTGATGTGTCCTTACACCTCTATCCGGAACGTAGTGAAAAACCTAACTGGATCTTTCATTTCTTTGCTCGTTGCTGAGCGCTTCCGTAACATTGATTGCATCAAAGGAGTTAAAGCCCCAACGCTTTTCATCCATGGAAAAAAAGATTAACTGATTCCATATTTCAACTCATTGCAGTTAATGGAGTGCATCTAACAGATCAGCTATATCCATTTACCTCCAGAGATGACTCATAATGATTTTGACTTTATAAAAGATATGATAGAACCAACGAAGGATTTCTTTTATCGAGCTAATATTGTCATCAAAAACGACTAGAAAATTATTGTGCCTGCCATTTACAGAACATGTTCACATGTATGCTGAAGCGAAGAAAAAAGAAAAGATAAAAGTATTCCATAATGAGTTGATTGTTTTATGGTTAATCAGTAGTGTAATGTCATTGATCAAGGCTGTTCAATAAATATGGTCAATAGAAGAAATATTCAAAAAAAGAAAAGACAAAACAATAAAAAATAGGATGTATTAATAATACTATTAAAGTCTCTGACTTCAAGGAAAATAAAAACGAAGGGGAGGTGGTAGTAAATTTTAGTTAAATGGTCAATGGGCGATACTATCGTAGACATGATTATGAGGAATTTCAAATTCTTATGGGATGGATTTTTGTTCCGAGGAAGGATTGTTATTAGTAAGTTCATTGGATTTTTAAGAGTTTTATGAAACAGAATTAAATTCAGGTGGATGATGGGGGACTTTTTCTACACTTCGACCAGCATCTGATTCTTATTCGCTGCTGGAGTGAGCTTTATTATTCTTACTTAGATGGCTAGATATTTAATCTGGATTATTATCATCTTATTTAAATTCAAATTTGCTGTTTCCATTGTTATCCTTACTCTCACCATCGTTGCTTCGTTTATCGTTAGAAACAGAGTTTGTTTTATACAATTGTGCTGGATCTTTAAGATGCTTTGCTTGAAATTTGCCTGATGAAAACTATTACACCTTTGGAGAGTCTAAAGCAGCCTTTGAGCTCAAGTGGATGCTCACAGCATCGATGTTTTTCTTGCTGCTCGTTGATCTTAGGGGATTTTATGCTCGATGTGTTAGTTTGTTGCCACTATCTTTATCAATTTGGCCTTTAGATTGGTTTTCTACTGAATCTCTCTGCTACTGGGACTCATCTAAAGCATTTACCCTGGGTTGTTTAGAAACAGATGGCTATTTAATGAGCTCCACGACTGCTGTAGCTGCTTCTTGGGCTTTCCTAATGAACTTTGTTTGATCTAAGTTTTAGAAATCCAAAGCAATATTCGATTAAGGTGTTGTTATTTTTCCTAATTTTTATAGCTGTCCTTCTTCTAAAATATCAATAGAGTGACATATGCCTCGTTCATTCATTTCCTATGTCAGAGAAAATATTCATTATTAGCTATTTATTCGTTTATTCGTTTATTTCATAATCTCGTTTTTATTTACATTAAGTATTGGGAAATCTTCTTGTTGTTCTTATTTAGGTGATGGAGGCAGATTATCCTTTTCATCCATGAGTTCTGATTACTATTCTTCGATCCTCGTGAGCCCAATTATTGCCCCTACTTTAACTTCTCTTGGTTTCCTTCGCAGGCAGCAAAGTAGCTTCTCTCTGATCCACCAAAGAATTTTACCAAAAGTTGATAGTTTATCAGAAAATTTGCTAGTATTTTTAGAGACAAATGCACGACGAGAATCAAATATATCCACGTTGTTTGTTCGCTAAGAATGGGTGTCTAAACTGTCTTATCGACTCACTGCTGCTTGTTACTGCTGCTGAATCTACCCAGCTGACTAGAAGTTAATTCTAGAATTTTGTTCCTCTTTTTTTTAAGATGCTACCATTGCTATGATCTACTCTTCTTTCTTTTGTTGGATCTATCTATTTTTCTCTTCCTTTTAGCGTTGTTTGATCGCCTTCTATTCCTCCCTTTGATAGTTCAACATTGAGGCCTAAAATTAATTTATTGTTATTCTCATTTAAGAATCAGTAAAACAATACCATATTTCTCTTTAATTCAACTCCTAAAACTTACTTATTCTCTTTTATTGATAATGTACTGATATGTTGTGATCTTTTTCTTCATGATATACATATGGAAAAGCACAAGATTTCCATCGAAGAATGCAATAATAAACCCTACACAGGAAAATATCCAGAGAACAACTTAAAAGAAGTTCATAGTGAAGTGTGGATCTTTTTCAAGCGTGAAAAACAATCTACTCTATATTTCTTCATCTGAGTTGAGGAAGAAGTAGCTAAATAGAGTGAAAAGTGAAAAAACTGTGAATACAATAGTATTCGTCAGAACAGAAATGATCAACCCAAAGAAGAGTTTATAGTTGCTCTTTCCAACGCAGTTATTCAGCCATTTACAGTGATGATCAAATTCATGGACACAGCGATCACAGGTTCTACAGTGCTTGCTTTGAGTTGTAGATACATGTGCATCGCAGTTAAAACAGTAGAAATCTAAACCAGAAGTGTCGAACTATTAGCTAAAAGGAAAGATATTAAAAAGTAAGTCATTTGTAAAATATTCAATCCTTTTTCTATGTTAAAGTGATTTCCCTTTGTTCTATTCAGGCTATTGATAAAGCTTGACTTTATTAAAGATTTTAATAAATTGTGGGGAGAAATTCATTCTTTGGAGAGAAAAGTCAATATTAAAGATCCCTCTCTTTCCTTGGTTTGAATCCTTAAATCTCTTGCATACTAGCTAATTCAATTAAAGTTACTGTAAAGTATGCAAGTAGATTTAATAGATTTCTTAGTCCTTTTTTACTCATTGGGAGGATGATGTTGCACTGCAATTTCCATGCAAACAACCAAAGGAAAATTATCCCAAAGGTTTTTTCAGGCATGATGTTGCTTTAATGATATTGAAAGAAAATGGCAAAGCAAGCTTTATTTTCTATTTAAAACTAAAACAGCTTGAAAAAGCAGATTCTTACTTGTTGAGTCGAGCTGTTTTTTCCTTGATGACAACACTATCTGTTGGATCGAAGACTGTACATAGATATCCCAGCGCAATGATGGCCGCATACGATAGATAAAAGAGAATCCCAGCTAGAATCTTTTCAAAAATGGGAAGGATAAAGGGTGATAAGAAAAGGGGAAAATGGCAATGGTGATTATTTAGTCTTTTTGAGATATTTTCTAATGTTTGGCGGCAATAAGCTAAAGAATCCTTTCGAAGTTTTCTTACTTTTGTTGTTAATGGAAGTGCAGGAAGGATGCAAAAAGTAAATACTACGAAGAGTAGCACCACCACGATGTAGGAAATAATCTGCATTGGGTTTGTCCGATGAGAGAAGCCATTTATTACTGGGGGAGAAAGATGTTAAGTATGAGATTGTATCGCTTGTATTTCATTTGGAATCTCCATTCTTGGAATATTGTTATCTTAAAATCTATCAAGCATTTAATTATCGCCCAAAATTAAGCTCATAGAGGTATTATTAATCACGCAAAAAGAAGGAAGAACCACACAAAGAGATTTCAAACAAACAAAAAATTACACTAGTTTGAAGACTCAGTACTTGGATTATTTTTTGGTTTTTAGTTTATACAAAGAATTGACAGAGCTATCTGCATTTTTTTTAGGCTTTCTTCTAGGTTTAGGGGATTAAAAACCTTAAGCACTGCTACTAAGATTCTATTAATTAATTCATTAATCTCACTAAAAAGATTATGAAATAAGTCATAAAAAATGATTGAAATTATCTTAATAATTTTTTATGAATGTTTTTTTATTAAATTTGTATTTTTATTATCTTGTAAAAAGCCATATCATTAACTAATATGCTTATGAGATTTGTGATAGATATTGTATTTTAAAGAGGAATTCTTCTTCTACATATTTTTTTCTTCTGAAACTAAAATAAACTTGCATAGTCAATTATTTTTAAAGGACTTTATTTATTAAAAGTTATTAAAAATAATTTCATTTTCAGTGATTTGTAATTGTCTGATTTTTTATTATTTCAATTCTAAAAGTGTTGTAAAAAAGCTGTTTGAATGATAAATGAATGATAAAAATAAAAAAATATTCGAAATAATTTTTATGGTTAAATGATTCTTTCAGCGAAGAATAAAGAAGAAGTCCTCATTGTGAGTCATGCGATTCTTAATCAACTGAGTAATCTTCAATCATGATGATCCCTTCACAATCTCCATGGTTGCTTTCTTCCTTCTTTTCAGGCAACTCAATATTTCCAGGAATTGTTTCTTCATTTTAGTGATTTTCTTCTTAGACAAATTCTTCTTGTTGCTTTCCGTTCGGTTAACCGATGATCTCACTAATGTTTTCATTTTAAATTATCGAACGAGATCTTAATTCTCCTTCGATTTTATCCACATCTTCAGGCGATTTAGCAATGTTTTTCTGAGAAACATCCAGCATTATTTCAAAATCCTTAGTGACTTTGATCACTTCATCATTCTTTTCATTTTCTTACTATTCCTTAGCATGAATGTCTTAGTTTTCATTCTTTTCCTGGATTAATTTCACCTATCTCTTTTTATAAACTCTAAACGCCCAAAAACCTGCAATACCTAATAATATGCATAAGCATGGGACAAGTACCCCCACCACTATCATAGACGAAGAAGATCCACTCTTCTCTCCTGAATTCGATCCATCACCCGTTGTTATTGACACCACCAACTGAGGGTATCTCACGGAACTATTCCCAGTTGAATCTAAGAACCTTTTTTATTCACCTAAGACTCTAGTCACCTTAGCATCTGTAATTGTAGAAGTCACTGTGAGTTGAGCATTCTACACTGTCACTGTCGAAAACGTGTATGTGATCTGCCCCAGCACATTGTTCGTGTAGGTGTACTTGAGATAAGTATCCACTGTATATCCTGTCGTAGAATCGTAGAAAGTGAGTTTCAATGAGTGAGGAAGCACAATATTGTTTTTTAGAGACGCATCTGAGATCGTCTAAGTTACTTTAATCGGTGTATTGGCAGTGGAATTAATAGAATTACTCGAGCAGGTCTATCCAGCTGAACAAGTCAATGACACAGAAGAATCTATGATAGAAGTCTTAGGTATTATGCAGTTCTCACAGACAACATTAGCGTCTTCGTAGTTACTGCTGTTGTAGGACAAAGAGTTGATAAGATTACCTTAAAGCTGCACTTTTAAGCTGATCTTGAATGTGTAAGATACGTAGTTCTTCCAAAGAACCAAGAAATAAAGGTAGCAATTCGTTGTCGTGCAGTAGACTTAGTATGAGTTTTAGACATCTGATAGATTAACAGTGTAGCTGATGGCATTAGTATCGTCGGATGTATGTGATGCTTCTCTGAATTAAAAGGAATTAATCCCTGTGAGCTAGTAAGAATAGCAGATTTACGGGGTATTCTATACACTTGTGTTGACTTGGAACTGTGAGTCACTGAGCTTGGTGAATGTAATCGATATTAAATTAGGGATTTCCTTGATGGTATCGGCGCAATAGCCATCAGAAGAAGAGGTAACTGTGGAGCATGTGAAATTAGAATTTTAGTCATACGTAGGGTATTGATTAGAAGGGCAGATTCTCTAGCATATCCCGTTTTTGGGGGAGTATAGATACGGACACTCGGAGACACATTACGAAGAATAGAAATTTGTACTAGTTGGACACGCGCAAAGAGGAGGAGTTGCAACATCAGCGATTTGGCAATAAGTACATTGATCACTGTTAGATGTGCAAGATGCGCACAGAGGATTGCAATCCAAGCATTGAGAACCACTCTAATAAGTATTACTTGGACATGCACTTAAACAATGCTTTCCTTGGTAGTTGAACTAGCCACTCGGACAGCTGACGCATTGATTTGGATCTGTAGAGCTGCATAAATCACAAGGAGATATGTTGCAAGCAGGTTTACAGAGACTTACATCGGAGACATAAGAGCCTAGGGTTGCACAGTAATAACTGCAGCCTAAATTGATAGCAGAGTAAGGCTATGCACACTGTGTGCAATGATATTACCCATAATAATAATTATAGCTTTCAATTAAGCAACCTGAAAAGACGCAAGCGTGGCCGCTTCTAGAACTGCAGGTATTTAAGCTGAACTAGCAGTAGGTAAAGTTGACTAGATCATACCCATCATAGCAAGTATTGCATTTTGCGGAGGGATCAGTGAGATCAGTGGTTTGACACACCTAGCATCCTCTCAATGGATCACAAGGGGGATATGAAGAGGAGGCAGCGATTAGCGCAGATAACAGGACTACTAACAGAGTTATTCTAGTTATTCTCATTTTGATGATGTTTAGGGGTAGTTATTTATTACTTTCAAATTTGTTCTTTTGTTTTGTAATTAATTATTATTTGTTTTCCCCTTTACTTCAAATATGTCTTCAATATTTAAACTCTTCAATCTTAATTTTCAAACTTAGAGTTACTATTTCTTGTAAGTTTTTATCTATCTGTAAGCTAATTAATTTTTCTTCATTCTGTTAAGATAAATTGGGAGCTATTTTCCAATAAAAAAAGAATACTATGGGATAATTAATTTAAAAAAACTGTAGCAAAAATGAAATTATCAGTTTACAGTTTGAGAAAATAATACTAATAATTAATAATAAAAGTTTTTGAAGATGAGGGTTAGTAGGAGAAAGTAAGGAAAAGTTAAAATAAATCTTTTGAAAAAGATGCTAGAAATACAAGATAGCAGAAGATATTTCCAATTTGAATTTTTTTGTGTTTAGTTTTTATTAGATAGTGAGACGCATTATTCAATAAAATAATTCACAGTTTGATAGCTTTTTCTTGAAGGAGAACAAATAGCAAAACACACACAATTAAGAAAAAAGAAATTATTAAAAACAGCATTCCAATCAATCTCTGATATCACATTCAAAAGGAATTGAAATGTCTCATAATTTGGTAAAAAATTTATTTCTTTTGATTTAGAGAGTAAATTTTTCACTGAAGAAAAATTAATTATAATTTAGTAAATTTTAGGATTCTTTTTGAGCTGAAGCTTCAAAATTTCTAAGAAAATTAGATTTTTTATTCTGATTACACTTTTCTATGGGTCAATTATTATTTGAAATTCCTTTTAATAGAAAAAAGAAAGATTCTCTCATAAAAATGTAATCTCATGAAACGAAAAAGAAAGTAGGAGAAAAAATAGTTAGTATGAAGGGTACACAATGTACTGTTTATTGTGAGGTTCAAATTTAAAAATAGATAGAATTTCTTCAATTGTGTAAATTTGAGTCATGTCCTGAAATATTAAGACTAAATTTTTTGAATCTGCAATGTTCATGTTTTTTAAAACCATCTCGATTACGAAATATTCAAATAATAATAATAATCTTTCATTTTATTCAATAATTATCTCTTTAATCTCCTCTCATTCGATTCTTTATTGTTTAATAAAGTGATTAGATTATCATCTCTCTAAAAAATATATTTGATATCTCTAAAAGAGAAGTATAATATGGAAAGAAAAATGAAAGAAATTTAATTTATCTATTTTTATTGTTCCTTCTTCGAGCGAAAAATAAATACTTTTTGGAGGGGTTCAAAAAAGAAACTCTCTCTTATCTGATTAAAAAAGTAGCAAGATTAAAGAGCATTATTAATTGCTCTTTGGAGCTGACAAGGTTCTTCAAAGACCTCCCAACATATCGTTTTGTATCGAAATTGTTGTCTAAAAATTTAATTTTTCTTTCTAGCTTTCAATAATGGCCATATGTTAGCTTGATGATCAGGCAGATTTTTTTGAACTAAATTAAAGAAAATAACTAAACATTTGAAATAAAAGTATCCCTTTTTGGGTTTTATTATTTCATTCATAGGATATTGGGAATAACTAACTAATAAGGAGGGAAGAACGATTGTAGCAAATAATAAATATCTTGGAAATGACAAGCTTTCATAAATTAGAAAGAAACATAAAAATAAATAAATATTAAAAAGCACATAGAACCAAGTATTATTTTCAATTATTTCATTATATTAGAATAAATATTATGTAAGGGGTAATTGTTATGATTAATTTTGAATAATTCAAAATTCCTTCTTCCTTGGCTAGATCTTATATTTAAAGCAAAATTGTTCCATTAATCTGTATAGTTTTTTTAAAGGAATCAGATAAACAATGAATTATCAGAGGAAGAAAACCAGATATCCACTAAAAATCTTGCATTTAATTTATGAGATAATCATCATATTAAATTAAAACTTTCTCCCTCCCTTATTTTCCTCAATTTTCACTCTTTATGCTTAGGATAAGACTAGACCCAAAGGTTTTTAAGTGCATCAATGGTTGACTGGAGTAAAATGTAAAACTCCACTTTAAACTCATTAATTATTTCATAAATTATTTCTTCAAATAAATCAAAAGGAAAACACATTTTTCTTCCCAAAAAAGCAAAATACTTTTTCTTATGAATAATATTCTTCTAGCAATAACTTTCTTATTGAGCTGCTTTGCATTGGGAAACACGAATAAAAATTCTAATGATAAGCTCTTTGAACTTAAAAAAAACTAACCAATCATTGGAGTGCTGTCAATTCCTTACCCTTACCAAGATACTCCTGAAGAACAACATTTCTACCTCTACTCTGCATACATTACTTATTTTCAACTTGTTGGGGCGAAAATTGCAGTATTAAAATACACTGACAGTGAGGAAATTCTTATAAAACAAATGGAATAATTAGATGGATTGGTGCTCCCTGGAGGAGGTGCAAATTTAATGGTACATAAAAATAATTCAGAGAATAACAGCAAATCCAAAACAGAAAGCAAATAATTCAGCGAGTTCTAAATTAAAGGATCTTTTTTAGTTAATCTAGCTAGATAGTACAATGATAAAGGTAGATATTTCCCTATTTTTGGAATTTGCTTGGGGATGGAGGTTTTAGTACTATCCTTTGCTTAGACAGAGGTACGTTCTAGATTGTCAGGGAAAAATTTCTTCAGTGGTCTAGAAGTAATTCACTCCAATATCAACTACAGTAGAATTTTCAGAAATGCTTCTAGAGAATTGTTTCATTATCTTTCAAAAGAGAAAATGTTTTATTATTTCCAGAACGGCTTGAAGCCTTTCACAAAGAAAAGTGTCTTGAAGGATCATTTCCTTCCTTTGGCCTACAGCACTGATAAAAATGGATAAAAGTACATAGCTGCTTTAGAAGCTAAGGATTACCCATTTTATGGAGTGCAATTTCATCCTGAGAAAACTGGGAAAAAGCTGAATAATGGAGAAGTCTTAACCATCAAAAGAATGTAAGTTGCTCAATATTTTGCTGACTTCTTTCACTTAGAATGCTTGAAGAAAATCAAATCAAACTTGAAATCAGAAGAAAATTTAAAAAGTGGAATTGATGAATTGAATTTAGATTTATTGTTTGTAGACTAATTGGCACCAACTTTAAATAAACATAAAGATGAAGTATATATCTTTAATGCCCAAGGAAAACAATCTCTCCATTTGAAATATAATGGAGAAGATCTAGATGGTAGTAATGAAGAAATTTAGGAGAATGAAAATGATTCAAGTAAAGATGAAAATAGTAGCGGAGAAGAAGAAGGAGAAAAATAATAGCAGCAAGAAACCACTGTGGGATCATAGCTGGATCAAAATTTAGAATCAGGATACCCAGAGGCTGAATAATAACCCAAATAACTATCTTCGAAAGAATGTTAGACCTGCAATAATTCTGTTTGCATAGGAATCGCAATTTTCTCAATTTTAGTCTTATTAATCATCCTTGGAAGGTGCTTAGTAATCTGCTTCAAAAACAGAAATAATAATTAGAGTTACACTTAATAAAGTGATCAAAAACTTCAATCTTATGAAGAACAATTGCCCCCATAGTCAGCTCAACAAGTATAGGATTCAGATAAAATACAATTATCTCCCCTTTCAATCAGTGACTCTCTGTGAAAAATATGTATTTATGCATATGCATCTCTATGGATAATTCTTTCCCCAAATAACACTTGTAAAAAGCATAAAAGGCAAGAGTGTTTTCCTTCTTTATGAATACTTTATAATTATTTCCCATGTGAAAACAAAAATACACTCTACAAAATATCAGCCATTTTCTGACAAATAATTAACATATGCCAACAATATGGTTTTATCTTTTCCTTTTGATTTTTTCATTATTCCATTCAAAATGATATTCCCGCTTTGGAGACGATGATCAAGAGCACGATGGCAGTGAACACTATGCATATCAAGAACAGCAGAATCTTGTCTGTGTAGAGTTGCTTGAAGAAGTATTTTAGATATTTTTGAGTTCTTTTTAGTTCTGTCTGAGTGTCTTTAACTTCAGCGTAGATGTTATCTAGTTTGGTGATTTAACCTTCAAGTTCAAGATTGATTTCATCTGCAAGTTGGTTGTTCTGTTCTATTATCTAGACTAATCCTGTTAGGATCTGCAAGCCGTCATCTTAAGTTGCTTTGGCTTTACTTATCATCTCTTCTCCGGTCATTTACCCCTCGATTTCATCTTTTTTGTTGAAACTACCACCAAAAAGCTGATCTTACCCATTTGATTCACTTTTCTTGAGCTCAAATTCTCCTTTGAGCCTCTTGTGTCTGGAGCTGATTTGCTTAAGAGACTCTACATACGAAGAAGATTCACTTTTGTCAAGTCCTTGTACATCGAGTTGATATGATTAGATAAATTGCTCGATTTATTTGAGATAAGTCTGATTTCGCTAGATGGATTTAGTCTTCTATGCTGCATCTTTTTTATCTAAGTTCTTTAACTCCCGCTCAAAGGTATCAAGCATCTCATTTATGTTTGTGTCGTACTCAGCGAAGTCGCCCATTGAAAAGTGTTTTTGTATTTTGTTATTGTGTTGTAAGTTAGTTTTGATAAAAAATTTCTTTTATTCACAAGATAGATTGAGAAGATTAAAGAAATAGGCATCATGAATTCTGAAAGTGGGAAAGTTAATTCTGCCAAATTATTATGACAAGAAATAAGGTTTTCGTTAGAAATAAACTCTAGCTTATTTGCATCCTCTGTTAACCAAATATCTTGGCGATTCATGCAGAAGTTATTAATCTCAGTTGATATTATCCTTTTAAGGTTATTTATGCCTAATATATTCGATTTCTTTCTTGCCCAAAGATATTCACAATCGGGGTTGGGGTTGGGGTTGGGGTTGGGGTTGGGGTTGGGGTTGGGGTTGGGGTTGGAGATCGGGAGAGCGATCGT
>Ga0302271_10000618_pt1 | contig 35160 bp, 21 predicted proteins | sample III_Bog_N1_1_FD_198767 | JGI IMG/M metagenome (GOLD analysis project Ga0302271, IMG submission 198767) | Peat permafrost microbial communities from Stordalen Mire near Abisko, Sweden - III_Bog_N1_1 | ecosystem: Environmental > Terrestrial > Soil > Wetlands > Peat | place: Sweden: Abisko... | reverse complement strand
AGATATGATAGAATTCATCAGGGAGTGAGTATTTTATGGTTAATTTTGAAAATGAAGAAAAATTAGTAGGAGAATGAGAAGAAGGGGGGATTATTTAGAAGATTAATAAGGATTCAGAGGCTGTTTGGTATGAAAAATAAGCAACGGATAATACAGAATCAGATTAAGGGTAAAACATAAAAAGTAAGTTTAATTTATATTTTATGAAGAAGAATTCATTTGGATTGAAGAGGGGAAATATGAGAATTTTTCATTCAAAGAAATGAAAGTTACTAATTGGAGGATTGTTTGTTTAGATATAAGCTAAAATACAAAAGATATTGAGACTTAATAGTAGGATTAAGTTTTTCTGTTAGCATTATTGAAAATAAAAATCTGTCAAGCGAAAATGCTATTAAGAAAAATTAATTTATGCAAAAAGATTTGATTTTTCTGATAAAAAAGTGTGGGGTTCTTCTAATAGAGTGTTGAATTAATTGAATGAGGAAGAGGTGGTTGTTTAGTTATTCAGTTTATTTTTAGTCATACAGATTTGAAGAAGATGAAAAACCAGTGCATGAAAGACAAGGAAAATTGAGGTGAGATTCAAGGGAGGATACTTTACAAAAATGAATATTAAAGATTATAGAATGAATGTTGATATTATTGCTTTGAGAATGTATTGTGCTTATATTTTGGGGGGTTAATAAATGTAATTTGGTCACTGATGTCAAGGAGGAAATGGCCATAAACGGATAGGGGGATATGAAGGATGATATTTATTGATACAGTTTTGAATTCAAATAATAAATTGAGAACGAAGTTTTAGTGAAGGAAAAGTATAATAACAGATATTGCTTGCTTCTAATGAGCGAATTACATACATAACAAGATTGTGATAAAAAGTAGATTAATTTGGCATCATGTTTTTCTTCCGTTTGATTAAAATTTTATGTGATTTAGATTGATTTATTTATTAGAAAGATTGTCTTACTTTTAGTAAACTCAAGTTTTTCTTAGCTTTATATAAGAAAAGCAGGAATAACTAATATATCCCCTATTAAATTCTATGATTCCAATGATTTTAGATCTTTCAATGCAACTAATATTATTCACCAAAGCCTTGAATTAAACTGTTGGTTCAGTTTATTTTTGGTAACTGATACCAAGACTTACCTGATGTTGAGGAGACTCTCCTTGTTCTGAAAAGGTTCAGTTTATTAGCGATTCTAATAACTTGATGAGGATCAAAGGTATTTGTGCTTTGAAACTCACTCAACCCTGTCAAGAAAAATAATTTGCATATTCAACTCTTTAAAACTAAATCTGAGATGATTTGCAATTACAAAAAAAATGAATGAAACTGTGCTAAGAATATTGATATTACTGACAACTGACACCATAAAAGACTTAAAAATTCATGATACAAAATTCTAAGAATTTTTACTTCTTTTAAGCATATGAAAAAGATCTAAATGCTTCCATCAATGCATCATTGTGGTAAAACTCTAGAAAAGTTATCTGATGAAGTAAAAAAGGATATTTTATGATGTAATAAAAGTAACAGTAATTCCATAGAGAAAAGAAGAAATCCTACTTAATCATGGCTGCTAAAAATAAAGAAAACAAAGAATAATACAGTCAATAAAGATCTTCTCCTCCATTGAATGAGTGTACCAAGCACTGCCAAACGAAGCAATAATCTAAACAATAATTCTTAGATAAGATTTTTAACAAATTCTTAATTGTATTTTTTCTTCAATTCGGTTTGAACCCTGAAGCTGCAAGTTTAGCAGAATCGACCTTCGGGAGTGTCTGCAGATACTAATAAATCCTCGGTTGCAACTCGAAATCATATTTGAAATGCTTAAATTAATCTAGATTCTTAAGAATAATAGTCTGTTCTTCCAAGCGAAGTGCATGGAACGTATTCTTAGTATCCTTGTATATCTCGTTTAGCCTGGCAATTTATGAAAAGCATATTCCTAGGATTATAAAAATTAAATCAATTTATTTTTTTACAAAAAAAACAAATATTTGTCTCTAAAATTCTCTCTAAGAAGTCTATTACCAATGTAGGGTACAGCTGGTAAGGGAGAATTATTCTACAATAAAGCTAGATTCTGTTAACTTGCAAATGAAGCATCTAGTTTCTTGAGTTTCCTAGCTGATATCACATCTAAATAATCACAAATACCTTGATCTGTGAATCTCACTGACTACAAACTCAAGTAAATCGAGTAAGAACTTGAGAAATTATTGTAGAGTTTGAGAGCAAATGTGAGATCAACAAGTTTCTAGATGACTTCAATTTTGTTCTTCAGTGGGCTTGATTTTTTGTCATATTTTGAAGAAAAGTAAACCAACGCACAAGCGAAATTGCTCACACTGTCGAAGAATGCAATCTATGGTGCAATAAAGCGATTCGGATATTTTTTATGGTTGATGACAGTCCTGTTGTCGAGTTACATGAGAAGGAATTACTCGTAAAGACAAACTTGTTATGCTAATACAAGAACTTCATTTTTAGCCATCAAACTGAAGACAAAATCAACATGCCAATCTAATAAGCAGTCCATTGGGATATGACGAATGAATTAATGGGAAAGATTAGTTTCATCGTTTCCATTGAAGAGACTGTTACTAGAATTTGTATTATTATTAGTATTCTCGCTGTTACTGCTGGTTCTGTCTCTGAGACTAGTTTTTCTAGGATTGTTATTATGATTATGATCATGCTCATGATGATGATTACATAAAATATCTTCAATCCTATGCATAAGATTCTCTAGTTACATTTTTGTCCATTTACTCTTAACCATATCAGGTTGAGCTAGCTCTATCAGCATATCTAGGAGCTTTTCTTGGACATTCTCATCATATTTCACAACAGTGAAATTATGCTTTGAAAAAAAAAGCAATAAATGCATGAAATTCTTATAATAAAGCACAATACTGTGATCCAAAGCTCCAGGAAAATGATAATTCTGATATGGACGGCATCTCCATATTAGCGAAAGTACTCTACAATATTCTAGAAAATCACTTCTTCAGAACATATCGATATGTAGCAGAACACGAAATAATCGTAGATATTCAGTAAAGGTTTTTCAGCAGCAGTTATCGAGTCGACTTGATCTGATTTATTTGGCTCATAATTCTCTCCTTCACCTTGCATTTCTTTTAGAAAAAGCTGTTTCAACAGCTCGTCCATTGTGTACTATGTCTTAACAGTTTTTCCATTGTTTATTTCATTCATGTTGACTAACCCTAATAATTACAATATTAATAGCTTGCTAATTGAAGGACTCTCTAAAATGCATTTAATCTTTGACTTCTTCTTCTTTTTCGTTGGTCATACGTGATTCATATATTAATTCAATATAAAATCAGGGAAAAAGGAAGAAATTATCAATATTTTTTTAATATTTTATTTAACTTTTTTTAGATAAGAATCTCGTTGGGTAAAGGCTAAAACTAATCTAAACATTTCTTTTAATTAAAACACCTTTTATCTATTTATTGTTTGCTCTTTTCCTCCTCTTCCTCCTTCCCGCCTTAGTCAAATCAAATTAAAAATCCTCCCCACTTGCATTTTTCCTTTTTATTTTTTCCTTTATCACAATAAAATTTTCCCCTTTGTAATAATTCAAATTTTTAAGATAAGAGAACAATTCAATTTGAAAAATAAAATAATTCAGACTGAGGAAAAATCAATAAAATGACTGTTCCTCATTGTGATAGCCAATATTGTATCTCTAATATTTCAAAGTCCCACATGAGTTTTTAAATATCCTCCTCTTTGGATTGGGTTTCATTGTCAATGGTGGTAAATCCGGGTATATGAACTTCTCTTGTTGAATCCTCCGATGCAATACGTCCAATATAGTTTTTGAGTACCACATCCGTTGATAATTTTTAAAACATCGTCTCCTTGAAATAATTCCCCGTACCATATGCAAAAGTGTAGGAATTTCGTTTTAAGGAGATCCCTCAACGGTGTGGTGTGTCATAAACGCGTTTGGTATTCCTTTATACTTAGCTTTCTCAATTTCTTGATGACAACCCATTATTTATGATCTCTTGTCTGACAGACATTAAGAGATTATAGTTTTGGTCAAAGAATAATGGGAACAGAGTTTAAGGAATGTCTTCTTTCTTCTATTTTTGATAGAAGAAGGAGTTTTTGACATGTATGCATGGATGCATCGGGTTTTCAGCAGAAGAAAATTCATATTTTTGGAGGTACTATGATTGTCAGTGAGTCTATTCAAAAACACCTGTGTCTTGTGTATTTGGGTGTAACAGCCCCTTGAGCAATGAGATAATATCATGTAACCATAATGAGATTCCGGTTTACTTGACTAGTATTATTCTCTGTGACACAACTCAATTTCGCTTAGATAAATAAATAAATAGGGTATCTCACTCACTTCAACCTATTCATTCATTTATCAAGGTAGCGTATTGAACACCTAGCCCTTACTCTCAAGATGAGCGCTTGCTATTTTGAGGGTACCTTCCCCTTCAAAAACGAGATATAATACATAATGCTATTGCCTTGAAGAATCATCATACTTCTAAGCCAGCAACGAAATGATAAGTGGCTTTGTGGAAAAGATTCAATTCCTTGCAGTTCACACCTCAGTCCTTTCAGAAATTCCCCTATTAGATAGGGGAGATAGATAGTCATGATATTTTTTAATAATTTCTTGTTTTTTTTTTGTTGCTTGTCTGTGTAATTTGTGTAGCTGTTAGAATATTAAGTTTAATCTATGATGGAAGGCGAACTTGGTGACTTTGTGAATGGGATATGCTTTAAGCATCTAGAGTTCTTTGGTTGCTTTGAGTTTGAGAGAGGGCAGGCAAGTAGTCAGGCAGGTAGTTAGTTAGTTTAGTTAGTCTGTTAGTTGTTCCGTCAGTTAGTCTGTTAATTATCCTGTTAATCAGTAACTCTGTTACTATATTTGTCAGTTAAGCAGCTAATTAAATCGTTTGGAAATTAGCTGTAAACATTGTTCGAGAAATTAAAGTTCCATAAAATGATTTTCAAAATGATGCTACCCATTTCTAAGGAATGGAGGAAAATGAGAGATTGAGAGATTATGAGATTATGTGATTATGAATGAGATTATGTGATTATGAATGAGATTATGATAGAAAAAATGATTCAATTATTATTAAATGATTTAAAAAAAGATGAAAAAAAGCAATTGTTAAAAATAAATTCCAACTTTTAAAAAAAAAACAAATAAAAAAAAATGAAATTCCAAAAAAACAATGCATCATAACCTGCATAAACCAAATGGTATGAGATGGTTATGTTATTTCATTCAAGTATAGCCGTGTGGTGAAGTTTTGAATGAGTTAAAAAAAGAAATTAATTAACAAAAAAAAAATGAAAAAAAAGAAGAAAAAAAAGTATGTTAACAGTTAGGATTTGAGTAAATAATTTGAAAAAAAATTACAAATTTAATTTAAATTTAATTCAAAAATTCAAGATTAATTTTAACAATTAAAGATAAAGGAAACAGATAAACATAATGGCAGTTGGGCAAATAAGGGTAAGGGAGTTAGAGAATGACATGATGGTGGGTTGGAGATTTTTGTTGTTTTGAGGGAGTATGATTTTATTAGAAGGATAACATGCCTCTTCTACACCTTGAAGTAATGCTGAATACAAGATACAAATTGATTGAAGGGAAAAAACCATTAGAAATAAATGAAATAACTTTATTTATTTGAGATTATTTTTGGACATTAAATATTCATTCTTGTAGAGGGTTCTGAGAATGATGATCCAATCAATAAGATATTTCAAATTCCTATTGATTGACTCTTTTATCTTGTGATTATTGAATTATTTTTTGAAAATGTCTTTCATTTTTTCTTAATCTAACATATTATTCTTTGATCATTTATGATTTATCATATTTTTACTTTAATCGACCATTTATCAATAAATAATTTTAAATATTTATCATCCATTTATTTTCCCTTCATTTTAGTTGAATTCCTTCATTTGTTCTTTCATTTTTTTAGCTTTGCACTAATCCTCAAAATTTCCATATTAAAATGAATAGCAATCTTACGAATCTCAACCTTATCTTTAAATAAATTCACTAGCTGACCAGAAATGAAAAAGCAAGAAATCCCCATGTAAAATCCTCCAAAGAGTAGTTAGAATCAATAGGCAATTAATAAGGGGGGAGATGGAGTTTAAAAACAAATGTGAGAACTTTCTTAATATTTTAAATGAAGAAATAATCAAATTAATGGGGAAAATAACATAGAACTTCCATCAATGATTTAAGAAAATCCCACGCATTTACTTATTTCTTCCCTACTATCCAGCTTGGGATTGAATAATCCATCAAGCTTAATAAAAATAAAAGATAAAAAAAAGAAAAAAATACAAGAGAAAAATAAGGAATAGTGTTTCTGTGAGATTTAAAAGGTAAGTGTAAAAATGGCAGAAGTAGAATCAGGGGAATTCAAAGGAGTTGGATTATTTGAAAATCTTAGAAAACTCATCAACGTTATCGATGAATTGCGTGATGTAGGTCTCTAATAATTCATTAAGCTACCCAGAATCGCAGTCATCGGATCACAATCTTCAGGAAAATCCTCTCTTCTGGAGAGCATCGTTGGAATTGATTTTCTACCTAGAGGATCTGTAAATAAAAGAAGATGAGAAATAATCCTTTAATTGGTTAACATATTAATATATTTTATGATCAATCTTTTCAGGGAGTTGTCACACGTCGACCATTAGAACTTCGACTTGTACATGTCCCTCCAAGTAAGAAAAAAATAATAGCCTTTTCAAATAATTAAAAATCTTGAATTGTTTATTGGAAAAACTAATAAATTAGATGAAAGGTTAATAAAACCTTATGCGATCTTCGACGTTGACAAGAAGACAAAATATGAGAATTTCGATTAAGTTCGCTCTTAGATTGATTTCTTGACAGATTAAATTGCTGGAAAACGAAAGAAAATCGTTAATGATCCAATTATTCTCACAGTTTATTCCAATGATGTGATTGATCTTACAATTGTTGATCTCCCTGGTATCACAAGAATCCCTCTGCAAGATTCAGACTAATCTACAGATGTGGAGAAAATCACTAAAGATATGGCTTATTCGTAAGAGAAATAAGGGAGAAATTAATGAAGATTATTAGATGTTTTAGATAAATGATGAAAATATTTTTTTTAATAAAATACTAGATATATTCGAGATGAAAGAACAATTATCTTATGTGTTATCCCTGGTAACTAAGATATCTCCAACTCCGATGGGCTGTAACTTGCTAGAGAAGTAGATAGAGAAGGCAATAGAACCATTGGTGTTATCACTAAGGTAAAAAAAGAAGAAGATAAAAGAGAAATGATTTTAAATTACTTTTTTGATTGTTTACATAGATTGATATCATGGATTAAGGCACTGATGCAAGAAGAATGATAATGGGTATAGACATTCCCTTAAAACTAGGGTTTGTTGGTGTGAAAGGTAGAAGTTAATAGGATATCCATGAAAATAAACGTGTCTCAAAAGCTATCGATGAAGAACGTGCATTCTTCGCAAATCACAAAGTCTATTCTACAATGGATCCGAAGTTCTTAGGAACTAAGGCATTGACGAACAAGCTATCAACATGTTTATTCAATCACATCAGGAATCTCCTACCAGCGATTATCAAAGAAATCAAGGATAAGCTCAAAGAATGTGAAGATAGACTTAAAGATTTAGGTCCTTCTCTGCCTATTGAATAGAAGGATAAAATGCAGCTTATTTGGACAATGATCACTGATTTCACCGAGAACTTCAAGAACACCATTAAGGGAAGATACGATCCAAGAAGAACTAATATTCATTCAGAACTCTCCGGTGGTGCTGTCATCAAAATGATGGTAAGATTTTTTAGACAGAAAATGCAATCCAATATATTAATCTATTCCTTTTTCTCTTAGTTCAACGAGCTTTACGAGGACTTTATTCAGAAAGGTTACAGGGCTACCAAGGAATATTCCGATAAAGATATCTAAACTGCTATTCAACTGCATCAAGGTGATTCTATCCCAGGATTCCCTTCCATTGATGCATTCTTGTATTTAATCAATCCTCAATTGGAGAAGCTCAAAGACCCAGCATTTGAGTGTCTTACATAATGCTACAATTACCTTGAAGGACTTGCGAATAAGATCCTTAAGAAGATCTTCTCAAGGTTCCCAGCTGTTCAAGATGAAATTGCAGAGATCACCAGTAGAGTATTGTAGATGGTATGAACATAATGCTTGGAAATTAGCAAAGTCTTTAAATGATTTTATGTTTGGTTATCCTGTTCATCTAGCAAAGAGATCAAGCAAAGGAGGTTGTGAATAACATCATTGAGTCTGAGTAAGGATATCTCTTCACTAATGATCTTGGATATCTTGCTCACAGGACTAATCTCATCCCTGTAAAATTATTAAGATCATTTTTTGTTTGAAGTTTCTTAATGGGTTCTTGGTATTAATTAGGCTTAGGAGAATCCTAAAGAAGGACAACAGCAGATTGATGCTGAGAAAGCATTCATTAACGAGTTAAGATCAAGAGTCGACGTTTACTTCAATATTGTTGTGAGAAATGTCAGAGATTCTATCCCGAAAGCAATCGGGTTCTTCTTAGTCAAAGCTGCTTAAGAACAACTGTAATACTAGCTGTACAATGAGATCATGCGTAGTGAAGATTCTCTTGGCAGCATTGCTGAAGTAAGAAAACAAAAAAAACTAACAATAATCTTTTTAAAATAATTCTTGATTTTGTCAACTATTCTCAGCCACCTAACATCGCAGAGGAAAGAGAAACGATCAATAAGACAATCGAAGTTCTTCAGAAAGCAAACAGAGTTATCAAAAGAGATCCAGAGTAAAACATAAAATCAACTTCGTATTTGTTCTTGTTTTGATTTTTGGTTTGATTTTTTTTTAATTAGCTTGCAACCTAAATACGAAGAACAAAGAAAAGCATGATGGAACAATTAGAACCATCGAGATGGGATATATTTGTTTGATGCTAGACAATAGAAATATCTCATTACAAATAAGCCAAAAGAGACAAATTTCTTTGCTCTTTTTTTTGCAGTTTGTTTTGGAAGGTTAATTGGTTCTTTTTGGTGTTGTCTATCAGAGGAAAATGAGTTTTTTTTTAAAGATAAACAATCTAATTCATTGCCCTTTTTATTAATGATATTTATCTGCTCTTGATATATTGTGCTATTAATATGGATTTTACACACACACATACACATACATATGCACAGAAGTTATATCAATCAGAACTAACTAATCGAATGCACACCTGATTCTTAGAATCCAGATTGAGTCATTCTAATGAATTGAACTTTCTTTTGTAGTTCATCAATAGTATGTGCTCCATTGTAGCTCATACCTGATTTGATCCCTGAGACAAACTAGTTCAAGACTCCACTGAGAGGACCAGCATATGGGATGTATCCTTCGACACCTTCTGGAGTGAATGACGTTGAAGATGGTTCATCTGATCCGATACGTTAAGCTTTCGAGAGATTTGCACCGTAACCAGCCATACCTCTATAAACCTTTTGCAGTTTTCCTTCTCTGTAGATGATCTTAGAAGGTGATTCCTCGCAACCACCGACTAATCTACCAAGCATGACACAATCTGCACCGATCGCCAATGCCTTGCACATGTTTCCTGAGTTTTTATTTCCACCATCGGAGATCAAAGGAATACCGTATTGTTTGCAGATAGGAGCTGTGTCGCATAATGCAGAAAACTACATGAAAAAGAAACCAAAAAATATTGAATCGTTTTAGAAAAATTTTTAGAAAATTTTTAAGAAAAGTTAATCGTTTACCTAAGGCACACCACATCCAGAGACAACTCTTGTAATGCAGATGCTTCCATTACCAATACCACAACGGATACCATCAGCTCCAGCTTTGATTAAATCTTCAGCACCTCTGCCAGAAGCAACAGATCCTGCTACAATATCGATATCTTCGAAGTTTTATTTAAGTTCCCTGACAACATCCACGCAGAGTTTAGAGTGGCCATTAGCAATATCAACAACGAGGACATCAACACCAGCTTCAATTAATGCTTTAGATCTTTCAATGTAGTCATCTTTAGCGCCAACAGCTGCACCAACGTAGAGTTTACCTTCTAAGTCCTTATTAGCAAAAGGGAAAGTATCCAAACGTTTGATGTCCTTTTGAGTAAGCAAACAAAAATAACTTTTAACTTACTGTGAAATTACTCACATGTATCGTTTACCTTTAGTGTGACTAATGCAACGATTCTATCTTCGAAAACCACTGGGATTTTCTCGATTTTGTTTTTCAACATGAGATCCAAGAAATATTAGGGTTCAGGGAGCACTTCTGTTGGGCTGCTCATCTTGTGCAAGACGAGTTTCTCTCGAGGAGTCATGAAATTTTGTACTTGATCACCATCGTCTTTCATGTTTCTGATGTCTCTACTTGTGATGATACCGCAGAGAACTGTATAGAATTCCTCTTATCCAGGGGTTTTACTGGGGGATTGATTCACATTGAGACGAGAAACATCAAAGTCTTTTTCAGCAACTAAGAAAGTTGAGTGATTGTTCGTTTCAGAGATTTTATTCAGTTAGCTAAGAGTAGTTGTCTTAGGAATCACGATAGGATCGAAGAGTACAAACGCTTAAGCACGTTTGACTTTTTCGACTTGTTTAGCTTGTTCAGCAATTGGCATGAATCTATGGATAATTCCAAGACCTCCGTTTTTAGCCATTTCCTTAGCCATTTTGTATTCTGTCACAGTATCCATAGGTGAACTCACAATAGGGATGTTAAGTGGGATATTCTTTGAGAATCTGGAGACAACTTTACATTAGCTTCTACTGGTGATATCACTGTACTAAGGAATCATCAAGACATCATTGAATGTGAGCCCTATTTAGAGTTTTGGCATCACTAGAGGCTTGGAAGGATATGTTTGGATAATATGTTCAGCCATGATGATGATTTGGAACTACTTATTTTTATTTTTAATTTAATCTTATTATATTTTTTTCTGGCGCTAATCAGACTTTTATTTCCCACCAAAACAAGCATCCTAATTTTAGGGGCAAAATTAGTCAAAATCAAGAAATTATGATTTAATTATGTATTTGATTTTTTTGAGAAGGAAATTTTACTTCAAGGTTAGTAAATATCCTGCGAAAATAATGCTAATTTTATTCTTCAGAATAGCAAATTACTTAGAAGTACACAAAATCAAACCTAGAACGATGCAAGAAACAAAGATATGGTCCTAATAATTGCTTAATTAAATTAAATTAAGACTAGTAATTCCAAAAATGCTACTTAGAATGGGAGGAAAAAATTATTAATCAAAAAAGTAGGGGAGGAACAAAATCTTTTTTTGCATTTGACTGAATTTTTCACCTTTTTTGAAGCAAAAAATCAAAAAGACTTGAATAATAAAGAAAATTAACAATTATGGAGTATTTCCGAAGAGTGTTTCGAAGAGTACCTGTGCTTCACGAGATCCATTAACAGAAAGTTCATGCCAGCCAACAGTTCATAGCGAATAATAGGCGCAATGTTCTAATGCTGTATCGCTAGTTCTTGAAAGTTCTTCCTCCATTGTTTCCAAGATTAATAGAGAGAAAAGCGAAAATTGAAGTAATTTAAATGAATTGTTAGGATTAGAGAACATAATTTTAGGGAAATAGCTTGCATATTCTCTCTTTCATGCAATTTTTTATTGTTTAGGAATGTAAATATATTTTCAGAGAGAGTCGAACTGAGCAGTTTGAAGAGAATATTAAGAGAAATATTGCTATTGCGCATGAAGGTAAGTGAAATTATCTATAAAATTGAATTTGAAACAAGAGCGTTGATAAGCTGAGTTAATTTTCTTTAAAAAAAAAGTGTTAGAGAAAATAAAAAATAAAACATATCCACCATTTCCAGCTTTGTACTCGTAGACTTCATATGAGGTGTCTGATTCAGTGGATTCCTTGAAAGAAATATCACCTAACTTCATTACACTTTGAAAGAATTTTAAGATACTTCAGAGAAACAATATAAGAAATATTCTGGTTTTTAAAGGATGTTTGGGTGAAGTTGTTGTTCTTATTCTGCTGTATTTTTATGAACTTTCTATTAAAAAATTCATGTTAAATGTTGGTAAGTATGCAAGTTCCTTTGAAAAATGTAAAAAAGAGAGACAATAAGTAAATAAAAATATTGAGAGAGAAAGAGAAACAATATTGAACCTTGATTTTTAATTTGTTTTTCTGTGAAAAAAAAAAAAATTCTAAAAAGAAAGACAAAAAAATGAAATTTTAGAGAAAGATAAGATGCTATTTGAAACTGCTAATGAAGCAATTCCTTAGAAATATAAAGAAGGCTAGGAATTGAAGTGGAAGGAAGAACATCAGAGAAGATGGAAAAAAGAGAAAAAGATGATGATGATGATGATGATGATGATGATGATGATGATGATGATGATGATGATGATGATGATGATGATGATGATGATGATGATGATGATGATGATGATGATGATGGTGGTGGTGGTGGTGATGGTGATGGTGGTGATGATGGTGGTGATGATGGTGGTGAAGAAAAAGAAGAAAGTGAACCAATATTTAAAGGTGAAGGGGAAGGTGCTCAAGAAAAATATGATTGGATGAATTCAGAAGATGAGGAGGATGAAGTTACCCTTCAGAGTAGTCTAAACGACAAGAAGAAGCGGTAAAGTGTTAATATTACAATGATAATTGATAAGCTTTGATTTTTATTTTCCTAACAACAAAACGACCATTAGGAGACAAAACAAGATTCTGAAACAGTGGTAGTGGGCATCTTAAATTTCGAATTGTCAAGTAAGGAAATTAGAAATTTCTTCTCACAATTTGGTGCCATTGAGAAAATCATTCCTCCAATCTCTCTATCTCAATCACTCTATTTTTTATTTATCTCCCATCCAATGCCTTCTCAAGTCAATTTTTATTGTTTTTTCCTATCCGCTTAGCTCTTAAACAATATTTCCCCTAACCTTATCTTTTGTTCAATCTCAGGGACTTTATTGTACCACAAAACGATGAAGAACTTATTAACAAAGGAAGAGGCTTTATTCAATAGAAAATAGTAGAATAAGCTTAAGTTGTAAGGGTTTTATTAAAAAATAAAACAAAATATGTTGAAGATAAATTATTCTTTGATGCTTTGTTTTTCTAGAAAGACTGCTTTTGAATTCGATAACGCCTTGAAGCATAGACTAGTGAACATTATACTTGGTCTGCCAAATGAAGTCAGCATAACGAAGAAGATATAATTAGCAGCAAGAGAAATCACAGGTTTTTTAGTTTTGTTTGCTATTTTTGCTAAAAAATATAGAACATACATCCCCAATAAAAATTGGAAATATCAATCAAGATGGCTGAATTCTAGAAGCAAAAGCAATTCGAAATGATATATCCGCAGCCACATCAACAGTCAAAGCACTAAAAGTCCTAGAAAATCATTATGAATTACTTGCAGATCTAACAGAAACGGATACAGATAAAAAAGCAGAAGCAGAGCAGGAAGTAGAGAGAAAAGGTTATTCTTAAGATAGTTACAGTTACAATAGTAGAGGAAATACATAGCATTAATCGAGTTTATTGTAAATCTAACGATTTCTTTGAGGCTCAAAGAAATGGACAGGTAAGACATTAATAACATGATAGAGGCAGTTAAAATTGAGGGAGATCTGGAGAAAATAATTTTAACAGCTATTCCCCATAAAAAGAAACAGTTGTATTGGTAATATAATTCTCAAGAAGGATTGAGAAGATGAAATAACAAATGATAATATGTTAAAAATGTATGTTTCATGCAAAAATATCTCTCACAAGAACAGAATTGGTAGATTCTAAGATTTAAATAACTCTTAGTTTATAAAAATAATTTCAAATAATTTTGATTTTTTTGCCTATTACAAATTTACCTTTCTGTGTGTGTATGTGTGTGAATTAACTAACACCCAGCCCTTTTGATATCCAAAATATTATGAATGTTTATGATTTAGACCAATAATTCCCTTTTGAAAGATGAAAGGATTATTCAGTTAATTTGATAAGAAATTCAACTATTTCCTTGTAATGTTTAATAGAAAGGGGGTTTTCGATTTTTTGTGTGATTTTAATTAATTTTCTAATTGAAATTGTTCGGTGATAAAATGGTTAGCTGTATTTTTAATATTTATTAATATCTAAAAGATATAATCCCTGTGGGAAAATACCTCTTAAAAGTGATATTTAGAACAAACACAGTTACATTTTTGATTGTATTTACAGAAAATATTTAAATAATATAAATTTATTAAGAGACGCTTAATACTGAAGAAATTATAATAATTTCCTTAGATTTTTTCTTCTTCTTCTATTATCTTGGTCATTTAAGAATGAATGAAGAAAACAATGACTAATAATTATTTTAATAGCTCTTCTAACAACAATGTCTCCTCGGCTTTAATAAAATATGAAATAAATGATGATATAATTTGAATACTTATTATCTTACTTAGTCTATCCCCTCACCTCTAAGTTTGAATTCAGTGTATCTGTAAAATATAAAAGCAGTAACCATACTAATAAAAAGGATCAAATACAATAGATAAAAAGAATGAGAAGTTTAATCCATAAGGGAAAATCCAATGTCTGATTAATCAAAAGAGAAGGAAGGGAAAGGAGATTTTAGAAGATTATGAGAAATAGCAAAAACAATAGGAGATGAATGGAAATGATAGTAAAGAGAAGAAAAATAAATAGAAAGGAAGAAAAAATGGAGGAAAAGAAAATATTTATATTTATTCTTTATGGTGTTATTTATTTTAATGATTTTGAAGTGATCAATAATTTAATCAGAAGGATTTCAATTTGGAATATAAGTAACTAAAAATAAGCAAATTATGTGGAGATTCAATATAAAACACATTCAGTTATCTGAGAATCAATATCCTGACAGCACTTAATACAATCTATGTGGGGGGGCTTAATTATTAATTGATAATAAGGTTTTTTGGAAATACCTTCCCTACCCGCTATGTGGGAGAAATGTTGATTCAAAAGAGATAAAGCTTCAAGAATAAAGAGGGAAATGATTAAATTAAAATAACTTTTCAACACATAAAAAGGAAGAATTAATAATTAGATCTTCCCATCCGCGAAAGAAAAATATTTGGAAATATTGAAATAATAAAATACTTCAAATAGAAGAACTCAACATCAATGACATTCTCTTTTTAATCTGTGAATATTAACGTGAACAAATACTTAGCATCCAAGATGATCTCTCAAGAGGCCAAAGACTCAGAGTCATCATCAGTGTCGTCGTTGTCTTCATTTTCTTAGTCTTCTTATTCATTCTTGAGCAAGAAGACCACCCTCCCAGAGCACACGCATACAAGTCCAAACAGTGAGTTCGTATTCAATCATGGATATACATTGTCTGAATATTCCATCAACGCACCAGTTATCAAGAAACCTTCAAGCTTTAACCATCAACCTTCCATTGATGTTGAAGAATTCTCCTTGAAACCAATTATGTCTGCTGAACCTGCTTCTGAAATGAGTTCAGATGATTCCATGTAAGAAGAAGAGAAAAAACTTCAATTTCTTTTAAAAATATTATGTGGAAATGATACAATTTTATAATATTTTGTTATGTAATTTAAAAAGGGAAATAAGCGATTTTTGCTTATGAGCAAAAGGACCTTCATGAATGAACATCCACCATTGGTCCAAACTCTTAGTGGTGCTGTGAAAATAATCTACATCTTCTTTTTCTTTCTTCTCAATCTATACAACCTACGAACCTACTACACTATTAACAAGCAACAACAATAATAACAATTTTCTTCTGCCTCATATGACGAGCACTTTAATTCAACTGCGGTCTCTTTAACTTGATCTATCTCCATTGAAAAAACCAGTATCGACTTGATATTGTGTCTGATTTTAGGGAGATATCAAGCAAAATCATCAAGATCAACGGAGATAAGAGAGTTTTTGGAGTTAAGGGAGATAAAGAGGGAGAGAATAAAATTCACCCGAATCACAATCTTAGATCAATCTCTAATGGATAAATCCGGGGAGAATTATTATTATCCATGGTTTATTGATTTTTAAAACTCAAAAATCACCTCACAACTTAAAGATACTCCCCAAAAAAAACCAATTTATTTAAAAATTAGCTTACCCTTTCTAAATCCAAGTAACCTAGCTCCTATATGTACATGCCATCCCTATCGAGCGCATTAAAAATGCAAGACACTTCTTATAAATCCAGATCTTTTCATGCTTTCAATATGAAAAAAGAAGAAACATCAAAGAATAAATTATAACAATAATACTAATCTTTTTATCTTTCCCTGATTACAATAAATTTGAGACACCTTTTGCCTCAATTGTTTTCTTTTCTTATTAACCTTTGCTTTTTCTTGCTCTTATTTGGTTACATTATTTTTGTTGCTCCTTGTCTTTTCGTAAATTTTTTTAATATTATTTTCTATTTTCAGTTTGTTTTGGCCAATAATATGTATCCAAAAGTAAAATCATTGATTTTTTTCTTCTATTTATATATTTATTCATTATTTATTAAGAAATAACACATATGGGTTGGGTTTGTTTTCGCTGATCTGGATAATTATGATGTTTTTAAAAAAAAGTAACATTTTCTCATTTGTTATAGAATGAATCTTCAAAAATAATATTTTTTAATAAGCACATCTAAGATCAATTGTGAGATAATAATGATATGATAACAGAATATTTAAAATCCAAACAATACTTAGAAATGCTAAGCTTGATAATTGGTTAACATTACAGGGAGCATTTAAAAAGAGGAAACTATAATTGATGTTGTAACTTTATTAAGTTAATCAAGTTATTTCTGTAGAATATTTTGGTATTTTATTGTTTTTTTTAATAGAAACTACTTATTTAAACTGTTTTTTCTTTTGCAATGAGTCTGGATTTTAAATAAACATAAACATGACATATTCGCATACATGACTAAAATCTTTCATTCTTTTCATAGATTGAAAGAAGAAAAACAATTATTGAAAGACAATTTACTCAGTTTTAAATGAGTTCTAAATAAATATTTGCAAAAAATAATAAAAAAAATATTTTAGTCTCTTGGAGATTTTCCTAAGAAATTTTAAAAAAAGTTCTAAAATAAGAAATCCTTGAATATCTATCTATCTTCTCGCATCATAATTATTAGTATTGGTGTTTTAAATTCATCTTTATTATTCGTTTAGTATGTTAATATGCTTAAACTTTATCAAAGGTTTTTGATATCTCTAAATAAATCAACAATTCTTCCTCCCTCTCTAATTTTAATTAATTGTACCTTCTTCCCATCTAGATTTCAAACCCTTTAGCTTAATTCAACCATTCAAAAAAAAAAAACACAAAAACATAATTATTTATTTTATCAAATATCAAAAACATCAAACAACATTTTTAGTTGATTGATTTGGGCATGCTGCACATCAAAACAAGATGCACACATAAAGCAATTTGTGAAAAATAGAGGATTGCATTTTTATTTTTAAACACAAATTTAAAATAAATTAAATTACATAGAAAATCAAGTAATTGTTCTATGACAGCTACAATAACGAACAATTCAATTAGCTTATGGTGTTGAAATTATAATAACTTTTATTGTTGTCCATAGGGTAAGGTGAATCTTAAGATAAATTAAGGGAATTGCTTAGAAACTAGAATCTTTTTATCTTTCATCGATTCCTCAGTTATTGATTAAGGCTAAAAAATCTGAGTTTTTCAAGCAACAGATTTAAAAAAAATCCTAACCCAAAAAAAGCTAATCTGAAGCTATGTTTAAATTACAATTTACACAGTGACTAGAAATTAATCGATGCTGTGATTCCTGATTGATTACAGAAAAGATCAACCATTAAAAAGAAATAAATAGATTTATTTAAACGTTCAGTTATTTATTCGTGTTTTTATAAAAATATTTACCTGATTTAACTTTCTTTTTTTTCTAATGAAACGCGCTCTATTTATGTTGATTTTCTCTATTCTATGTTTTAAATACACAATTTATTGATAATGTAAGCTTGAATTGTTGATTCACTTCTAGATTAAATAATGCTGGGAGAATCAACAACGCCATCTGTAATATAATTATTGCCAGTCTCAGTTTTGTTTTTGCAAATGCGAGAATTAATTTTGGTTTTCAGATTACTCCAGGTGTGCTTTCTTGTAGATGTTGTTCACTTTGGGATTGAAAAAAGAAAAAATATTTGAAATTATTATTTAAAAGCTCATTTCGTGTTCTGTTAGCTGCACATGAGAACTTAGAAATTATCTATAAGGGAGAATTCGTCTATTTTAAAAAAAATATCAACTCTCCCTTTTTCAGCCTGGAAAATAGAAAAAGAAATCTTACCCTCAAAAGAAAGAAAGCGAAAAGGATTTAAACATTAACACTCACACAAATATCTCAAGACAACTAAGAAACAGTTGTTCTTCATATGTTATTATTTTTTGACTGAATCATTGCTAATGAAGGTAGTGTACAGTTATTTACCTAATAAAACAAGTACAGTTAAGGGCTTCAGAAGTATTTTTTTCAATACAATATCATCAAAAATATTTAAAAATGGCACTTTCTTTATGCAGTGCTGTCCTTTAAATCTGGAAGAAATACCAAAATTATTAATTCTTCTAGCGAAAGCTTGAAAACAATCAATCCAAGGAGAAGAAAATAACACAAAACTAGTAACTTTTCTTTTTGATTTTATTAAACACTTAAAAAAAGAATAGACTCCCACGATATCTAATGATATCACAGTAATCAATCAAATGTAAGAGTTAATTGATTAATTGATTCTGAAATCACATGCGGTGCGTGCTATTTTGTATAGAATTGATGTAGGATTTTTATATGTTTTTTAAAACAAAAAAAGTACATTAATTCATATTCTTCTCCGAGCAAAATCAAAAAATCAATCATTGTAGGGTTTAAATCCCTACCAATCATCGGGCAATACGAAATCTTATTCGTGCATGTATTCTAGCGTTGCTTTAGTTGGTCCATCATCTGGTTTACGTTTGAGAAGCGCTTCAAAGAGCTGTTTTGAGCGTTACCAATCGCCTGAGAGGTATGCTTCAAATGCAGTTGTGTAATCTTAATTGAATTCGAAATCAAAGTCTGTTAGAATCAAGCGAAGATCTTTGTCATTTTTGAGATAAGTGTCTACATCGAAGCAATTCGATTCGATGAATTAAAGTGTGATTTATTTTTTATGTTTTTCGATTTCCATTTTTTCTTCGATTGAGAGGTCTTAGAATTTCGATACAGGTAGATTATCGATTTTCATGTCAACAGTGTGGAATCCTATGGGCTAGTACAAGGAAAAGATGGTTTATGGAAGTGATTATTATGAATTTTTAAGGGTTTTTAAAAAAATGAAAGGTAGAGAAAATAGTACTTTATTTTATCCTTTGATTTTGACGTAATCAACTTGTCGGGTGAAAGCTTGAAAGCTCGGTGTGAGTAATGTATAGATTTCTGAGGAAAACAGTAAGGGAACACCGTAGCCTTTGGTAGCACCTTCTAATCTAGATGCCATCGAGACATTAGGGGATAAATAAGAAGCGTCGATTTTAAATTCCGATCCAATAGCACCTTCGATACTCCAACCGATGTGCAATCCAAAACCAATTTTTACCTGTTTTTTTTTGAAAACAGATTTCAACCAAAATTTCAGAAAAAACCAATGGGGATTACTTTATAATTAGCCATGCGTTGATTTAATCTGGGATCTTTTCTGTACTCTAAGATCAGTGGCTCTCTGTTGATTTTTGCTTATACTTTCATGAAAGAAAGCAATGCAAATTCTGCCATCATCCTAGCATATTCCTTGTCTTTGAAGTCAATTGAATTGTCTTCTAGTATTTGATACTTGTCTTCTTAGAATTTCCATACCAGCAAAAATGCATCACCAATATTCTAAAGATGTACAACAATACAAATTAATTTGTAAATATGAGATTCTACAATCTTTTCATACCTTGTTAGCTGCTCCCATGAAGCGATCCACCATTGAATGGACTATCTCTCCAATGTTATTCACAAATATCATAACATCTTCCTGTTTTTTTAAAAACAATATAAAAATTTTCAATAAATTTCCCCGTTTTGTTTATTTGTTTGTTCTTTCATTCATTCTACCCTTGCCACCCCTCCCTTCTCTCCTTCTACATACCTAAAGGACTTCAGTGGCATCAGTGAAATTTCTAATATCACAGAACCCATAAATGCAGCATTTTTTTTTCCCTGAAATCATCGGATCAACATCTCCATGTTTAGCAATGTTACTCCCAATGATCTCCGAGCCAGCTTCACCGAATCCAAGTGCAAGCAATGCGCCAATCTTCACAATAGCATTCTCTATGATCCTCGTCTCATACTAATCCTATTCTTCATCTATCAGCTCTTGATCCTTCGCTGAAAGTGGATCATTGGCTATTTAATTCACTTTGTTAATCATTCTCTCAATGGGACCTAATGCTAATTCATTAGCATCTTTGGAGAAGAAAAACGATGCAGTTGTCAAGACAATGCATACAAATATCGTCTTCGATATCGAAAGTATCGCTTGAAGTATAGCTTAGTCTCTTGTACTCATAACAGATTCATACAGTAAAATAGAGGAATTCTTAATTAAACTCGTCGCAGCTGCTTGATCAGACGTATGTACTTAGAGGAATCGACTAGTATCGAAGTAAATGAATGACCCTATGAGTTCAGCTTCTCTGAGGTCTTCAAACCCATTATCTTTATAATCCAATGAAGGAGAAAACATAAACGGTGAAGAAAAATAAACCAGTGGTTGTTTCATTGACTAAAGCGTACTCACTGTCTTAGAAATTGCTCGTTAAAGCATGTCTAAAGTGCACCCTTGAGTGTAGGTTAATTCGGATAATGCAGTGATATGATATACATTCGATGCAGGGATGTCAAAGTAAAAACTTTTTTAGAGTAATGGCATGACAAACAGCAGAAGCAGAAGAATTATAACGACTCTTTTCGTTGTTAGATCAGATAATCTTTTACTCACACGAGATTCCTTGAACCCTTCTTTGGAGGGCTCTTCTAAATGCTAAAAAGAAGGGAAAATATTTTAGCAAATTTCATGAAAAAATAAAATAAAATCTAGGCTCTTTTGACATTATGAATTCTTACACTGGACTCCTGAGCTTGAGTTGATGAAGGTGTTTCAACTTAAAACGGTTGTTACTAATGCGATTAGCTTTCTTATGAGTTTAATTATGGTTTATTCTTGGAATCAGTGCTACCTCGTTTGTCCTTAGGGATAATTATCCTACTATCTTATTTAGAGAGATTAGTATCATTGTCTTTTCCTGGAAAATGTCCATTAGTATTGTTATTATTATTTGGGATTGTATCTTTCTTCCCGTTATAGATGTTCTTGAATTTCTCATGGATACGGTTTTTACGTGATTATAAGTTCATATTTGAATTTTTTTTGGATTTCTTACTTTCTTGTGTTTACTTGTAGACTTTCGTGATTCTTATCAAACGAATCAAACGGACAACACGACCAGCTCTTTTAAAAAGCAGCAAAGACATTAATCACATTTAAATTTACTTTTGTGTTGTGTAAAATCTTACTTCGTTCCAATTCGTGATGCCCTGCTAGCTCTTGTCAGCTAGAATGTGCTTTGGAAATTCTGCTAGAAAAAGAATGCATTTTAGACGGCTTGGATGTCGAAGAGAATCGATATTGTGGAGATTAAATCCAGCCAGAAGAAAAAGGAATTACGATATTCCGCTTTGCAGATAAATTGGAGAATTATCTGTAGCATGAACATCGATATTGTAGCGTAATTCACTCCATCGAAGTAGTCATCAGCGGACTGAAAGATAAGGGAGGGAAATATTTAGATGAATTATGCTTCATTTAAGAAGAGATTGTTTTATGAATTTTTATTACTTTATTTGTGCTGATAACTCTGGTGTCATCACCGAACAGCGCGAAGACAGTGAAGACCATCATAACAAGTTAGAATGAAGTTGAGTCAATGAATTGCGATACTCTAGGAAATCTCTCTTGCTACTCTAAATCGAAAATATCGATTTTTCTTGAATTCTAATCAGCTTTCTTTTGTTTATCATCGGATTTTTAGCTGAACCTCGATGAACGACGAGGGCCATTATTCCCACCAGGCATATTATTCTTCCTCATTTTGATCTGTACTTCATCGGGACTAGCAGATTAGTTCCCGAATTATCCTACCTCACCAAAGCCTACACCTTGTGGATTCTAATTGGAAATCGCACTTAGCAAGTTAATGTTATTGTTCTTGAGAATACTCTTTCGTTCGACAAATACACCTTGCTTCCCAGTGTCCACGCCAAGGTTGAATTGCATGGCCATTAGAAGGGAAGGGAGTATACTAAATAAAGAAAGATATAAAGAGATAAATAAGTGCTACTATTGCTTTTATAATTATTACAGTTTGGACCTTTTTTTAGGTGATGTCTCTCTTGTATGGGTTTGATTTCTACTTATTTCGAGAGAGTTGTTTTTTTTCTTTCTTTGTTTATCTCTTGCTAGTTCGTTCTTTAATCTCTCCTAGCGATTCAAATGTAAAGACTTTAGTTATATTAACAAACTAAGGCTTCTAAACAAATAAAAGATAAATAGAAGTATATTTGATTGTTTTCCCTTATTAATTAACTTAGTAGAGTTTGAAGGTAACTACAATGAGGACATGGTTACTAAATGACATACAATACTAAGGTCTTTTGGGAATAATATTATCTTGGAGATATTACTAGATAAAGAGAAAGAGAATCATAGATACAATACAGAAAAATAACATACAAATATGAATTAGAGAGTTATTAATATTTTTATCAGAGAGAGAGGAATTACGGATTTCCTGTGGAGAGGAATCATTTGAGTTGATTCAAATAGGATGTAGATGATGGTTGTTGTTGGGAAGTACTAATTTATTGATTCTAAAGAGGTATATTTCCTCCTCCTGCTGCTGCTGTTGGTTGGTTGATATTATTGTAATAATAATTACTGTTATTGTTGTTAATATTAGATTAATTGTTCTAATAATACATTGGTGGATCATTTGAAGACACAGTACCAACATTAATTGTAGCTGTCTGATAATTAGGTATAAATTAATTCTATTAGAAAGGATTCTATTATTATTGTTTTTACATGACGAATAATTGATTCTCATTCACTCCATTATTGAAACTAGTATTACTGTTGCTACTAGTATTATTATTCACTGAAGGGATGGTATTAATACTATTACCAATTGTTCCTATGTTCTTGTTTATTCCACTAGCAATGTTAGCTCCACTGTTGTTAATCTATTACTACTGTACACTCGTATTAGCTGTTGGGTTGAGTTATTAGCCAATATTTTTTATATTTGAAAGATTAATATTATTGTTCATCAATGGAAACACTGATTATGGATTATTGTTATATTAAGAGATGTTTATTTAACTGACTGAAGGTGTTAGTGCAGTGATGGTAGAGTTAATACCAGTAGCAGTCGGTGTAACAGTGGTTGCATGAAGATTTGTGTAATCTGTAAAATATGTTATCGGAAGTGATGATTGATTTGTTGTAGCTGATGCTGATGATGGAGGTAATTGTATTCCATTATTAATTGCTTGAATCGAGTTGGTATTTGTCAATTATTATGATTTAGGATAGTTATCTCGCTTAGCATTGTTATTCTGCATGGATATCTACTACGATTACTATTATTAATCTTACTATTACTATTATGAGCTTATTCCAAGGGACATATTATTAGTAGAATTATAATTCATACTGACCTTTGGTAGTTACTGATAAAGCTAAGGTTATTGTTATTATTAGATTTGCTATGGTTGTTGTGATGCTGTGACTGGAGCAGGAGAATTAAAAACAACAGGCTACTAGATATTAGTATTATTAGTAATTATATTATTATTAGTAACATCACTGCTCCTCTCTGGTATCTGTGATTGCTATGATACGTATTGATTCCATATCTTCTGGAAATTAGAGGATTACGAGCTTGGTGCAAGATAAATGTCATTCTTGGAGAGATTAACAACAGCATATGCGAATTAATCAGTCTCATTGAGAGCAAGATCTTAATAGTTAAGTATACGAAATTATTTAAAGATATTATCTTCTTGTTTCATGTCGATATGATCTAATGATGGAATCTTCGGGAGAAACATATTCGAGAAACCATTATTACTACTACCACCACTACCTCCGCATCGAGGAACTGTTCTATTGCTAGTGCCTATTACGCTGCTACTACTGTTGTTAATATTACTATTAATTTACTATTATTAATTTTACTATTATTATCCATTTGATCCTTGTAACTCCTAACATGATTAGCTTTAGAAATCTTCAATGCTCTCAACCTTCGATCTAGAAAGCAGCAATTACATTTTATATATTAATAAATAAATATTTTTCAATTTTTATATAAATTTATATTTTATCTTACTGATTATTGAGCTGTCCTGTACCACCACCTCCTCCTCCAAGAACAATTTATTAATTAAAGAAATCAAAGTTCTAACTGCTAAGTTATGTATTACTTGCTGGATTATTCATTTATTAACTTGGATTGAGTATCTATTACTAAAACCCTCCTTAAGAATTATTATTATTAGTCATACCATAGTTGATATTACTATTGTTATTCTATTGTGGTACATAGCAGTGACTCATAGCTTAAAAGGTATCTGCATTCTACATACTTATCTATGGATGATGATATGTAGAGGAAGATTGATAGGACTATTACTATCCAAGATCTTAATTATTGTAATTATCTCTATCTTCCATACATTTGATCTAATCACTGTATGCTTTACTGAATATTGATTCTGTGAACATACAAAATATAAATATAAAAAAATAAGTGTAAAAAAGGAAGTAATTATTTATAAATATTCATTTTTATTTTTACTTTAAGCTGCAATAGGACTAGGTGAATACTTGGAGTTATCGTCATCGGAGGACATCGATTCATAGTTCTTTTACAGAAACTATTGCATTTTATTCTTTTGTTTGCTCGCTTTTTTAGAATTTCTCGAGGAATCGGAGTACACGGAGTTATTATCGGAGGAGTTGCATTCACTCGAATTGATGCGTAAATTGTTCTCGATGTTTCGAATTAATTTATTTATTAGTCTCTTTTCATTCGCTGCTTCGCGACTGCTTTCACTGTCCACACTGTTGTTGTTGTTGTTGTTATTGCTCATAATGGCAATGTTCATGTTGCTATTGGTATTAATATTACTATTAGGTGTGTTAATTGTATTATTATTGATTGTATTGCCATTCTACTCGCTGCTACCATCTTCTGAATCCTATTATTCAAATGAATCCTACACAGAATTCCCTTATTTATCTTTTCTTTCTAGATGTTTCCTGAATATCGCATGGAATCTATTCTTCACTGCATTCTCTGTTCTCCCTTTGAGTCTTTTAGCAATAACTGACCATTTCTTTCCGAGTTCTTATGCTAGCTTTAATAACTCTAAATCTTCCTCCTGCGACCAACTCCCCCTTCATGGATGTATATACAACAACAAACAAAATAAAATCAGAAGAACAAAGTCCTTTAAGCGTACAAAGGAGAAAAGAGAATAAAGAATGTATCCATAAAAATTAAGGTAATTCAAAGCATACTTCTTGATTTCAGGATCATGGTAGTTATTAAAATGTTCTCTGCATTGCTTAGGTGTTCGGTAGATTCTCTAGCCAGTTTCGTAGAACAGCTATGTTGATACTTCCACCCAATCTTTCTTGCCAGTTTCTTGAACAGCTGCTACGACAGATGGGAGAATGTCATTTTCTTCTTTTGTCCAAGGTTCATCTTGGATATTGACTTTACACATCTTTAGCCATTTGAACCGACAACTTTCGCGGTCTTTACCAGGGATCATGTTCGCTAGCGTCTACCAATCGAATTCAGACTACAAAAAACAAAATGAATGTTTAACTGGAAACTAAACTAACTTCTGATCATTACTAGCTGTTTGTGTGACTCAAAGTTATGCTAAGCTAGATACTTCATGACACACCATATGAGAATGATAATATCGTCTTCATTCCAGTTTTTCTTGAGTGTCTTTGTCACTTACATCCTTTTTATTAATCCACACATTGATTGATCTTGTTAGTATTTATTATTTCACGTTATTGATAGAAATATATTACTTTTGAATATCTTTATCGTAGATCTTAAGTAATTGATAATACGCGGGGAAATCATCGGGGCATTGCTTAGCTATGATCGTATCGGCGACATTCAGTTTAAGATCTCTGAGATTACCCAAGGATTCAGTGAAGGCATGAAAACATTTACGATTATGCTAGAGTCGCTCATGCAAACTGATCTCACTGATTGCTCCCTCGTCTTATGGAGGGTCTAAATGGTAGGATAGATTAGGATAAAGAAGGAGTAAAATGAAGTCACTTTTAAGATAATGGTAAAAGAATTATGATTTGAATGTACTAAGGAAATCATCTGCGTAGTGCTGTTGGTTATTGAAGACATAGTCAGCGTATTGATTGAAGTCATAGTTGTTCTCTGAGAAAGCAAATAAAACAAAAAAACAAGATTTAAGGAAAAAACAAAGGAATATGATTTATTTTATGGTAGTTTTAGGTTAAAAAAGGGAAGAAAATAAAAGATTGGCCAAACTGAAGTGAAGTAGCATCTGTCATATCTGCATTAAGCTTAAACTAACAAGATTTTAGAAATAGCTACTACATTCCTTTAAATTCCATCTCAAAAATCTACTTAATTCCATATTTCCTTCAATCTTGCAATCTTTTACTGATTATTCTAACAACTTCTCCCCCATCTTGAAGGAGAATCTTTTAACTACAGTACAATATGCTCTTTTTCTTTTTCTTTCTCTCTCACGCACTCACAATCAAAACAACAAAAGCTCATAAGCCTACTGTTTATTTTCTAAACTTTTCCTGAATATTTTTATCTCTCATAAATTGCGTATTGTCTGCATTTATAATAAAATCAATCAACATAAATCTTACTATATTAAGGATTGCTGTTGCTGTTGTTGTTGTTGACTGGACTTAGCTATTGTTTATCTGTTCTGTTCATTCCTTCTGCTTTCTGTTGACTTATCTTCTCAGCGGTAACTAAAACTACAATTACAACTACTACTATTATTCTTATTCTTCTTGATGATTTTCTTATTCGTTGATTATGTGTTCTTCGTTGATTAGTATTTTTTCTCTCTCTCTTTCTCCTGGATAAACCTAATTTATTTTATTTGTTTTTCTTTAGGATCAATTCTTGGTTTGGTTTAATTAAGGAAAATCAAAAAGAAAGAACCAATAAGGTATTCCTCTTAAGAACTCAATATATCACTAACAAACTCATCTTGTAAAGAGAACAAAAAACAAAAAACAATTGTGGAAATTTTGACTTTTCAATGAATTATATTATTTGAAAATACAAGGAAGTTTTTGTAAGATATTGAGCAAGAAGTAATTGATTTTTAGTGATTTTTTAAGTTGAAAGTTAAGTTAGTCTATTATTAGATTTTATGCATCACCCAAAGGCAAATTAAGAAAAAATGAGGGGGAGATTATTGGTTTTAAACTGATCCAATAGATTTTTAAATATTGCTTGGATTAAGAGTGCTACAATACTAGTGATTGAAATGTGAAATCAATTAATAATTTGATTACCTTTAAGAATCACAAGAATCACTGATATTTTGTCTTAGTTGTGTGTGAATATGTGTGTGTTTGTGTGGAATATAATCTGAGGCTAGAAACTAAGATTAAAGCTAAAGCACACATCAATCAATCAAATTAGAACAAAAAGAGCAACGAAGACACAAAACAAGAGAAGATAAGAAGAGAAGTGAAGTGAAGAATAAGAAGTAAATAATAATAAAAATATATATAAATTTATCTAAATAGAGACGCAAGAGATTCATTATTGTGAGCAGTACTAGCCAAATATATCACACACAAGCAATCATCTTCTTCGATCATATTTTAAAAATCCTCCATTTGTTGAGCGCTTCTCTCTTTGCTAGGTGATGAACTCCAAGCGCAATAGCTAGAGCTCCGCGATGATGCTCGGTAGGATGGGTATCTCCGTTAGCACTATACAATGTAAGAATCTCAAAAGTGATGACGAACAGACAAGCATCAATGATCTGTCCAAACTTAGTAAATCAAATAATACCTTCATCAGCTATTAGAATTCTATGCTATTATGATAATGATAACAATAACCACTCCCAGATATTAATACTTACCAATATTTTTGTTTTGTTTCTCCTTTTATCTCATAGGTCCATTGAAATCTTCCTCATCTAAGAGTCGTCTTCGTATGCTTGAGTTCTAAGTCCCTAGAGCTAATTTAGATTTATCTTCATAACAGCAGTTATCCTTTAGCTAGTCCTAATCATAACTTTCTTCATCTGTTAATTGGCAATAACTTGATAGCAAAACTTCTAATGCATAGGTTTTAGGAGAATAAAATCATATTGGATTTTCTACTACACCTGAAGCGTTTATCAATAGCTAATCTTCTGTGAATGAGTAGTTGTAGTAGCAGTAGTAATAGTAGCAATAGTAGTAAATGTCATAATTATCATCATTGCTATCGATGAATACACCGAATATTAGTATGAATACTACGAACAACATTCTCCCTAAGACGACAAGTAGCATCACGAAGTATCGCTCGTAGTCGTAACAAAGTAAAAGCTAAAGATCCTTAGAGAATGGATTAAGCTCGAGATAGCTAGAGAACAATGGACCATAATTAGCTATGAAAATGTTCGATCATGTAATATCTACGAAAAATAGCAATAATACTAATAACAATAGTAGTTTAATCAACAATGCTGCAACATCAGGAGCAACAGCAGCATAACTAAGTCATACTGATTCCCTCTTCTTGCAGCTCTGCAACGAGCAAGCTAGTCATCATAGCTACCATAACAGTATCACTAATAATACTAATACTGGTATGAATGTTTAAGATTCCATGAGACTTCGAAGATAAGATTCTTCGCCTACTTAGAGATCACAGCGATTTGTTGAATAATCATCACCACTTATTCACAGATAAGTGAAGTAATCAGAGCTGCTCCTTCCTTTTTAAATTAATCTTAGAAGATAACAACAACAGCAGTAGCAGTAGGTATCGTACCAATAGTAAGACTCATCGTAGTCGTAGTCCTAAATGGCATCGCAGTTTCCTGGTTTAGATTACTCAAGTAGTAATAACAATAACAATAATAGTTCTAGAGATGGATAGCAATAACAACAACAGTAATAGTAATAGTAGTAGGCTCCATTTGATATCCTCCCAGCTGGTCATGCTTAGACACTATAATAGCAGCTGTAATTGATCTCAGAGATGCAATAATAACAGCAATACATAACTAGTAATAATAGTCCAAATATCAATAGATCTCTATTGCAAAAATAACAATAGCAACAGTCCTGGTAGCAAGGAGGGTAATGTTAAGTTCAACCAATGTCTTAAGACTTTTAACTGCAACAAGCAGGAGTGACAACATAAGGTAGTAATAATAATCAAATTGATTTTTCTGCGGTAGCCAGTGTGAAATAACAGCCATCAGATACAGAGATAGCTAGCTCTTAGAGTATTGGTGTAATCGGATCATCATCATAGCAATAACAACAACAACAGCCACCACAATCAGCTTCACTAGAGTAGCTGCAATAGTAACAGCAATAATAATAATAGCCTATTAATAACTAATATTAATAATAATCCAACACTGATTTATCAATCAGTCCAAGTATTCAACTCATCGGTAGCAGTAACTCCATACGCATTCCTTAATTACAACAAAACCAACAGCCTTCAATATCCTAAATGCCTTGTATTCCTTTGTTTCTCTCTTCCTCTAATGGACTCAATGGAAGTACCCAAAACAGCAACATCAACAATTAAGCTAACTCGACATCTTCCACAAAGTTACTCCGGAATAGTAACACTAGCAGTAGTTCTAATAACAGTCCTACAAACTCCACTAGCTAATTAAAATACAACTAAATCAATTAAGTACTCAGGTACATAGAATTAAGCAACTATCGAGATGCCATGCGAGTATGCGAGAGTATATCATTAGAGGAATTGAATAGCTACAAGACAACTCTGACAACTACAGAGGATCCTAGCAGCAACAATACTAGCAATGGTAATAGCATCTACCATTTGCTAGCACTTCGATAGGATTCGACAATCGTATTTAAATATCTAGACACGCATTATCAAGGAATCGATTTCAATTCTACGAATGCACTGGCATAGACACCTTTGATGCTAGCGGCGATGAAGTAACTATTTTTAATACATTAACTCCCAATTTATCTTGCTCTTATATCTTAACTTATTTATTAATTAATTTATTATATTTCTCATATGTTTCTCTTTTTTTCTCAGGGGTAACACTGATATCTGTCGTTATCTATTGACACATCGTAGTGTAGATGCTAACAGCTAAGATCTGAATGGTAACAGCGCATTGCATATATCATGCATGTGCAGTTAACGAAAAGTAGTTGAATTATTACTAGGATGCAGATATATCCAATCGAACATGCGTAACTATGAAGATAAATCAGCTAGAGATCTCACATAGGATTCTAAGATACTTTAGTTATTCACCAAATTCAGATCAGTTAACTTAGATGCTAGTGCAGTTGTAGCAGGAGCAGGAGGATAATAAACATAATAAGGTGTTATACCTATTGTGTAAGGGCTACCTAGTAGTGCAGTAGGGATGATAAGTAGTGTGAATAACTTAGATTAACTTAGAGATTCATCACCTAGATGCAATTCACGCTCTCGTTAGAATACTAATATTACTAATAACTAACAGCAAATAGACAATAATAACAATAGCAGTAATAGTAATATTCTTCTAGGTACAACGAGTACTCGCTAAGTATCTGGATAATAGATTAGTCTTCTAACACCATAGCGATCCCATTCTAACTCGACATACACAGGTGCAACAACAACTGCATCTGCTACTCCTACGAATAAACTACTGCTTTTCTTAGGTACTAAGCCTGTATCAGCGTAGTTATCAACACCCACACCAACAATGACAATAACAGCGAAGAATACAATATTAACACTGAAACAAAGTCATATGATTAACAGTAGTAGTGGTGCTACACCAACGAGCAGTAGTAGTAGAAATAACAATGCTATGTTGAGTCCTTCATCGAGAAGGAATGTATCACCGAATAGCTTAGCAAAGACACCTGCAAACAATAACAACAATAGCATATCATCTTCTGACTATGAATCAATCAGAGGAAGATACATGAATGGTTATATTAACAACACTAATATTCCAAGTATCCCTGGTGGTACTTCTACTTATTAACCTGATCCTACATGTGCGACAGGTACTTCAGTAAACTCCCCGATAAGTCCTACGAAAACATAAAAAGAATAATAATTATTATCGTTCTCTAATAGCTGCAGTAATAGTAATAATAATAATAATAATGGGATTTTAAGTCTGAATGCTACGCCGATGCATGCACTAGCATATGCTGAAAGAAATTTCATGACACCTACGAGTTATAATAGTAATAAACTACCATTGAATAACAATAGTAATAATATTAATAATACGCCATTAATAGGATCAAGTAATGGTATTAATAGTAGTAATGTTCCTAATGGTTCTAGGACAATAAATAGTCTATTTAGTCCACTGACTGCTAGGAATAATATTAAATAATCATAAGGGATACAATCACATTAGATTGCAACTACATATCCAACTACGATTACAGAATCGGATGTTGATTCTTCATAACCTTTTCATATGACAACATAACCACAACACGAAGAGAGTACCACTACTACCAATAACACCACTATGAATGGCATTTTCGATTAGAAGAAAAAGTAAAGTATTCCTAATCTTCTAGCTACATCTACACATACATTTGGGATTTAAAACATATCTCATCATCACGTGCAAACCATGCCAAATCAACCGAATTACATTAATAATAATAATAATAATAATACCAATAACAATCTAAGTAATTATAATCCTAATAGCCCTCTCCTTCCATCTAACTTCTCAGCTATGCTATCTAGTCATTCATAGCAATACCCTGTATAATCTCAGTCTATAACTGCATCTAATAATACTAAATCTACTACATTCACTAGTTCTCTTATTCCACCATATTCAGCTACATCTTCAACATCCTAATCATCATCAGTTACTGGATCGAATACATTAGGAATGATGATGAATATGATACCAATGATTCCATAAAGTCTTTAGAATCTTTCAGATATTAATGATAATTAATTATTAAGTAGTACATCATCTAATTTAGGATATTCTCCCTCGAAAGCTGGTAGAGGTAATAATACTAATAGCATAGCAGCTGTTGGAGTAATATCGAGTGGATTTGGGAATGCAGTGGCGTAATTAGCATAAACAAGTAAAGTATCCACTGTGAATATTAATTCTATTACAAAGATATTTGATACGAAGTAAAGAAGTAGAAGCTAGAATTAAGCTGCAAGAATCAAGAATAATGCTATGCTGTAATAGCAGTAATTGTAGCAATAGTAGCAGTAGTAGCAATAGCAGTAGCAGCAATAGCAGCAATAGCAATAGTTGCAGTAATTAACATGTTAGAAATCTTCATCGCAGATTGGATTAGTCTCATAATAATCTAAACCATCATAGGCTATTCTAGGGATCTCGAACTTCTCCAAACAACAACAACAGTAGAATTCATCAGTGTTAGGTAATAATAAGAAATCCCCGCATGAATAGCAATCTAGCTCAGATTCTAATGAAAGTATGAACACTAGTAACACTAACAATGCATTCAAAGCTGCAGTTGTATCAGCTATCTCACCATGCCCTGGTATTATTACATCAACGAATAATGTTGTATCACCAACGCTCTAAAGCTCTAAGTCATTCACTACTAAGCCAAATACATCTTCATCAGCAGCAAATACTCCTGGATATCATTCGAAGCATCCAGCGATTTCTAAGATAAAACAGCAATCAGCATATGGTTCACCGTAAACTAATCATGTTGATAAATTGTCATAGCAGTCATCATCAAATCAGTCTTAATCTGCGTTATTGAAATATCTCCCGAAAGGCGGAAATAGTAGTAATAATACTACTCTTACATCCCCTGCAGGACCGACAGCATCATTAACAACACCTCCTACAACGTAAACTACTCCAATTCCATCGATAACTACTCTTCCTAGGATGGATTCATCTTAACCAATAATCTTCCATCCAACACAGTAACATGGTATCGAAATCTACTAGCTGCTATCTCCATTAGGAGCAGGTAATTTCGGTGATGTATTCCTTGTCTAGAACATTCATACAAAACATAAATACGCTATGAAGCTACTTGACAAGGAGAAACTAATCGTGAAGGATATGATGAAATATGCAATTGCGGAGAGAAATGTTATGTAAAAATGCAGCTCACCGTTTATTGTGAAGATGTATCATTCATTTTAAACACCGACCCATCTTGTAATCGTCATGGAATATTGTCCAGGTGGTGATTTATATTCATCACTGCTGTCCGCGAAGAGATTTCCTGAGGAGTTAGCAGTGAAATATCTCGCGGAGATACTTCTAGCTGTTGAAGAATTGCATTTCCATGATGTGATATATCGAGACATGAAACCGGAGAATATTGTGATTTCGCATGATGGTCATGTGAAACTTATTGATTTTGGATTATCGAGGGAGAACATGGGGGAAGGTGTAGCTTAGTCATTCTGTGGATCAGCAGTGTATCTAGCACCGGAGATAATTAGTAAGAAAGGACATAATAAATCGGTTGATTGGTATTAGCTAGGTGTCTTAGCGTATGAGCTGCTAGTTGGATAACCACCGTTTAATTAACTCAACAGAAAGGAACTTTATTTTAATATTTAGAATAAGAAAGTTGAATATCCATAGTATCTCTCCAGTAAAGCGAAATCTTTGATATCAGCAGTAAAAAAGAGCTTTTTTTGAGGGATGTTTCGATTTGGATATTTGTTTTTTTTTCTCTGATGAAATTGTGTTTGTTTGTTTGAACAGCTGCTAAATAAGAACCCAGATGAGAGGCTAGGATCAGGGAGAGCTGATGCGTAGTAGATCAAAGATCATCCGTTCTTTGAAGCAGTCAATTGGTTTGATGTGTAGTAGAAGTACAACACTTTCTCACACATATTTCTTCCATATATGTGGATATTTTGTTAATTCTCTTATCACAAACTTTTGTTTTGTTTCGAAGGGTATTTGAGATGCCTCATCCTTCCAGCAGCAGTCAGATAACTAGCGAGAGTCCAACAAATCTAGCACTCAAACTCGAAGGGCTCCTTTAAGAGAGTGCATTGAGGCAACCTATCGATGTGCCTAATTGGTATTACTATGATGAATAGCATTAACGTGGATGATCTGATCTCTTCAATTTTTATTTATTTTTCTAAAACAATTTTTCCAAATAATCATAAAACTCAATAAACCTCAAATTATCACTGGAATCGAGGTATCAAAACACACACACACACACACATACACACGCATTCATAACTTCCACTCCTCATTCAATCTGCTGCATCTTCCACAACAGATGCCATTCAAAAATGCTTTTTAGCTTCCCTCTATGAATAATTAATTATTCCCCCCGTTCATATTCCTGTCTATCTGTTGTTACTTGAAAAATATCTCTTTCAATAATAAAATGCAATTACAATACTCTAATATGTTATTTCGTAACTTCTTATATCCTTATTCTGCTTGTATTATCATTCCTTTCCTTATTCAATTTTCTTTAATTAATATCCCCCCTGTTCTATTATTTAATTTAAGAAAAAGTTGTTGATTGGTTGGTTCAAGGGAGAGCATCTTAGTCCTCTCACTACTAATCTCCCAGAGAACTAACTTTCAAACATGATTCTCTTGATTCTCTGACAAATCAAATATCCTCCCCAAAATCTGATTCTT
>Ga0302271_10000617_pt1 | contig 35166 bp, 34 predicted proteins | sample III_Bog_N1_1_FD_198767 | JGI IMG/M metagenome (GOLD analysis project Ga0302271, IMG submission 198767) | Peat permafrost microbial communities from Stordalen Mire near Abisko, Sweden - III_Bog_N1_1 | ecosystem: Environmental > Terrestrial > Soil > Wetlands > Peat | place: Sweden: Abisko... | reverse complement strand
GAATAAAAATGTTCAACTAAAGTATTTTACAAAGGTTAAACCGACTGCATTCGGAAAAGTTACATAACTAATGGAAGATGTTACATTATTCACATGTTATCGTGCAAATGTCAATAATCAACAACCATTGGTTTTGATATGTCAAAATCTCTGAAACCGTAATCACTTGTTTTATAAGCATTTGATTTGAAAATATTGTATCCGCTGCCAGGTATATAGGGATAAAATGTCATTGAAATCTGAAAGGTATTGAATGTGAGATAGTTGTTTCTGATTAAAACACCTAAGCCGAACAAAGAATATATTTTACTGCGGGAAAAACCGGATGTCTCATTCCCCAGTATTCCAAATGAAGAAAAAAAGTATGGGCCAAAATTGAATCCTAAAAGACTCCACGGAGCATAACTCTGGGTCTGAAGGGTCAAAACCAGCATTCGTGTCGCATTATATTCGAGTTTTTCAAAACCTTTCATTTCTCCTGTGAAGGTGAGGTTATCAGCAGGAAGCCGGTTTATCCCAAAGATTAAAGTTGGTCTTATAAATTGTCGTAATTTCCAATACTTAATGTTTAATAACCGGGTATAATAATTTATTCTGCCCGTTAAAACTCCCTGTTGAAAGCCTTTTGATCCAACGAATGTTCCATATTCAAGATCTGTGCTCAGATATCCGAAATGATAAACATCACCCCAGGATGCCTGCAAACCCATATACATACGCTGAGTATGTTGTACATCTATTCCTACGATCATACCAAGAGCCCGTCCCACCGGAACATCCTCAATCTTTCCATAATTAAAAATGTATTGATCCTGTATATACTTTCTTGAAGTAATTCCAAAACCGGTAAAATATGTATCTTCTTTATTGAAGACATTAGCTGCAGCTGCCCCTGCCGGAATTTCTTTATACCTTGTACTTACTATTCTTCCCGAGAGGACAAAACTGGTTATTCTTCCGTCAATACTCCATCCTGGTAATTGCCATGCCCTGGCAATCCAGAAATCCAGGATATTTGTTCTGGAAGCCAGGTATCTGATGGTGTCGTTTTTAACATAGCTTTGAGCAGTCAGCATCTGTCCGAGAAAAAGTCCACCGGCCCATCTTGTAAATGGAGAATAGAAAATTTTTGAAAGTTCAATACTCCTCAGGATGTCTTTATTCTGTGAAAATACATACTGGAGGTTGGAACTTAATGGCGAATAATAAGATCTTACAAATTCATAGTTTTTTTCCGGATCGCTCTGACCGGGAAACATGTATTGAAGATTCAGGCTGATATATGAATTACGGATATTTGGAACCAGATAGCTGAACCGCTTCATATTAACATGTGTGTAACGATTAGCCTGAAGATCTCCTTCGAACCTGTTTCCAAGACCAGCAAGATTATTATCGGCCAATCCGGCAGTTATTGATGAGTTTGAGACGCTAAGTGCCGGAACTATGCTCCAGACATCGGATACTCTTATATAAACATCAACTGAATCAGCTTTTTTAGAAGTAGGTAAACTGTAAAGAAGCACATCGCGTACGTATTTCTGAGATCGTATTAATCTCACCGATTCATTCACAAGTAATGAATCATAATGTTCATTTATTTTGAAAAGCAGACGGTTTTGGATAACAATAGGCCGGGTTTTTATATGCAGGCTATTTCCGGCTCTGGTTATAAATGTTTGCGGATGTATCGCAGTGTCCTGAAGGCTATAACCGAAAGGGTTTAATGTAGTTATATGGATCTCTCTTATAATTTTCCCTTCCGCTTTACGAAAAACTTTTGGCTTCTTTATTTTGGTTTTTTTTGGTGGATGTTTATCATCTGTGGTGACATGTTTAAAAAAGAGGCCATGTATAAACCTGGTAAATTTTGATTTCCGGGAATAGTTTTCTATAGCCTTGAATGTTAATGAATCCTGGGTTACTTTCAGCGAATCATGGACTACCTTTACCGAGTCCTGGGCGATCCTGAGCGAGTCTCTGTTGAGCTTTTGCTCCTGGGCCCGTATTTGTCCAGCAAAGCACAAAGCCGATAAAATGAAAAAAAGTAATCTGCGATACATGTGTCCCTGAGTAACATTCTGTATTTTATATCTTTTTATTAAGCAGAAGCCAATTAAAAATTTTATTTTTTCTCATCCCTGGTTTTCTTTTTTGCATTTTCTTCTTTTAATCTTAAAGAATCGAGCTTTGCTTTCTCTGCCTGTTTTTCCTTCTTATTGTAATAACCTCTCAAAAGAAAATTGCTTTTTGCTGCTTCCATGTTCTCATTTAATCCTTTACTGCTTTTTCTGAGATTTATTATAGTCTGGTTTAGGTTTTCTGAGATGGTGGAATCCTGGATAAGTCTGCCCATCGTTCCTTTTCCGTGGTTAATCTTTACCATTATTTCTGATAACTGTCCGGAAATAATCTCAAAATTTCCTGCGGTTACATGCAGACTTGAGATTATTGCATCAGTTTCTACAGGTTCAACAGATACCAGATACGCATTATCTCTCACTGTTGGCGCCTCAGAGCTGCCCTGGGTAATGATTAATACTTTGTCACCAATAATTCCTTCCGAGCCGATTGCAGCCTGACAATCTGATTTGATAAACCTCTGGACACTTTTTTTAACTATCATTCCAACCTGAACTGTTGAATCATTTATCAGAATGATACTTTCAACTGTCCCTACATTTATTCCTGAAAACCGGATATTATTTCCAACCTGTAATCCGCTTACATTAAAGAATGTGGTGGTAAGTTTAAATACCGGGTCAAAAAGGTGTTTTTGTCTTCCTATCAAAAAGATAGCTATTACAAAAAGGACAAATCCTGATGCCACAAACAGTCCCAGTTTTACTTTGAATTTTGATGATTGAGTATCCATTTTATTTTATTTGAAAAATGATTTTATCAATACGTCCTTTGAATTCTCAAACTCCGCCAAGTTACCTTCAGCATAGACTTCTCCTTCATTGATCATAATAATCCTGTCAGCTGTTGTACGCGTACACTCGATGTCGTGAGTTATAATGATAGAAGAAGTTTTATATTTTTCCCTGACATCATTGATAAGAGAACTTATTTCATCAGATGTTGCCGGGTCGAGACCTGTAGTAGGTTCATCATATAGCATAACCAGAGGGTCAACAATAATTGTTCTGGCCAGGCTTATCCGCTTGCGCATTCCACCTGAGAGCTGGGAAGGCATTTTATTCAAGGCATCAGTCAAACCGACATTTTCCAAAACTTCATTTATTTTTTCATTGATCTCTTTTTCCGAAATGTTCTTTTTAATCCTTCGCAACGGAAATTCCAGGTTTTGTTTTACCGTCATTGAATCATAGAGAGCTCCACTCTGAAAAAGAAATCCGATCTTTTTTCTTATTTCATCCAGCTCCTCTCTGTTAAGCGAACTGATACGACTTCCAATCACATCTACGGTTCCGCTATCAGGTATCATCAGCCTGACTATGCATTTTATCAGAACAGATTTACCTGATCCTGATTTCCCCAGTACTACCAGATTTTCACTTTTATATAGTTTTAATGAAATATTCTTTAACACCTGCTGGTAACCAAATGCCTTTCGCAGGTTTGTTACCTCTAGTATCACATCAGATGCTGTTTTACGTGCGGTTCTGTCAGAGATTATATCTATTGGTGTTTTTTTCATAGCAACATATCGGTTATCTGAACTGCTACCATATCTACCACAATAACCATAAGAGAAGCCACAACAACTGCATTATTTGCTGCAATTCCAACACTCTCTGTGCCTCTTCCTGCTGTATAACCATTGTAACATCCTACTATGCCAATTACAGCTCCAAAGACAAATGATTTTATAAGAGCCGGTAAAAAATCCATAAAATTAATTGAACCGAATGCCTGCGAGACAAACAGAACAAGATTTACGTTGCCTTTTATATTGACGCCAATCCAGCTTCCAATTAGTCCGGAAGTATCGGCAAATATTACAAGTATTGGCAGCATAAGAGTAGCTGCAAGTACCCGGGTTACTACAAGATACTTGAAAGGATTTGTTGCAGATACCTCCATAGCGTCAATTTGTTCTGAAACTTTCATGGATCCTAATTCTGCACCCATCCCCGAACCTATTTTCCCGGCGCATATCAAGGCAGTAATTACCGGTCCTATTTCGCGGATGATCGAGACTGCTATCATTCCGGGGAGCAAAGTGACAGCTCCAAAGCGCGCCAGCGCCGGACGTGATTGAATAGTCAGTACAATGCCCATGATAGCACCTGTGATTACAACCAGGGGCAACGATTTGTTGCCGATTTTAAAACACTGGCTTAAGAACTCTTTGAATTCAAAACCACGGGAAAAAGTTTCTCTGAATATTTGTGTAATGAATACAGAGATATTACCGACACCAGAGAAAAAACTGTTTGCCTTTTCTGCTTTCACAAAAGTCTTCTCGCTTAGCCTTCTCGATTGCCCGGTTGCGAAACTTTTAACTTTTACCAGAGGTTTAATAATTTTCATCTTTCCTTCAATATATCTGGTTTCTTTTTTGGTTTGATCTTAAAAATGGTCATAACAGGCATTGTGTCACCCAATAAAAAGCCCCAGGGTTTCAAAGGTTCAATATGATCGAAAATGAGTTTTATTATTGCTGTCAAAGGGATGGATATAAACATACCGGGGATACCCCATAAAGCTCCAAAAGCCAGGACCACAACTATTGATACAAGTGCATTGATCTTTACCTTCGAGGCAACTATTTTAGGAACAATGAAGTTATTATCTATTAGCTGAATGAAATAATAGGCAGCCATTACGTACAGGGCATACAATGGTGAGGATTTCGTGACTATAGCTACCATCATTGGCAAAGCCACAGCAACCAATCCGCCGATATACGGAATAACATTCAGCAATGCGCCGATAATACCCAGTAACAATGCATACTCAATACCAAGTATCAGGAGTGCTGCTGTATCAAGTATCGCTACCAGAATAGCTTCGATCACAAGACCTGAAAGATAACTTTGAATAAGTCTTTTTACCTGGGTTATTATTTTGCTTACTTCCTCCCGATTATCAGTTCCAAATATCCTGCGTACAAATTCAATCAGCAATGGCTGGTAAAACAAAAGCATAAAAATATAGACAGGAATTAAAAGTACAACCACCAGCCCGTTACCAACATTAACAAGCGTCTGTCCGATTGCTGTGCCGCTTGAATTAAGTATTTCACCTTTTGTTTTAGTGATCCATTCAAGGATTTTTTGCGGGCTTATATCGAAATATCCTGAAATCCAGTCCAGTATTTCGTTGACATAGCTATTAAATTTTTCAACCAGTTTCGGCCATGATTCGCTAAAGCCGCTTATCTGAGAAAACAGGAATGTGGCCAGACCAAAAAACAATAAAATGGCAATGACTAAAGTGATGGAAATGGAAAGAACTCTGTTTATTCTAAGTTTAACAAAAAAATTTACTATAGGGTGGAGTACAATTGCTAACATTGTCGCAAAAATGAGAGGAATAATTATAGACTTTCCAATGTATAGCATTGAAATAAAGGCAAACATTCCAATGAAAAAGAATGATGCCTTTGCATAGAGCGGAAATTTTAATTCTTTGTCCATTAAGCATTTTAAACCAGGTAACGATTTTAAGAACCGGTTTCCTTCTTATTGAATAAACGATGCAGTATAATATGTCCAAGCGACTTAACTGCTTCAGGATTTTTTACTATCATCGTGGTAATCCCAAACTGTAAAACAGTCCCAAGAAGCTTCTTGAGGAGATTGGCTGATGACCCCACAAGTGTTTTGTTTGATAAATATCCGGCGGCCAGACCTACTGTTGTACTAAGCATTCCACCCATCAGGTCAGGAGATGATCTTAACCGGCTGAATGTGCTTCTGATGAGGTTAACAGGCCTGATACTTTCAATTATTTCAAAGAATTGTCCCTTCAGTTCCGCCCCCTGAATACTCTGGCGGTCCTCTAACAACTTTATGGCATCTTTCAGCTCTTTGGAAGTATTTATGATTTGCATATACTTCTATTTTAAAACATGTTTAATAATTGAATCGCTGACTACTTTTTTAATCCACTCATGCATAAAGAAATATACAACTAACCCGGTAACCGCGTAAAATCCGGCTACAATAAAGAAACCGAGCCATATTTTGCCAAGTATCTCTCCAAGCCAGAGAGCTATGCCCAATGTTCCCATGAGAAAGAATAGGGTAAGAAAAGTAATGACAACCAGGTTAAAGACTAATCCTGATGCTAAAGCTGTTGATTTGTCAAGTGCTTTAAGCTTTAACAGCTCAAAGCTTGTCTTACCGAATTCTTCCCCGCTTTCTAACAGGGACTCAAGGGGATGAATTTCTCTTTCTTCCATGATTTACATTCTGAAATGCTCAGTTGGTTGCTGCTTTTACGTCTTTTTTTATTGATTCTGCCTTGGTTTTTACTTTTTCAACATCTTCTTTAACCTCTTCGACCTTTTCACCAATTGAGTCCAGAAGGTCATTGAACTTTTCTTTCAATGAATCAACATAGTCCTCGCTTTTTTTAGTAATATTTTTCCTTGTGGTTTTTCCTTTTTCCGGAGCGAATAATACACCTAATAATGCACCTGCAGCGACCCCTGCGAGTAAACCTAGTAATACTTTGCCTGAACTCATAGCTTTTAATTTAATAAGTTTATAATTTAATAATGAATGTGCCGGTAAGCACTAAATCAAACCACTCTTCTTCCCTGAATAACTCTCAGTATAATAGCAACTACTGCAATTACAAGAAGTATATGAATCATCCCTCCTGCACTGTATCCGATAAACCCGATTGCCCATGCAATGATTAATATGACAGCTACTACATAAAGTAAATTTCCCATGATTTTAAGTTTTTAATTATTAATAATATTTGGTTTAAAACCCATAAAAAGATCATATTATTTTTAGATAAGGATCTCTATTACAAAGGTGACTTTAAATGTGAATGAACACCTTACATAACTTTCAAAATTAGTTACATCATTCACACATTCAGATCCTCTCACCTATGTCTGAAAATGATTTTCTGACGAAGAAATTATTACCCCTCTTTTTTTTCTGCAGAATCTTTCCCCGGTTCCGATATTCCGTCCGAATCGTAAAGCTGTGAATTTCTTTCTTTAAGTTTTTGAATCAGAATATACCATTCTTCAAATCTTTCCGTGATCAGGCAGGTTATGTTATTTTCATTATTATTAATATACACCTTTGTCAGTTTAAGTATAGGTAAACAAAATATCCGGATCAAAATTCATTGATTTTTTTCAGACACTATTATATAATTCAGGCAATAAGTTATATTATTCCCACATTAAGCGTAGGGGGAGCAGATGGTCTGGAAACAAGGTATACATGGAATTGGTTGATGAGACCGGGAGATCCTTCGCTTCGCTCAGGATGACAACTCATTCAAGGATCACAAGAGGGGTGAAGAAGTGGCGATTCGTATAGGATTATTCTAAATGAAAAATTTTACTCACGAATCGCCACTTCTTCACCCCTCCATTTACCACCAGTAATTCATGTCATCCTGAGCAAACCGAAGGATCCCCTAATCATTATAACTGTACTATCTAAAATAGATACTACAATAGCTAACTGAAGATTCAACATGAATCATATATAATGTGTTTTTTTCTGAATGGGAGTATGGTTACTGAGTTACTTACGACACGGTGCGGAATGGTGCCATGTGGAATCGGTTTATGAGATAACGAAATTTTACTCCTGAACTTTCCAGGTTGGGTTTTTCTTAAGGTACAGGAGTTCTTTTTCGAAGATGAAGCCCTGTAAAACCAAAACTATTGCAAGTACCGGAAGAAAATGAATAATGCTGCCGGCTTTGAGAACAAAGAATCCAACAGCCCAGACTATAACAAGAAGAACGGCGATCAGATAAAGTAAAATACGCATGGCTGATATTTTTAATTATAAAGATCTGGTAATAATAATTATCAAAGGTGAATGAATCATCCGATTTTACTATTACACATCTTTGGGAAAATGTTACAACAATTACATATTCTTACTTGTGATTGATCTTAAATTCCTGATTTGCCTGAAGTGCAGGGGAGTAAATCCGGTGATCTCCTTAAACTGAACGGATAGCTGTGACACATTCCGGAATTTTAACTGAGCAGCAATATCTGAAAGATTTAGCTTATTATAAACCAGCAATTCTTTTACTCTCTCTATCTTGTGTTTCAGCAGAAAGTTCTCAATAGTAATGTTCTGAACCTCAAAAAACAGATTATTAAGCCATGAATAATCGTGTTCAAGTGTTTTACTAAGATAATCAGGGAAATTCTTCAGATGTTCACCTGAATAATGAACCAGTTCAACGACACATTTTTTTATTTTTTCTATATCCCTGCTTTTTTGCTGATCGAGCAATTCGAACCCTGACTTTTTTAATGCTGAATTGAGTTCTGCCCACTGAGTGTCCGAAATATATTCTTTGATCACAACTTCTCCCAGGACGATACTTGTTTTGTGCAATCCCATCTTCTCCAATTCCGACTCAACAATCAGTTTGCACCTTATGCAAACCATGTTTTTTACATATAATATCATCTGATAAGTATAATAGTTCTTTATGTCCGATTAACGATCTACTCGTATCCGCTTTTTATTATTGTGGATATCATTTTAAACCTCTCATTTGCTTTTATGATATTTGGAGTATGGGCTGGAATTATTATTGACTGCCCTGTATCAAGGAAATGCGGTTTTCCGTCTATAACAATTTCTGCTTTTCCATCGATTATCTGCGCAAAGGTATCAAACGGAGATATTTTTTCGCTTAATCCCTCACCCGTATCATATGCTTCTGCACTGACATTTCCTGTCGATTTTTTGATGATAGTTTTTGTTACAACTGAATTAGGGACATATTCAATTATTTCAACGATAATAAACGCTTTTGATTTTTCAACATCTACATTATCCATTTTCTTTATCTCTTATCATATTAAAAAACTAGTTTGAATCAAAATAATGAGCTTGACTGGCACTGATACATACAGGGAAATACACCGGCTAGTTTTTCTTTCCAAAAACCAGAACAGCGCCACCCACAATCATTATTCCTACACCAACAAGAGGAGACCAGTTAACTCTGTGAGGGGCTGATGCAGTGATTTTAATGGAGCCGATATCCAGAACCTTTTCCCTGGTGAAATATTTGAAACCGGTTATAACTGTGAATAATAACCCTACTACAATAATCGCAATACCTGTATTTTTCATATAAATTTCTGATTAATTCATTGGCAAAAGCAGGGAATAAAGATCAGTCCTATCTTATGCTGAATTGTTACATAACTTCCTGAATAGTTTACATTATTCACACATTTTGGATGAATATTGCTACATCCGATCCATATACCAGTTCAACTCTTTTTCCATTTTGCGGTACCTTATTATAGTAGCAATGATTTTCTTTGTACGCATAAATGCAGTTTCACTCTTTACAACATAATCAAAGGCTTTATGATGCATACACGTAATAGCAACATCTATCTTATCCTGTGAAGAGAGCATAACAACAGGAATGGTCGGATCGAATTCCTTGATCTTATCCAGTGTCTGGATGCCGTTCATTGCATTTATTTCGATACCGTCAAGAAAGTAATCAAGAATTATAACATCAGGCTGATGGGATAAATTTTCGACACAGAGTTCACCCGTTGCAAAAGTTTCAATTTCAAAATCCGTATTCTGAAGGAACTCAATCTCGAGCAATTTTAAAAACACAGAATCATCATCCACAAGGAATAGTCTGACTTTATCTTTTGTCTTCATGAATTGTTGTTTTTAATTGTATTATACTCTTCCGTCAATTCAATACATGCCTGGGTACAAACATCTTCGAGTTTTAACACCATGGCCGGTATCCCGTCTACCTGATTCTGTCTGCCTGCAAATTCCTGAACCTGTTTTGCAATGTTTTCAAAATCAGTACTGATACCCATTATGGAAAAAGAAGGAATAATTTTATGGACTGCCGAGTACAATGTATTCCAGTCTCTTTCCTGAAAACTTTTTTTCATTGTTTTTATTAACGTCGGTGTTTGTTCAAGATAAAGCGAAATCATCTGCATCATTAATACCGGATCAGATTTGGTCCGGCGTGTCAGATAATCCAGGTCAATGAATTTAAATTTTTTATTTTTAACAGCTTCATTTTCTTTTTGTTCTGAAACAGGGCTGTTTTTTTTAACTAAGCCGACAATTTTACTGTACAGGATTCTTTCATCAACCGGTTTTGAGATATAATCATTCATTCCGACTGCTTTGCATTTCGCAAGGTCAACTGTAGTTACATCAGCTGTCAGTGCAATTATTGGTATTTCAGGATTTATTTTTTTCCGGATATATTCTGTAGCTTCAAAACCATTCATTTCGGGCATCTGAAGATCCATCAAAATAACATTATAGGAAATGGTCCGCAATTTTTCAATTGCAATTTTGCCGTTTGCTGCAATATCACATTCAAATCCGAAATCGTCAAGTAGTGTTTTCATCAATAACTGATTGAGCGGAATGTCTTCAACTACCAGAACTTTTATGTTCTTAAGATCTTTGTCAAATTCCACCAGCTCGGATTCCAATTCAGCATCAGAAGTAGTTTTTTGAAATGTTAACATGAAACTGAATACCGAACCTTCACCGATTGTGCTTTTCACCTGAACCGAACCACCCTGTCCTTCCACTAATTGCTTTACTATAGCAAGACCTAATCCTGTTCCGCCATACAATCTTGAAGTCTCACTGGAAGCCTGCTGAAAGTTTTCAAAGATCTTCCTGATTTTATTTTCCGGAATTCCTATGCCGGTATCTGATATTGAAAATTCAATTGTAACTTTTTCATCATCTTCATTTATCAGTCTGATGCCTACTGTAATTTCACCTTTTGATGTAAACTTGACTGCGTTGCTGACAAGATTTATTATTACCTGGTGCAGACGAACCGGGTCGCCTACCAGTACCTGAGGTATATTATTGTCGTATTCTTTTATCAGTTTTAAATTTTTTTCAAGGATTTTTGATTCGAACAGATGCAGCATGGCTGAAATTGACAACGATAGTCTGAACGGAACCATTTCAAATACCATTTTTCCTGCATCTACTTTTGCAAGGTCAAGTATGTCATTTAACAATACAATAAGTGCATCACCACTAAGTTTAATGGCAGTAAGATATTCTTTCTGTTCTTCTGTCAGAGTTGTTTTAAGTACCACTTTTGTAAATCCGATGATGGCATTCATCGGTGTCCGGATCTCGTGGCTCATATTTGACAAAAACTGCTGTTTGGCTTTCATGGCATTTTCAGCAAAAATCGTAGCGCTTTCTGCTTTACTTTTTGCCTCTTCGGCCAGCTCTGTTGCCATCTCAGCGAATACTTTGGCTTCCAGCAACTCATTTGCAATTCTCTTCTGTTCTGTCACATCTCTCGCGACAAGCACAACACCAAGGACATTCCCTCTCTCATCTTTATAAACTGATCCGTTGAACAGAACATCGGTCAGCTTCCCGTCTTTTATAGTAAGCGGGAAGTCAGTAATAAAGCCCTGTGAAAATATTTGCTTATAAGCTTTTCTTGAACTCTCAGGTTCTGTAAAATAGTTGAAGAAGTCGCTGTTTATAATCTCCTCTCTTGTTTTTTCAGTTGCTACCAGAGTTGCTTCGTTCACGTCGATTATTTTACCATCGGGACTTATGGCAAAAAGTGGATCCTTGCTGGCTTCAATAATAGAACGGGCATATTGTGAAGCAAGTTTCCTAGCGGTATCATCCCTGGCAACAATTACAACTCCCTGTATATTTCCTTCATCATCTTTATATAGGGACCCGTTGAATAATACATCGGTGAGATTGCTGTTTTTATGACGCAGTGTAAGCGGAGAATCCGCAACAGATCCATGTGTGAACACTTCCTCATAAACTTCCCTGGCTTTCTGGGGCTCGGTAAAATAGTCGATAAAGTTAGTGCCTGTAAGCTTCTCCCGGGTTATTCCGGTAATACTCACCAAAGCCTCATTCATGTCCATTATCTTACCTTCTGCGCTGATTGTGATCAGAGGGTCAAGACTGGCTTCTATCAGGCTTCTAGTATATTTAGATTCCCTGCTTAATGTTGTTTCCATCTGATTAGTTTAAGCTTTTAGTATTTCCTAACTCTTCAATTGGTATACGCCTTTTATCTTTAAGCTTTTTAAAATGTGAGGGAGAGAGTCCTGTAATTTTCTTAAACTGATTTGATAAGTGGGCCACGCTGCTGTAGTTTAGCTTATAGGAAATTTCGGTAAGATTAAGTTCATCATACATCAGAAGTTCTTTTATCCTTTCAACTTTATGGATAATGATGAATTGCTGGATGGTAATGCCTTTCACCTCTGAAAACATATTTGAGAGATAAGTATAATCGAGATCTAATTTATCACTCAGAAAATCAGAAAAATTTATTTTTATTATATCAGTTGTATGATGGACCATTTCAATAATCACATTTATTATCCTCTCAATCAATACAGCCCGTTTGTCGTCCATCAGTTCAAAACCGGCGTTGAGTAAACCGGATTTCAGTTCTTCCCGTTTTTCAACCGACAGATCTTCCATGATCTCAACTTCACCCAGATCGACAACTATAAAATGCAGACCGAGCTTCTTAAGCTCTTCTTTCACTGCAAGTTTGCAATGGTTGGATACCATGTATTTTATGTACAGTTTCAACTTGTTTATTCGTTAATTATAACATGCAAAACTGTCGAAAGGAGTGATCATTGTATTATACAATTACACTAATGCGTTACATAATTCACACATTATGAATAGTCATCAGGACAAGAAAGCTCAAATGGCTGACCAGAGATTAAAGATTTTCAAGCGAGATACGTCTTTTATGCTTGAGCTGCTTGAAGTGGGAAGGGGTTAACCCGGTAACTTTTTTAAATTGATTCGAAAGATGAGCTACGCTGCTATAATGTAGTTTATAAGCAATTTCTTTAAGATTAAGTTCGTCGTAAACGAGCAATTCTTTTACCCTTTCGATTTTATGAAAAATAAAAAAATGTTCGATGGTTATCCCCTGTACCTCCGAGAATAAGTTGGCAAGATATGTATAGTCGTAGTTTATCTTGGAGGTTAAGTAATCCGAAAGATTTATTTTCAGAGGATAATCAGAATAATGTATCAATTCAATAATGACAGTTTTTATTTTTTCGATAAGCATGCTCTTTCTGTCATCCATCAGTTCGAGCCCCTGCTTTTGCAATGCTGTATCAAGATTGGCTTTTGTGACTTCAGCAATTTCTCCGTTGATCTCTGCTTCGCCCAGTTCTATGGAAGTGTACTGAATCCCGAGCTTATCCAACTCTGATTTTACAACCATTTTGCAACGTATGCAAACCATATTTTTAATATAGAGTCGCAATTTAAAGTTGTGTTTATACGGTTAATTAATGCCCTAAAATTAAGAAATTTCTTTATGGCTGCAAAATCTTGAATGTCAGATGTGCGGAGTAATGCTATTCAAGCCAGATGGAGCTCCCCTGGAACACTGTACAACAAGAGAGGCTCCCTAAAACCGGCAGGGAGCAAAACTTACAGGATGCTGATTGACAAATACAATTGAATTGTAGAATTGCGGGCATCCGGGATTCGATATGACTGACCCAGAATTGACCTCTCTTTACCAACAGGCTTCATCCCATATTCGTAACGAACTCCAACACTGAATTTTTTGAGATCTAATCCTGCACCTGCTACCAATCCCCAATCATACATTTCAAAATCAGATTTCTTCAGGTCACTCTCAAAGTTTATAAGATCCATACTTGACTTATTTGTAATTTTAACGCTGGTTAATGTTGCAAGATATATGCCTCCATGAACATTAAAATTCTCAGTCAGATTGATTACAGCAAGCAAGGGCATCTCTATATAACTCAGTGAAAAACTGGCTTTCCCGCTGATGAAACTGTTGTATGTCAGCTCGGATCCTTTCTTTGTGTATAATAATTCCGGCTGAAATGCGAGAACAGATGTGAATGGCATTTTAAGAAAAAGACCGGCATTAAAACCTGTTAATGTATTATTATCCTGCACGTCTTTTGTATACATATTTGAAATATTGAGGCCGCCTTTTATACCGAATCTCAGATTACTGCGATCTGGCGACTGCCCTGTTACTGACGTTATAGAAAATATCAATACTATTATCAGTATTGCTGGAAATTTGTGGTTTATTCTTTTCATGATAATTTTAGATTGTTAGATTAATATATATGTATAATGTACTAGAAATTATTTGTTGTCAGAACTGTTTCGGAAGATGGAATCTGGACATTTGCCTCATACTCGGCTGTGATGAATATCTTTACCGGTCTGAATGAAGAAATATTCTGAAATGATGCTTTCAAGGTTTTTGACATGAATGCAGCAGAACTTTTTACCTGGCCCATATTTTTAATATTATTATTTCCGTCATCCATCCAGACCACATACGTGTTTTTTGGCGGATCAAGTCTGTTTGGCAAAGCCAGGTTGAAAATTTCAATGCTGATGACAAAATTCTTGTTCCTGTCAGTCTTCATTTTCACTTTGCCCTCAGCGGCAGGGACTATTGAAGAATTCAAAAATGGCGCTTTTACTGCACATCCAGAAAATGATAAGATTGCAACAGAAGAGATAATGATCAGAAAGATAAATTTTGACAGATTATTCTTCTTTAAAGTATTAAAAGTCTTTTGCGTTTTCATTTGTTCCGGAATTTAGTTTTGATAAAATAATTGTCATGCAAAGTTGAAGCTCTTTGTACTGTAAAGTCTTACATAACTTTAGAATAAACTTACATCCTTTACATATTGAGACGGTTTAAGCCAGGATAAAGGAGTTTTAACCTATTCGTAATCTGTGAATTATATAACATTTATCCTAAATATTGTAATAGTTAAAGAATTAAGTGTGTCAATTTTGTTTATTGAATATTCAGATCAACCGGAGGGGACTTTAAACCAACACGAACCAAAGACTGCCATGAGAATATTACTGGTAATTTTCTTTTCATTATTGACTGCAGGAGCCGCAGCTCCGGATCTTAATGTAATTTTTATTGTGAAACCAGACCCGATCAATGCTTACGAAAGAATTTTAATGGCTGTTTTCCATGTAGAATGCAACGGTAATTTAAAAGCTTATAATCAACTCGAAGAAGCCAAAGGTCCTTTGCAAATAAGACCGATAAGGTTACTGGATTATAATTTGAGAACGGGTAACAAATATCTACTGGATGATTGTTACGATTTTAATATTTCGAAAAAGATCTTCATGTATTACGCCCTGAAGACAGGTTATCCGAATTACGAAGTAATAGCAAAGAACTGGAATGGTTCTGGTAAGATGACATCAGATTACTGGGAAAAAATTAAGCTGGAATTGTAATAATAATTAATTGAATGTGGGAATAGTATAACATTCTTCCAGAATTGTGTAATCTCATTTCTGGAAAACAAACAGATATTTGGGACAATAAGTCTTAATACAATTTAATAACAAGAACTATGTCAAACACAAGCGCAAAAATAAAAACAACTATCAGTTGGGATGATCAGGCTAGAAAACTTAAGCAAAGATTCGAAACTCTCACTGACCAGGACCTTTATTTTGAACAGGGAAAAATGGAGGAAATGATAACACGGCTTCAAACAAAGGTTGGCAAGAGCAAACATGAGATTTACCAGCTGATTACGAAACTTTAGGTTGCCCGACGATTTATTGCCTCAAGGCAAGTTTGACTTTTATAAATACTTACTTCAGATGAATAAGTCATTACTTACCTTTTTGATTTTCACCTTTCCATTGGCGCTTACCGGAAGGGAAGCCTGCATTTATGATTTTTCTGACTGCACTCCTGGTATTTTCTATTCTGCTAAAGGGCCAATAGCGACAATTGTTCCTGGTGTATTTGCCGCTTCAGCTTTGTCGCCAAAAGTAGGAATTATAACACAACCTTCATGCGGTCAGACAACAGGTAGTGTTGCATTAAGCGATTTGCCTAAAAAAGGATCCTGGGTTCTTACCAGAACACCTGGTGGAGTGAAAACTGCTGGTCACGGAACAGGTATCACAATTACAGGGCTACTGCCGGGGACCTATTTCTATACTGTCACAGATGAAACAGGATCAACATCAGGACCTTCCTCTGATATCATTATAAATAACCAGCCGGCCTCACCTCCTGTCCCCGTGCAGGCAATAGATTGCTCGCAGGGTTCCGGAAAAGCTACCGTATCTGTAGTCAGTCCCCTTGGAACAGGTCTCGAGTACAGGTTGGATGGAGGAACATACCAGTCTTCTACAAGCTTTACAGCAATTTCCAACGGAAGTCATAACATTTCTGTAAGAAATTCATCAGGTTGTATAACAACAGGGGGAAATTTCTCCGTATCATGTTCATCGGTAAGTTTAGTGTCGGCTCCTGTTATCAGAAGTATTACCCAGACTACCTGTATTTTGTCTACCGGCAGCGTAGTTCTGTCGGACCTGCCTGCAACGGGTACCTGGACATTGACACGATACCCTGGCACCATCGTATCAACAGGAACAGGAACTGGTACAACTGTTACAGGACTTTTGCCTGATACATATAATTATACTGTTACCAATTCACAGGGAGCCACGTCGCCCGTATCAGCAAATGTGGTAATTAATCCACAGCCACCAATGCCATCTGCCCCTGTTATCGGAGCAATTTCTCAACCAACCTGCAAGATAAGCACCGGTACGGTGTTACTGACCGGATTGCCTTCCGGATCTTCATGGACCTTAATGCGTTTACCGGACAAAGTAATAACAACCGGTACAGCGATAAGCACTTCTGTATCAGGTTTAACAACAGGAACTTATAATTTCATTTTGACTAATTTATACGGATGTGTATCTGTTCCATCAGCCAGTATATCTATTGACCCACAACCTACTGTCGTGCCAAAAGTTATTGTCACAAATCCGGCTCCGGTTTGTGCTCCTGCCACTATAAACCTGAATGATGCAACTCTTACCACGGGTTCAACAAAGGGTTTGACCTACACATACTGGACAAATCCTGAAGCAACAATTCCTTATCTGACTCCGGTAACCGCCGGTTCAGGCACCTATTACATAAGTGGTTCATTGGCATCAGGATGTTTTGATACCAAACCCATAATTGTAACTGTAAACCAGAGAATTGCTGCGTATGCAGGTCCTGATCAGGTTCTTGAAAACATTTTAGTCACTACTCTGGCAGCTAATGATCCGGGTCCGGATATCAGCGGCAGATGGTCAGTAATCAATGGAAAAGGTGAATTTTTTGATTCAACTTATGCCAGAACTTCTGTCACTAATTTGTCTGTGGGTAAAAACACTTTCTTATGGACTGTGAAGAATGGAGTTTGCCCTCCTTCTCTTGACTCAGTTGACATTATTGTTCGTGACTTTGTTATTCCAACTTTAATAACTCCTAATAATGACGGGAAAAATGATTATTTAATCATAGGTGGAAATAAACTGCCTCCGAAAACGGAGCTGGTCATTTTTGACAGGAGGGGAGCAAGGGTATTCATAAACGATAATTATGACAACAAATGGGACGGGGTGGACTCTTACGGGAATCCTCTTCCTGATGATACTTATTTTTTTACTGTCAAATCGGGAAATGTTAAAGCAATTAATGGCTATGTGGTTCTAAGACGCTGATAATACAAACTGATATTGAAAAAGATTATAAAAATAGCCTTATTTCTCTTAACGCCTGTTAGTGCATCGGGACAACTTACTCCAGTTTCTGACCATTACATATTGAATCCGCTTACTATCAACCCTGCATATGCAGGAAGCAGAGGTGCCTTGAATATTGCTGCTTTTTCAGACGCCAATGGGTCGGTATAACTGGTGCTCCTGAGACCATGACATTTGCAGCAGATGCCATGCTTCAGAGTGCAAAAGTGGGGCTGGGACTGATTATTGTAAATGATAAAATTGGGGTTACAAAAGAAACCTCCTTTAAATCAGCCTATTCATACAAAGTAAACATTGGTAAAGGAAGTATTTCTTTCGGATTAGGAGCAGGATTAAAAACCACTAATACCGACTGGTCAAAACTGGTAGTGCTTGATCCGGGTGATGAATATTATCTCATCGCTTCCAGGGTATTTGTAGTGCCTGATTTTAGTTTTGGTTTCTACTATACGAATCTTAAGTAGTACCTGGGTATTTCAATTCCTAATTTAATAGGTTATAAATATAACTTCGATTAGTTTTTTAAACAATTTTTAATTTCTGTTATTTTGGTTTAATTCTCAGTCTGGTAATGATAAGTATGTGTGAATTATGTAAATTTTTTAAGCAATTGTGTAACAGCTTCAGGTGGTTTGACCTATACCTTTATTCCTTTAAATATATACACTAATTTAAAACAAAAAAAATGAAAAAAATTATCCTTTTTGTATTCATAATGATCTTCACATTGAGTGCAACAACCGCATTTGCAAACAAGTCAGATAAGAAATCCACAGACAAACTTGCTGTTCCTGTAAAAACTGAAAACAAGTTATCTGAAGAAGAGATAAGCCATTTGACAAAACGAGTTGAAGAAATCCGTGACATGGATAAAACTGACATGACTGTCAAAGAAAAACGTGAACTGAGAAAGGAACTGAGAACTATTAAAGAAAACGTACGTAGAGATGGTGGTTATTTATATATTGGTGGTGGTACACTTCTTCTGATTATACTTCTCATCATTTTACTTTAATCAACATTAGTTTCTATGATTCTGGCATATAATTTATGAACAAAAAGCAATGGCTCTCTTTTAAATCAATATATTTTTAAGTTAGGTTCAAGTAGTTTTAAGTTTAAGTCAGGTAATGAGGAGGATTGGTTAACTAGCAATCCTCCTCTTCTTTTTTATCCTTATATTTATACACATCCATTGAATGTATCTCATTCCATGATGTTTACCCCATGCTCGTCCCCTAAACTAATCTCTCATCACATTTCAAATTAAGTCACTTTCAGAAAGAGAGAAGGAGATCCCTCGCTTGCGCTCGGGATGACAGGTATGTAATTGATTAGCAGGAGGAAGAAGCGGCGATTCGTGACTCAAATACTTCATAAACTAAATGTCGCCGCGAATCGCCGCTTCTTCCTCCAATGTCCAACAAAATAACCTGTCATCCCGAATTCCGACAAATCGGAGCTTTCGGAGGTTTGGAGGAATGAGGGATCTCCTTATCACAGTATGAACTTATTAAAAAAGATGTGATGTAAGATTCGGCCCCCCTAAAGGGGGTTCTACACAGTAATAGTCTTAAGACGCAGTCTGTTCAATGATTTATTTCAGGTCTATAAATACTTTATTATAGTACACCATAAAACATTGTCCTCTCTCATAACTCTAATATTGTAATAGAATTTGCATCGTATCCACAAAATTAATGTGAGAAACAAGTTTTCTTAAAGCCCCCTTTAGAGGGTTTGGGGGTAAAAAAGGGAGGAATAAGAAATTTCGGGTACGATCAAAAATCTGTATAAAGATTAGTCAGGGGGTTGGGGGTAAAAAAGGAAGGAATGAAAAATACCGGGTATTATCGAAGATGTGTATAAGTAATAGTTTTTATGACAAAGGCAAGAGTCACAAAAGTTTAATGTGTGAATAATGTAACTTAATTAATCAATTGACAAAGGCAAAAGTCAAAAAAGTTTAATGTGTGAATAATGTAACTTAATTAATCAATTGTGTAATAAGTTAAAGAACAGCCCTATCTACCTTTGAAACGTTAGATTTATACTATAACTTAAAAAATTGAAAATGAAAAAAATTATTCTTTTTATCAGCATCATGATCTTATCATTAAGTGCTGCAACAGCATTCGCAAATACTCCTGATTCAAAGTCAGGATCAAATAACGGACTTGTTCCGGTCAAAACAGAGATTAAACTTTCAGGAGAAGACTTTAACCGTCTGACGAAACCTGACAGGGAAATACGCAAAATGGATAATAGTGTAACGTCTGTTCAGGAAGGTCGCAGGAGAGGAAGAGATCGCGTAGTAGTTGTCGGAGAACATCATAGAAGTAATGGGGTAATATATATTGGAGGTGGAACAATCCTTCTTATTATCCTGATCATCCTTTTAGTCTGATAGTACACGTTCTCACTGCCCGTCGTGGTAGTTCAATACTAAAATTAGTTGGGTTATAATCCTGATCCGGTGAAGTATTATGAAAATTAAAGAAAAGAAAAAATGTATAGAGAAAAATCAATGTTCGTTACAGAATCAGCTATGTATAATGAAAAGAGAGCATTAAATTCATCTGATCTGTCTGTATTGATTGCTAATCTTAAGAATGAAGAGACATGGGAGGATGGTGAACTGAAGTCTGCAATTCTGCTTAAGAGTCCGGCAAAAAAGATAATATTGACTGTATTACATAAAGGAACAGAAATAAGATCTTACCAATCAGATTACTCACTTACTTTTCAGGTAATTGAAGGAAAACTGAAGTTGAACTACGGGAATAAGACTTTTAGCCTGGGAAAGGGTGAGGTTCTGATTATGAATGAAAGAATAAAATATAAAATTGAATCAGTTGAAGATTCAGCATTTCTCATGGTTTTAGCTTCAGGGAAAGAAAACTAAAGATAAAATATTTACAATGAAAATCCATTTTAAAGTAGCATTATTACTTCTAGTCCTTGCAGGCTCTAACCTAGCAATTCCTTCCGCGGTTTTTGCACAGCAGGGAAATGTAAATTTCCAGGTTTTTTATGATCAGTTGAGTCCATATGGAGAATGGACCAGCAATTCTGATTATGGTTATATCTGGATCCCTGACGTAGGCCCTGAGTTTTCTCCCTATTCAACAAATGGATCATGGATAATGACAGATTACGGCTGGACATGGGTTTCAGATTACCCATGGGGATGGGCTCCCTTCCATTATGGACGCTGGGATTATGATAATAATTACGGATGGTTCTGGGTACCCGACAACGAATGGGGTCCTTCATGGGTTACCTGGAGAAGAGGTAATGGTTATTACGGATGGGCACCAATGAGACCCGGGATAAGTGTGAGTATGAGTTTTGGAAATGGATATGATAATATTGACCATTGGAATTTTGTACGAGACAGGGATTTCGGGCGACCAAACCAGGGTCGCTATTATGTCAACAGGAGGGATAATGATATGATAATAAGAAGTTCTTCAGTAATAATTAATACTTATAATGATAATAATAGAAACGTAACATATATCAGCGGACCCGGTAGAGAAGATGTTCAAAGATACTCAGGCAGAAGGATCAGCAACGTTACAATTCATGATAATGACAGACCCGGTCAAAATCTGTCGAGAAACCAGCTTGAGATTTACAGACCGCAATTCGACCGTAATAATGACGCCAGACAGCGATCTGCTCCATCAAAGGTACTAGATATAAAGGATGTTCGTCCTGTAAGCGAAAGAAATTCCGGTAACAGAAGAAATGATGTTCATGTAAATCAACAGCAACTGCCTGCAGAAAATAGAAAAACAGATCAAACGAGAGCGGTACAGCGGGAGCAGCCAGCTGATAACAGAAGAAACGATCAGCAGAGACAAAAGGAATTACAGATTCAGCAGCAGCAACAGGTGCAGCAACAGGCACAACAACAACAGATACAACAGAAGCAACAAACTGAAAGCAGTAGACTGGATCAGCAAAAACAAAAAGATCAGCAACAACAGCAACAACAGGTACAGCAACAGCAACAACAACAGCAACAACAAAAACAGGAAACTGAAACCAGTAAGCAAGATCAACCACCTCAGTCACAGAAACAATCTCTTCAGCAAAATACACAGCGGAAACAGGAAGTTTCTGGTTCTGCCAGAAGCAAAAGATTGGAACGGCAGCAAAACAGAGCCAACTCAGCGGATAAAAAAGTAAAAAAAGATGACAAATCAAACCAGGAGAAGCGGTAAATTATATTGATTTTGGATTTAATGCAGGGATGTTGTAAAAAATATCCCTGCTTTTTTTTCTAAGAGCAAAGGTGTCACTCTTATGCATGTACATTCCTGATCCCCTTTTATGCCCCCCAAATGAGCTGTCATCCCAAGCGTCAGCGAGGGATACCAGTCGGGAACCCGGGCAGTAAAGGCGCTCAACAGATGTGAATGTTTTTACGATTGTAACATCTTTGTAACAATAAGATAATATGATATTTAAATCGGGTGAAATGTGTGAATTGTGTAACTAATTCAAAGAATTATGTAACTGCTGTTTTAACTGTTTGCAGTAATTTTACCACAGCTGATAATCTCTTCTGCAAAAATCGGTTTTAAAAAATATTCGTATGAACATACTCTGGAAAAAGAAAAAGGAAAAAATCAGGCAGAAGTTTGCAGTAATAAGTGCGAGAGACTTGATTTTTAAAGAAGGCAGGGAAGAATTGATGTTAAAAAAATTAAGGAATAAACTTGGTAAGACCGATGAAGAAATCCTCAGCTTTATAATTGAGTTTTAATAAAAATACAGTTCATGAAATTTATCTCAGGATAATAAAACTTCAGAAAAAGATAATCCAATGATGCTTCTTATCAGAAATATGGAAAGTGAACGCTGCAAAACAATAGTCAGGCAGGAACTGAAGAAGCTCGGGGTTCATTATAAGTATGTTGATCTGGGGGAGGTTGAACTGTTGATAAAAATTCCGATTGAGAAGCAGACATTATTAGCTGATGCTCTTAAAAAATCAGGTCTGGAGTTAATATTAAATCAGAAAGCCATTCTTATCAAGAAGATTAAAGATGCTGTTAATGATTTCATCTATTTTTCGGATGATATAACCCATCCTAACTTCTCTGCCTATATAACTAAAAAAGTAAACTACGATTATAATTACCTGAGCAAAGCATTCTCTGAAACCGAAGGGATAACCATCGAGAAGTATTTTATACAGCAGAGAATTGATAAGGTAAAAGAATTACTTGTATATGGAGGATGCAGTCTCAATGAGATTGCATATAAACTTCTGTTCAGCAGCGTTGCTCATTTATCAAACCAGTTCAAAAAGGTAACAGGATTAACACCATTCACTTTCAGACAAAGCAAAGACAATAGTTCCAAAAAAAACATTGATATTTGAAACAACTAAAGTCTTTATAGTTTCTGATGCAGGCAAATCCTTTAATCCGAATAACAAAAGCATTTATTTTTTGTCTGTTTTTATCCGGACCAATATCTTCGGCTCTGTCTCAGAAGTACTTTCAGCAGGATGTAAAATATAACATACATGTTACCCTAAATGATAAGCGACAGGAATTAAAAGCCCTCGAAACTATTGATTATATAAACAATTCACCTGATACACTCAGGTTTTTATATTTTCATCTCTGGCCTAATGGTTATTCAGGCAATAAGACAGATCTCGCAAAACAGCTGTCTCTGTCGAAAGGAAAACAAAAACTTTTCGCGGATAACGAATTAAGAGGTTATATTGACTCACTCGACTTCACGATTGACAGCAAACCTGTTCAATGGAAATATTTACCAGGCCAGCCAGATATTTGTATTATCACGCTGAATAAGAAGATAGGACACGGCGATACCATAAGAATAACTACCCCATTCCGCGTTAAGATCCCAAAAGGGGTTACTTCCAGGCTTGGTCATATCGGAGAATCCTATCAGATATCGCAATGGTATCCAAAACCGGCGGTTTATGATAAAAATGGCTGGCACCAGATGCCCTATCTTGATCAGGGAGAGTTTTATTCGGAGTTTGGTAGTTTTGATGTAAGTATTACTCTCCCTGATAATTATATTGTTGGTGCAACAGGGGACCTGCAAAATGCAGAGGAAACAAAGTGGCTTGAGAGTATTGCCGCGGACACAATCTGGAAAATCACGGCACGATACTTAAGGGACGGCTTCCCTCCATCCTCTCTCCATATGAAGACTTTAAGATATACAGGAGATCAGATTCATGATTTTGCATGGTTTGCTGATAAACGCTTTCATGTCCTGAAAGGGAAGGTACAGCTTCCTGTTTCCGTCAGGGAAGTCACAACCTGGACAATGTTTACCAATCAACAGGCAGAATTATGGGAAGATGCCTTAAAATACGTGAATAAATCAATTGAGTATTTTTCAAAACTGATAGGAGACTTTCCTTATAATACTTTTACTGCAGTTCAGAGTGCCCTTAATGCCGGAGCAGGAATGGAATATCCCGGCATTACCGTTATCGGTCTTGCCGATGATGCTTATACTCTTGATGAGGTTATAGCTCATGAGGTCTGTCATAACTGGTTTTATGGAGCAATAGGATCTGATGAACGAAGGTACCCGTTTATGGATGAGGGTATTGTAAGTGCTTATGAAGTGCGATATATGAAGAACCAATACCCGGGGAAGAAATTATGGGAGGTTTATTTCAAAAAGCCTAAAATGGCTAAGTTTCTGCACATAGATAAAATGCCGGTTGAAAGAATTGCCGAGCTTGACTGGCTCGTTCAGGTGAGACAGAACCTTGAGCAACCGATGAATCTTCCTGCTGAGGACTATAGTCCGGCGAACTATGGCACTATAATCTATAATAAAGCCGGCATGGGATTTAATTATCTGCGGGCATATTTGGGGGATTCACTCTTTGATTGCACAATGCATAACTATTATGCGGCATGGAAATCAAAACATCCCGGTCCTGAGGATCTAATGGCAGTCTTCAAATCAACTACCGGTAAAGATCTGTCGTGGTTTTTCACCGACTTTATTGGCACTACAAAACGGCTTGATTATAAAATTGCCCGCCTCGACAATAATAAGTTACTGGTAAGGAATAATGGGGAACTCATATCTCCGGTGATTATTGCCGGTATGAAAGGAGATTCAGTAAGCTTTGAAAAGTGGTTTGACGGTTTCAGGGGATCTCAGTGGATTGATATTCCTAAAGGCAATTATACTGCAATACGGATCGATCCAACGCACGAAATGCCGGATCTTTTCCGTCTTAACAATAACATAAGGAAATCTGGTATCATGCGTAAGGCAGATCAGACCAGTCTGCAGTTTCTTTATACCATTGAAGATCCCGACAAAAGGACAATTATCTGGTTTCCTGCTGTAAACTGGACCAGAGAAGATGGATTTATGATAGGGTTTAATCTGCATAACAGGGTGCTTTTACCAAAACCATTTGAATTTAATCTGACCCCATTCTATAAAGTAAAAGATACGGATATTGCAGGAGACGGAAAGATTTCATTCAACATTACGCCATATGACAATTTTATCAGGATGGCAACTCTCTCTATTGAAGGAACACAATATGGCAGTCCGGGTTTTCAGAATTATATGAGAACAAAGCTTGGTTTAGACATCTTTTTGCGGAATAACGACGTGAATAATTCTTTAAGCCATAAGGTTTATGGATATTACCTGGCAGCCTCAGATCTTTTTCAGATAGAACTAAAATCAGAATTAAAAACAAAATATTATACCCAGATCGGATATCTTCTTGAAAAGAAAAGTTTGGTAAATCCTTACAGCTTCCTGGCCGCTTTTGAATCAGGTAATACCCACCAAAAGATATCAGCCGAGTTTAGATACAAAATCAGCTATTACCAAAAAAACAGTGGTCTGGATATTAGATTATTTACTGGAGGAATGCTGAAAAACAGTTCCACTGTTCCTTTCTATTCATTTTCAGCCAGTGGCAGGGATGGTCGGGAACAATATCTCTTCGATGGCACATTCTATGATCGTTTCAATGAGTCTAGAAAGACCTTCTGGTCGAGGCAGATGACACTGCCAGAAGGTGCTCTTGTATCTCCTGTCAATGACAGCCTGGGATATAGCCGCTGGCTCATTTCTTTATCATTCACCAGTAATCTTCCGGGAAGAGCCGGTAGGATTCCCGTAAAACCATTTGTAAATATATTATTGAATGATCATGGATTTGGGAATGGTCATAATTCTCCCGTCTTCTTTGAGGCAGGTCTGAAAGCAGGCCTTTGGAATATTTTTGAGGTTTATGTACCTTTATTTGTATCAGGAAATATCGCATCAATAGGGGGTTCAGTAAAAGACAGAATACGATTTGTGCTTAATCTGGATACCTTCAATCAGGTTAATCTTAACAGAGGCTCGGGGAAATAGCCCGGAATTCCATCCTGAATGTGGGAATTTTATAACTCTGTTGTTATATTATGTAACATCCATGGGCTCTATCTGCCCTATCTTTGACCGGTATAAATCCTGTTAAGGAGAACATCTGAAATCATTCATAAATAATTTAAATCCTTCTTAACACAGGCAGGACAATTTTGCATTTACATGGTCAGGTTAATAGTGAATATTTATTGGTGAAACCGGAAGCAATGAGATTCTTTATCAAATATATGGTTTGTGACCGCTGCAAGACTCTTGTAACTGATGCTGCAAAGAAAGCTGGCATCAGTTATGATAAAGTCTGCCTTGGGGAATTGCACCTTTCGCAGGACATGTCTCTATCTCAGTTTGTTCAGCTCAAGGCACTTCTTAAAAATTCAGGACTTGAATTACTTGATCACCGTCAGAGTGCACTTGTCGAAAAATTATTGAACGTTATTGATGATATGGTGAATTTCCCTGAGATTACGGATAATAAAATCAAGTATGATTATTTGAGTTCAGAACATTTCTGGAATTTTAGTTCCCTGAATCTTCTGTTTTCAGAAATTGAAAGCATTTCTATTGAGAAATATATAGACGAACGTAAGATCTTAAAAATAAAAGAGATGCTTTCATATAACGAACTGAGCATTATTCAGATAGCTGCCATCATGCACTATCGCAGCGCTGCTCAGTTATATGGACATTTTAAAAGTTGTACCGGCCTCAATCCGGCATATTTTAAACAATTGAGGTCACGTTTGCCCTTATATCGTGGTTATAGTTGAATTTAAACTGTTACGTAATACTAAAAATTTGTGTTTTTCAGAAAGATTAAATGGACAAGACTTTAAAAATATTATTCATAGAAGATGTTCAGAATGATGCGGAACTTATCTGGCATCAGATTAGTTCTGATAAGATATCTTTTCAGAGAAAGCTGGTAGATACTGAAGCGGATTATCTTGAAGCGCTTTCTGTTTTTATCCCCGATATCATCATTTCAGATTACAAGATGCCTCATTTCAATGGAATGGAGGCTTTATTGCTCAAGAAAGAATTAGCGCCTCTGACACCATTTATTCTGGTTACAGGATCGGTAAACGAAAAAATTGCTGTTGAATGCATGAAAGCAGGAGCTGATGACTATATAATTAAAGAAAATCTCTCAAGGCTGGGAGAGGCAATTAAATCAGCCCTGAAGAAGAAGGAAATTGACAGGCAGAAAGAAATTACCGAAAAGAAGCTAAGAGCGAGTGAAGCTCATCTGAACGCTGTGATGCAAACAATTCCGGATCTTATCTGGCTTAAAGACAAAGACGGTATCTACCTTGCATGCAATTCGATGTTTGAACGTTTTTTCGGTGCATTGGAATCTGATATTATCGGAAAGACAGATTATGATTTTGTGGATCGGGAACTTGCTGATTCGTTTCGGGAGTATGACCGTAAAGCAATGGTCCTCGGGAAACCCTCTGGAAATGAAGAATGGATAACCTTCCGGGATAATGGTCGCCGGGTCTGTCTTGATACAATAAAAACTCCGATGATTGATCAGTCAGGAGTGCTTATCGGAGTCCTTGGTACCTCACGCGATATTACAGCCAGGAAAGAAATGGAAGAGTCTTTAAAGGAAAGCGAATCAAGGTTCAAATCGTTCTCGGAGTCAGCTCCGGTAGGAATATTCGGAACTGACATAAATGGTGTAACAAATTATGTAAATCCCCGCTGGTGCGAGATTTCAAAAATGAATTCTGCTGAAGCTTTGGGAAATGGATGGTTAAGTGCCGTTCATGCGGATGATCGCGCGCAAATTGCTCAGGCATGGCAACAGGCGTCTTCAACACATTCGACATCATATTCCGAGTACAGGTTTCTGCACCCTGATGGTTCAATTTCATGGGTTCAGGGACAAGCTGTTCCCCAGAAAGATCAAAACGGAAATCTGAAAGGATATATTGGTACTGTTACAGACATTACCAAAGGTAAGCTTGCCGAGAATAAATTAATCGAATCTGAAGCTTATTACCGGACTCTTATAGATATCTCACCTGATGGTATCATCACTACCGATCTGGAAGGGAATGTTATTTACGGGTCGATGAAGGCGTACGAAATATTTAATGAATCACCTGATGCAAATCTAACGGGCACTTCTGTTTTTAACTGGGTCGATCCTGAATATCATGCGTTTTTGATAACGAGGTTCAAAGATATTCTTGCGCGCAATTTAATACCCGTCAGCAGAGAATATAAATTACTTAAGCATGACAGATCAATTTTCTGGGCTGAGCTTTCGTCCAGTCCAATTACTGATTCAAACGGAAATTTGAGTGGTCTTCTGATCGTCTGCAGGGATATCTCAGGGCGTAAAAAAGCTGAAGAGGAGCTAATAAAAGCCAGAGATAATGCGGAAGAGGGCGACAGACTTAAAACTGCTTTCCTCCATAATATTTCACATGAGATCAGAACACCAATGAACGCTATTACAGGGTTTTCAGCTTTACTGGGAGAACCTGATCTGAATAAAGAAACCATCGACTCGTATATTAAGATCATAAACCAAAGCAGCGACCATTTACTTTTTGTTCTGAATGATATAATCGAAATATCAAATATTGATGCGGGTATATTGAAATTAAAAAAGATTGAGACAAAACTGAATGCCCTTCTGGGAAGACTTTATAATCAATTCAGGCCCCTGGCTGCTGACAAAGAAATTGAGTTCGGATTATTTGCCGGACTTCCTGACAGAGAGGCAAATATAAATGTCGATAGCGGTAAACTTATCGAGGTTCTGTCAAACCTTTTAAGAAATTCTATGAAATTTACGTTAAAAGGCACTATTGAATTCGGCTATAAGCTTAAGAATGGATTTCTTGAATTCTTTGTCTCCGATACAGGGATAGGGATACCGGAAGATCAGCTTCTGAAAATATTTAATCGTTTTTACCAGGTAGAACATACTGAAACCAGGCAATATGAAGGAACCGGACTTGGTCTGTCAATCTCAAAAGAATATATTGAATTGATGAACGGGAAAATATGGCTGACCTCAAACCCAGGAAGTGGTTCCGTGTTTTATTTTACCATCCCGTATGAAGAATTCAGAAATATTCAGATTATTGCTCAGCCAGCTGATCTTTTAAAGATACCTGAGATAACCGGAATAAAAACCATCCTGATTGCAGAGGATGACAATAATAATTTTCGTCTTATTAAACAATTATTATCAGGTCTTAATGTTGAAATTGTTCATGCCTGCAATGGAATTGAAGCGGTTGATATTTGTAAATCGGGAAGAAGAATAGATCTGGTCCTAATGGACATTAAAATGCCATTGATGGATGGTTACGAGGCGGCCAGAATTATTCTCCTGAACAACAGGTCTATGAAAATAATTGTTCAGACAGCTTATGCCGATGATATAGCAAAAAGCCTGGAAGCAGGTTGTGTAGGATTTATTTCCAAACCATTTAACCGGAAACAATTCATTGAACTTATGAAGGAATTTCTATGAGGTCAATTAATTATATAAGCATCATTATATAATACACATTGCACAATATAATATTTAAATGACAGAGCAATCAGAATCAAATGTAAACACGAGTGAGTCAAAGGATCCGGTAATGGATAAGACTATAATATCAGGTAAGGATCAATTTCCGATAGCAGGGATTGGTGCATCTGCCGGCGGACTGGAGGCATTGGAGCAGTTTTTTACTAACATGCCCGTAAACAGCGGGATGGCATTTGTTGTAATCCAGCACCTTGATCCTAATCGCAAAGGTATTATGCCGGAACTTCTTCAGCGTGTTACCAAAATGAAGGTTTATCCGGTTACTGACAAATTGAAAATCAAGCGGGATTGTGTATATGTAATACCGGCAAATAAAAGCATGTCAGTTTTAAATGGTTCATTATATTTATTTGAACCAATAGAAATAAGGGGGCTTCGTTTGCCTATTGATTTCTTTTTCCGATCACTGGCCGATGACAGGAAGGAAAAGAGTATAGGCATTATCCTTTCCGGTATGGGTTCAGATGGTACGATAGGTTTGCGGGCAATAAAGGAAAATGGAGGAATAGTGGCCGTTCAGGATCCTGCTGCCGCTAAATTTGATAGTATGCCGCGTAGTGCAATAGAAGCTGTGGTCGCGGATATAATGGCACCTGCAGATGAGCTGCCTTCAAAACTTTTATCTCTCATTGAACTGACTGTGCGTCCGACTCACAAACAGGAATCGGAAAAAGATACAAGCTCTCTGGAAAAAATAATAATCATATTACGATCAAAATCCGGTAACGATTTTTCACAGTATAAAAAGACAACTGTATATCGTCGGATTGAACGGCGCATGGTCATTCATCAGATTACAAAGATTGCTACCTATGTCAGATATTTACAGGAGAATCCTGCCGAAGTGGATATCCTTTTCAATGAACTGCTGATTGGCGTTACAAGTTTTTTCCGGGATACAGCCGTTTGGGACCATATAAAGGAAAATGTTTTACCATCTTTATTTTCCAGATTTCAAAATGGTCATATTGTGAGGGCCTGGATACCAGGTTGTTCAACCGGGGAAGAGGCTTACTCACTGGCAATTGTTTTTAAGGAAGCAATGGAAAAGGCCTGTCTGGACAAGAATATATCCTTGCAGATCTTCGGCACCGATATAGACAATAACTCCATAGAAAAAGCCAGAAAAGGCACTTTCCCCTTAAACATTGTAAACGATGTGTCTGCAGAGCGTCTGAAGAGGTTTTTTATAAATACTGATGACAGCTTTCGGGTTAACGCAGAGATTCGTGAAATGGTGGTTTTTGCACCTCAAAATGTAATTAAGGATCCGCCATTCACCAAACTCGACATAATCTCATGCCGGAACCTGATGATATATCTTGAACCGGATTTGCAGAAAAAACTGTTTTCGTTATTTCACTATAGTCTCAGGAATGATGGCCTACTTGTTCTGGGAAGTGCCGAAACCACAGGTAATCTAAATGATTTATTTACTGTACTTGATTCAAAATTAAAGATTTACCAGAGGTCTGGTTTGCCAAATCCGGATGATCATTTTGATTTCCCAACTTCAATTGGTCGTTCTAAAAATATTTTGAATGATAATCAGGTACATGAAAAAAATCCGGATAATCTTCAAACGCTTACTGATCAGTTATTGTTGCAGCAGTTTTCTCCTTCAAGTGTTCTGGTTACCTATAAAGGCGATATACTATATATAACCGGGAGTACGGGAAAATACCTTGAACCCGCGGCAGGCAAAGCCAACATGAACCTCTTTGCAATGGCTCGTGAGGGTTTGCGCGAAGAGTTGCCTGTTGCTTTCAGAAAAGTAACGCAGACCTATGAGAAGTTAGTACTACATAGCGTAAAAATAGGTACCAGCCAATCACAGTATGTTGTTGATGTTATTATTCAACAGATAGAAAAACCATTGTTGCTGAAAGGTAAAATACTTGTTCTCTTTGAAGATAAGCCGATAATAAAAACGAAATCGGCCGGACCGAAAAAAGGACAATCGTATGACAGTTCTCAGATAGAAAAAATTGACCTTGAGTTACAGCATACGAAAGAAGATCTGCAAAGTGCACGTGAAGAGATGCAAACTTCACAAGAAGAATTGAAGTCGACTAATGAGGAGTTACAATCAACCAACGAAGAATTGCAGTCTACAAATGAAGAACTTACTACTTCAAAAGAGGAAATGCAGAGTCTGAACGAAGAACTTCATACAGTTAATATTGAGCTTCAGAGCAAGATTGACGATTCCTCAAGGGTAAATAATGATATGAATAACCTTCTGAAAAGTATAAATATTGCCACACTGTTCCTTGACAAGGATTTAAAAATCCGTCAGTTCACAACTCCAACTACAAAGATCTTTAAACTGATACAAAGCGATATTGGAAGGGTTTTTACTGACCAGGTTACTGACCTGAGCTATCCGGCATTATTTAATGATGCCAGGGAAGTATTGCAATCACTCGATTTTGTCGAAAAGGCAGCTTCTACAAACGATGGCAGGTGGTTTAATGTGCGGATCATGCCTTACCGGACTTTCGAGAACAAAATTGATGGTCTTGTTATCACATTCATAGATATAACAAAATCAAAGCTGCTCGAGAATGTCTTGCGGGATTCTCAAATGATGCTTCGCTCATTCATTGAGAACGTACCCGGAGTTATTATCGGCTTATCGTCCGATTGGAAGATTATAGAGTATAACCCCGCAGCCGAAAAACTATTTGGACATAAACGTGACGACGTCATCGGCAAAAACTATATCGATTTGTTCATACCACCGGTAATGCAAAATAAAATACTTACGGATATGAAAGAATTAATGACCGGTGTCCTTCCTAACAGATATAAAAACATGGTAAAAGCTCTTAATGGTGATATGCTTATCATTGAATGGTCAGCTCATAAGCTGATTGATGATAATGGAGATCCGATCGGTACTATAAATATTGGAACAAACGTAACAAAGTCATGAAAAAAGAAGAAATGAACTCAATAAGATCTGTTTCACTGAGACAAAAAGCTGAAAGACAATATAAAAATAATCAGTTAAGAATAATGTCGACCTATACCGAAGCAGAAACTATAAAAGTGATCCACGAGCTTGAGGTGCACCAGATAGAGCTGGAGATGCAGTATGAAGAGCTAAAGCGAGCCGAAGCAAATGCAGAATCTGCGACTGAAAAATTTTCCGCGCTTTATGATTTTGCGCCTGTAGGCTACTTTACCCTAAACAGCAACTGCATAATCACTGAACTTAACCTGAGTGGTGCGATAATGCTTCAAAGGGAGCGGTCTTTCCTGGTAAAAAGTAACTTCAGACATTTTATCACTCATGATACAATTCCCTTATTTGATGATTTTTTCAGGAAAATATTTGAAACAAAATCAAAACAGATTTGCGAAGTGAGATTGAATTTATATTTTGATTATACCATTCTGGTTCATACAGAGGGAGTTATATCAGAAGTTGATAATAAAGCCCTTATCACTCTGACTGATATTACCCAGCATGAGCTTGTTGAGAAAAAGCTGCAAAACTCTGAGATTCGTTACCGCAGGCTTTTTGAAACCGCAAAGGATGGAATTCTCATTCTCGATGCCTATAATGGACAAATTGTAGATGTTAACCCTTATTTAATTGAAATTCTTGGATATTCATATGAAGAATTTCTCGGAAAAGAACTATGGGAGATTGGTATTTTCAAAAACATAGAAGATTCAAAGGCTGCATTTATTGAACTCCAGAACAAAGGTTTCATACGTTTTGAAGATATGCCTCTTGAAACAAAAAGCGGTAGGCCGATAAATGTTGAATATGTGAGTAATGTTTACCTTGTCGACAAAGCAAAAGTTATTCAATGTAACATTCGGGATATTACAGAACGAAAACATGCAGAAGAAAACCTGAAAGAAAGTGAAAGACGCTTACGCGAACTGAATGCTACCAAAGACAAATTTTTCTCAATCATTGCCCATGATCTTAAAAGCCCTTTTACCAGTATAATCGGACTGAGTGAACTTCTCGCAGAACAGATAGGTAAAAAGGACTATGATGGTATTGATGAATATGCAAAGATGATTCAGAGCTCTTCATGGCGTGCAATGGATCTGCTTACGAATCTTATGGAATGGTCACGTTCTCAGACTGGCAGAATGGAGTTCAATCCGGTCAGCGTTAATATGGTGGAGCTTATCGATGAAGTAACTGAATTGTTAACTGATGCAGCGAGGCAGAAATCCATTGTCATTTCCAGACAATTACCGGCAGGTTTATTCCTTTTTGCTGATAAACCGATGATCAATACTGTTCTCCGGAATCTTATCTCAAATGCAATCAAGTATACAAATATTGGCGGTAAGATTGAAATTTCTGCTATTTCAGGAGAGAAGGAGATGGTAGTAACAGTTATTGATAACGGTGTGGGAATAAAACAAGGCGCACTCGAAAAACTCTTTCATATCGAGGAATGCGGATCAACGCCAGGCACACAGGACGAGGAGGGAACAGGTTTAGGATTGATACTCTGTAAGGATTTTGTGTCAAAGCATGGAGGAAAAATCTGGGCTGAGAGCGAACCGGGTAAGGGCAGCCGCTTTGTTTTCACGATTCCGGTATAAATTGTATTTTTACAGGCATGCAAAGCTCTGTAGAAAAACTTGCCGGATTGCGCAATCTCATGAGAAACAGTGGAATAGATGTATATCTTATTCCCTCAACAGATCCTCATCTTGGTGAGTATATTCCCGATCACTGGAGGATAATATCATGGCTGACCGGATTTACAGGATCTGCAGGGACAGTGATAGTAACAGATACCTTTGCAGGCCTCTCGACCGATTCCCGTTACTATATCCAGGCAGAAAATCAGTTGAAAGATTCGGGGTTTGTGCTTATGAAACCATCAACTACAGAAAGGACAGACTTAAATACCTGGATGGCTGGAAATATAACTACCGGTAGTGTCATTGCTCTTGACGGAAGATTATTTTCAATTGACCGGACAAGGAAAATTGAAAGGTCTTTGGCGGGTAAAAACATATCTATAGATTTAAATTGCGACCTGATCCCGGGATTATGGACTGATCGTCCTCCTCAGCCTCTTTTACCTGCTTTTGATCATTCTGTAATATTCTGCGGTAAGGAAAGGGCTGTAAAAATAGCTGAGGTTAGGGAACAAATGAAAATTATTGGTGCTGATTATCACTTACTCACCTCAATTGATGATATCATGTGGTTACTCAATATCAGAGGAAATGATATGAGATATAGTCCATTAATAATATCGTTTGCAGTTGTAGGGGAGGAGCAGATCATCCTTTTTATTGAAGAAAGCAAGATCCCGTATAAACTTGCAATAGAATTCGACAGGCTTGAAATTGTAATGCTCCCCTATGAGG